>Ga0307508_10006504_pt1 | contig 10988 bp, 10 predicted proteins | sample 9_EM_MG_FD_203089 | JGI IMG/M metagenome (GOLD analysis project Ga0307508, IMG submission 203089) | Populus trichocarpa ectomycorrhiza microbial communities from riparian zone in the Pacific Northwest, United States - 9_EM | ecosystem: Host-associated > Plants > Roots > Unclassified | place...
ACCCCATCCTCGGTCCCAAACGACTGAGAGGTCGTCCGCGAAAGAATGTCGGACAGCCACCGGCAGTAAAACGACGCGTTGGACGCCCACCAAAGAATCACACTGCACCAGGATTCCGAGTTACCGTCATAGATTTGCGCAGAAAGGTATGTTTGCATTTTGATTCACACTTTTCTTGTAGGTTTGAAATGTTCATTCAGACTATTCACCTGTCCAAGTCATCCAGCAATCCCATTAGGGACCAACATTCCTTCAACCTTCACTTTTTCAAGCTGCAATTTCAGAGTTTGCGACGGCCCACACCTGAGACGCCTGGTGCTCGAAAATTAGTCCAGGTGAAGATCAGATCCTCGGCGAGAGGCCGAACTTGATGACGACGAAGACCATGCAGCAGGTGATGTGACAGGGGAGGAGGATGGCAATGTAGATGTAGATGATGAAGGTGACGATGAACAGCCTGAGGAGACCTCCGATCCAGACGACGCAGATACGAGCTACAGAAGACGTCATCCACGGCAAACACTTAGTCTCCCGTAGCCAGCCTGACTAATCCGGGTAGTAGCAAACACTACCCACGTGGCTTCACCAAGCATTTAAGGAGCTGAATGCGAGATAAAAGACCAACGTGGGTGGCCACCACTCTACACAAAGCGCACGTTCTGGTCCAATCCTCCATCTCCATCCAATTAACTTGACTCGATATCACCCTCCATAGATTTTTTATATGGGAGGCACTGGCTCTTTATAAGGAGCTGCCTTGCCCTACATGTCGGCGTGTTTTAAATCGACATTCTGTTATTTCTCGACCACGGCGCATCATTGACATGACGACCTCATTTTAGATCATTGGGTATCGCTATCGTTGTCGGCACTGCAAACAGCCTAGGACCCAGAAACAGACATAGTTGGGACGACCCGTCTTGCCGTCCACTCTTGCTGCTGAATTCCTCACTAAGGTCAAGACCTTTATTCGATTGTATGCCGTCACGGTTTCACGGTGGGCAAAGAAACTGTCCGATGCCCTTCATCTGCTTCTGGTACGATCAACTCCATCTTCAGTATCTCGACTGCATCGCAAACCGTGCTGTTATGGATCGGTGGCGTGGTCAGAAGTATCAAGCATGATAGATCCCACACTTCATGTTGGATAATCGGGATGTACTATCGTTGATGAGGAAGTTTTAGAAGCATGTTTTTTTAATCAAAAGAATTTGTCTATTAATTTGTTTTGCGGACAACGTTATGAAAGCCTTCCAACCCACAGCTGAAATTTTTCTATTTCATGTACCATCTCTCAACCTGCAGATCAAACACTTGTCGGTGAACATTAACTTGAACACCGTGACCATGGGATGGTTGGGCATTGCACTAAGAAAGCATGTTGTTTGAGTGTCTTCAAGTTAGAAAGAAAGTCACCCGTTGACCCTCTTGACCTCTCTATATTAGTGGCTGTAGTACTCGAGAAGTCAGCTGTTGTTTTCTTCGGACGAGTTCTTGAAGGACGACAGTCCAAGTTGGTAATTTTGGAACTTTTGCCTTGTACTGTCGCAGTCATCTATTGTGGCCCTTGATTGTATTTCTCCTCAACTAGCTTCATTGTTCGACTCGAACGGCCAATTCGTGAGGAGCAGGAGAAAAGATGCCAAATTAGGCAGTGATATTGGAACAAGATTTATTTGAGATTTATTCGATGGAACCGTTATCATGACGCAGCTGGTGCCGATTCTTACTTGATTCTTACCGAAGGCCCACTTGGCTGGAGGTGAGTGTGCCTGCCACCACTGGCATGACATCCTGGTGTTAATGAAGCAATGCCGCTGTGAACACGAGTGAACTTGAAGAAGAACAACCGGGACGTTTCCTCGTCTGTCTGGATCAAAAGCCCCGGCTCTGGCTATCTCTGGGAGAGTGACGTGAGCTTGACGTGAGCCTGGAGGGTGTTAAAATTTAAAGTGGATTTCGCCCCCAGACTGCGGGCATGGTCAGTGATTACGCTTTGAGGTCGGATCCACGCACTGGGCTCTACTGTGTAAAAGTATCCTTAACAAGTAGCTGTAGAACACATTTTGTTATTTGAGGCCAAATTAATAAAATACAAACGAATTCTTATCCGCCGGAGTGGTAGTCTGTCAGGTTAGTCCTTATCATCAGCCGTCGTACCATCTTGAAACGCATAGCCATTAGAGGCCATCAGAGGCCCGCATTTGTACTGGACAAAACTTCCACATTTGCATGACTTCGTGCTCCACCAGGGGATCCAACAGAAACTGAAGAACATTCATCAACCAAGAAATCATTGGCAATCCGGAAAACTTTGAAAACGCACATGTTGCTTCCTCCTTACTATCTTCCTCTGAGAGCTGAAAGCTCTGCGAGGATTCACCGAGGCGGAGTCACAAATTCTATACCAAAATGTCAGAGACGGGCCATGGCATTCGAATATCTTTCTGAATGCGACTCACCTGTAGACAGTTCCACTATCACGCTGGAATGGAAGAACTACCCACTCCGTCTTCCGGTCCGAGGCTACGATGCAGTCTCTATCCGCATAAAGATATAACACCCCTTCAGGGTCTGGGTCAGACAATATAAATTTGGATGTATGGTCATTAGCATAAGTAACGGTCAACTACGAAAATCATTTGGAATGAGCACTCTCCCAAGTGCGAGAGCGTGATCTTACCTGCGTTGCTTCATGTACATCACCGACTGAATGTAGATCACCCGATGGTGAAATCGCTAAGTAATGATTGTTTTGGCAAGATTCAAGGATATAAGTTCCAGGTTGCAGAAGTCGTTGTGCATGAAACGTTGCTGGAGCAAGTGGCTTGGACGTTTCGAAGAACCAGATCTGGCTTGGTATATTCTGTTATTCCAAAAATGAGTATTCTATGAAATTATTGTTATCATTTAGAGAAGACGCTCACGTCACTGGCCTGAAGAGTAACCTAAGACGCATAGCCTTCAGAACTGCAACTATGAAGGAACATGTATATTGCGAGGACGCACCTCACTTAAATTTTCAGCTTCATAGTTCGGGAAGCCGATCGACAATGGGTCCTCTGGTAAACCAATACTATGAATTTTCGATTACCAAATTTCTAAAAATCAACTGTATATCAAGGCTTACAAAAAGTTTACACCCGGACCGAAGGTCTGTATACTCCACTCAAAAGTAGTTGATTGACCAATAAGTGGCGCCCCTTCCACGAGATTGGAAGCAGAACCTGCTAAATATAGCTGAGATCCAGTGTTCCTGATTGTATACAAGCCATTCGATTGGGACTGCACAGACCACTGAAATAGGCATTTAAGTGATCCATAATCGAATACTTCGATAAGCAAAAAAGGCAGCGTAGTGAGGCAACTCACCTCCTGAGCGTTGTTATCCTGCACCTGTTTTCTAACATAAGGCCTTCCGTTGTCCTCTTCAGGCGTCATGAGAACGTAGCTGCCAATGAATGAACGGATTCGATAGTTGCCATTGGGGAGAGGATTCTTGTCGACTAGGGGCAATGCGACTAGCGGAAGCAGATTTGCGACGGGATCCAAGTGCCACATGTACCTATTAGGTTGTTGATCACAGGATTTGTAGTTGAAGCCCTTCATTATTTGATGAGAAAAGTCAGATATACGATCGTTATGATGGACGCACTGATGTCGCAGCATAGATAGCATCTTCACCATCGACTAAATAGTCCCCAGAAGAACTGACCGCACTAGATGTTGATAGCTTGTATTAGAAGAGGAGGAGGAGGCAGGAATAACAGGAATCACTTACTCGATCTTAAAAGCAGTGGAATGCCAAGAAACCTTCCAGGAACAACGGCTTGCTGAAGCGCAGACAGTGTAAAATCCATTAAGATGAACGAAGCGGTTCCCTTCAAGACCTAGGTATTGACTATTTCCAACATTCTGAAGGAAATAATTAGCAGACGCAGATCCAGCTGGGATGAATTTCCACTGCAAATCCACCGTCAGAAGTTATCTCCGCAGCAGGAAAATGGGTCCGGAGACTCGATGCGTACTTGATGAGAGGGATTTTCAACCTTAACACCACAGGTTACTGTCGAGCCTGAAACATGGAGATGTCGTTGATTGTGGACATTTCGAAGGTAGTAGGTATTCCGGATATCAATACGAGGGGGCATATTGTGCAGGAGTCGTCATAGATGCAAAACACGATCCAAGCCACTTTTATAACATGTTTTGGCTCGAACACGTCGTATCACATCAAGATCAGAAATCTAGGGTTCGACGTTCAACGTTCAGCGTTCAACGGTCATTGTCACTGCTAAGCCGCTTCTAACAGGACAGGGAATAAAACAATTATAAGGACTCGCACCCCGAAACTGTTCGTCACATTCTGTTTATCTCAGATCTAAGATATGCACATGACCAACATCATTTTTTTCAGTTCTCTTAATTTGCCTTGCGGACAACATTTACGGAGAAGGAAGTGCAGAAACCATACACAATCATGGACATGGCGCAAAGCGTCAACTGAAACCCGACAAGTTCCACCTGCATAGGGAGAACAACATACCGACTACCCAAACGACGCCGCCTGCATCTAGTACCATAACACTTTCCCTAACGACATCTGAGAGACCGGGGTTGACAGTTGTTCAGCCAGAAGGAATTCTTTTTTTTCTTCCACAAAACTCGGAACATTGACATGCCAACCCATGGCTGAAAATTTTCTATTTCATGAGCCATTCCTCCGAGTCTACCAAATCAGTCACTACTCGTCGGCGAAACGGGATGCACCTTGTTTGCAGAATTGCGAATGTAAAGTCGTTTGTTGACTTGTCCTCTATCTCATTAGTGGCTACTCGAAAAGTCGGCTGTTTTTTTCCCGGACGAGTTCATGGAATCGGTTGAAAGACAACGGTTCAAGTTGGTAATGTTGGAACTTTACTTTGTGAAGACGCTACCATCTATTGTATTTCTCCTTGACCAGGTTCTGATTATTTGACCGGGTCTCCAAGCTCATCTGCGTAGATTTGTTCCATGGAATCGTTCTGATCGTGACGCACCTGGTGCCCCGCTGTGAAGAACGACCGGGACGGACATTCCCTTCCTCATCTGACTGGAGCAAAATTTCTGGGAGAAGTGACACGAGCTTATCCTGGACGGTGTTGAAATTTAAGGTGGATTTCACGGTGTGGACTATCCATGCTACTGCATCTATTGTGTAAAAGTATCATTAACAGATAGCTACAGAACCCATTTTATTATTGAGGCCAAATTAATAAAATACAAACGAATTCTTAGCGGCCGCAGTGGCAGTCAGTCAGATTAGTCCTATCATCAGCCATCGTATACCATCTTTGAAACGCATAGCAATTAGAGGCCATCAGAGGCCCGCATTTGTACTGGACAAAACTTCCACATTTGCATGACTTCGTGCTCCACCATAGGGTCCAACAAGAACTGAAGAACCGTCATGAACCAAAGACGGCGATCGGGAAAACTTTGAAAACTCACATATTGCTTCCTCCTTACAGTCCTCTTCCGAGAGCTGAGAACTCTGCGAGGATTCATGGAAGCGGAGTCACAAATTCTAAATCGAAATGTCAAAGACTTGCCATAGCATACGGATATATATCTTTCTGAATGCGACTTACCTGTAGACAGTTCCACAATCACGCTGGAATGGGAGAACTACCCACTCCATCTTCCGTTCCGAGGCTACGATGCAGTCTCTATCCGCATAAAGATATAACACCCCATCAGGGTCTGGGTCAGACAATATAAATTTGGAAGTATGGTCATTAGCGTAAGTAACAGTAAACTACGAAAATCATTCAGAATGAACATTCTCGGGTATGGAAATGATGATCTTACCTGTGTTGCTTCTTGTACATCACTAACCGAATGTAGATCACTCGATGATGAAATCGCTAAGTAATGATTGTTTTGGCAAGATTCCAAGAGGTAAGCTCCAGGTTGTAGAAGTCGTTGTGCATGAAACGTTGCTGGAGCAAGTGGCTCTGAAGTTTCGAAGAACCAGATTTGGCTTGGTGTCCCCTGTTATTCCAAAAATGAATACTCTGCGAAATTCTTATCATTTAGAAAAAACGCTCACATCACTGACCTGAAGAGTAACCTAAGACGCATGGCCTTCAGAAATGCAACTATGAGGGAACACGTATATTACGAGGACGCACCTCACTTAAATTTTCAGCTTCATAGTTTGGGAAGCCGATCGACAATGGGTCATCTGGTAGACCAACACTATGAATTTGCGATTACTAAAGTTCTAAAAATCAACCTTAGATCAAGGCTTACAAAAACATCACACCCGGACCGAATGTCAGTATGTTCCACTTAAAAGCAGTCGATTGACCGATAAGAGGAGCGCCTTTTACGAGATTGGAAGCAGAACCAGCTAAATACAGTTGGGTTCCAGTGTTCCTGATTGTATACAAGCCATTCGATTGGAGCTGCACAGACCACTGAAAAAGGAATTTAAGTACGCAAAAAGGCAGCATAGTGAGGCAGCTCACCTCCTGAGCGTTGTTATCTTGCACCTGTTTTCTAACGTAGGGTCTTCCGTTTTCCTCCTCAGGCGTCATGAGGACATAGACACCAATAAATGAACGGATTCGATAGTTGCCACTGGGGAGAGGGTTCTTATCGAATAATAGCAGAAGAGGATTTGTAACGGGATCCAAGTGCCACATGTACCGATTAGGGTGTTGATTACAGGATTTGTGGGTGAAGCCCTTCATTATTTGATATGAAAAGTCAGATTTCAAAGATAGATGATCGTTATGATTGACACACTGATGTCGCAGCAAAGATACCACCGTCACCATCATCGACTAAATCGTCCCCAGAAGAACTGACCGCACTAGATGTCGATAGCTTGTATTAGAAGAAGGAGAGGAGGCGGGAATAACACGAATGACTTACTCGATCTTAAAAGCGGTGGAGTGCCAAGAAACCTTCCAGGGACAATGGATTGTTGAAGTGCAGACAACGTGAAATCCACCGTTATGACCAGCATTGCGCGCTCCTTGAAGAGCCAGGTACTGACCATTTCCAATATTCTGAATGAAATAATCAGCAGACGCAGATCCGGCTGGTATGAATTTCCACTGAACATTCAGCGTCAGAAGTTATCTCCGCAGCAGGAAAGTGGGTACGGAGATTCGATGCTTACTTGATGAGAGGGATTTTCAACCTTAGCGCCAGAGGCTACTGTCGAGCCTGAAACATTGAGATGTCGTTGACTGTGGACATTTCGAAGGTAGTAGGTATTCCGAGTATCAATACGAGGGGGCATATTGTGCAGGAGTCGTCATAGATGCAAAGCACAATCTAAGCCGCTTTTATAACATGTTTTGGCTCGAACCTGCACGTCGTATTACATCAAGATCGGCAATCTAGGGTTCAAAGTTCAACGTTCAACGTTCACATTGTCGCAGCGAGACACCCCAAAACTAAGGTTTGTCACATTAATATACACGTGACCAACATCGCGAGAAGTTGAAGTCTGTAACCTCTCCACTGCCAAAGCTCTGTTCGTCGGCATTTTCTGAAACCATACCAGAACGCCAGAAATACTTGGTCTCCAAGCTCATCTGCGTGGATTTATGGCACGGAATGATTCTAGTGCCGAAGGCCCCTCGAATGCATGACTAACAAGGCCCTCTCGAGTGTGCCCCCCACTATGAACGCCGTGTCGGCGGTAATGGCCATGACATCTTTGTGTAACGGAAGCAATGCCGCTGTGAACATCAGTGAAGAACGACCGGGACGTTCTCATCTGTCTGAAGCAAAAATTCTGGTTCTGGCTCAGTCTCTGGGAGGGTTTGACATGAATCTGAAGGGTGTTGAAATTTAAGGTGCATTTCGCCCCCAAATTTTGGGCATGGCCCAGCCATGCAGCACGTCTATCATGTAAAAGTATCATTGACAATTTAGTGGTAGAAGACATTTTGTTATTGAGGCCAAATTAATAACATACAAACAAATTCTTATCCGCTGGAGTGTGAGTCTGTGAAATTAGTCCAATCATCTGAATCAGCCGCCAACGCATACCCATCAGACGCCATCAGACGCCTGCGTTTGTTGTACTGGGCAAAATTTCCACATTTGCATGACTTCGCGCTCCGCCAGAGGGTCCAACAGAAACTGAAGAACCTTCATCAGCCAAGAAATTTATAACCCAGAAAACCTTGACAACGCACATGCTGCTTCTTCCTGACTGTCCTCTTCCGAGAGCTGACAGCTCTGCGAGGATTCACCGAGGCGGCGTCACAAATTCTACAGCAAAGTGTCAAAGACTTGCCATGGTATACGATATCTTTCTGAATGCGATTTACCTGTAGACAGTTCCACCATCACGCTGGAATGGGAGAACTACCCACTCCATCTTCCGGTCCGAGGCTACGATGTAGTCTCTATCTGCACAAAGATAGAAGTCTCCATCGGGGTCTGGGTCAGACAATATAAATTTGGAAGTATGGTCATTAGCATAAGTAACAGTAAACTATGAAAATCATTCGGAATGAGCATTCTCCAAGTGCGAGAGCATGATCTTACCTGTGTTGCTTCTTGTACATCACTAGCCAAATGTAGATCACCCGATGGTGAAATCGCTAAGTAATGATTGTTTTGGCAAGATTCCAGGAGGTAAGCCCCAGGTTGTAGAAGTCGTTGTGCATGAAACGTTGCTGGAGCAAGTGGCTTGGACGTTTCGAAGAACCAGATCTGGCTTGGTATATTCTGTTATTCCAAAACTGAGTATTTTACGGAATTATTATCATTAGAAAAAAACGCTCACGTCACTGGCCTGAAGAGTAACCTACAATGTATAGCCTTCAGAACTGCAACTATGGAGGGATGTATACTTATTGCAAGGACGCACCTCACTTAAATTTTCAGCATCAAAGTTCGGGAAGCCGATCGACAATTGGTCATCCGGTAAACCAATACTATGAATTTGCAATGATTAAAGATCTAAAAATCGACTGTAAATCAAGGCTTACAAAAACATTACACCCGGACCGAAGGTCTGTATATTCCACTCAAAAGCAGTTGATTGACCAATGAGAGGAGCCCCTTCCACGAGATTGGAAGCAGAAACAGCTAAATATAGTTGTGTTCCAGTGTTCCTGATAGTATACAAGTCATTCGATTGGGGCTGCACAGACCACTGAAAAAGGTGGTCCATAATTGACGACTTTGATAAGCAAAAAAGGCGGTGTAGTGAGGCAACTCACCTCCTGAGCGCTGTTATCCTGCACCTGTTTTCTAACATAGGGTCTTCCATTGTCCTCCTCAGGCGTCATGAGGACATAGCCACCAATTAATGACCGGATTCGATAACTGCCATTGGGGAGAGGATCCTTATCGACTGGAAGAGGACTTCTAACGGGATCCAAGTACCACATGTACCGATTAGGCTGTTGATTACAGGAATTGTGGGTGAAGCCCTTCATTATTTGATATGAAAAGTCAGATTTCAAAGATAAGACGATCATTATGATTGACACACTGATGTCGCAGCAACGATAGTATTGTCACCATCGACTAAATAGTCCCCAGAAGAAGTGACCGCACTAGATGTCGATAGCTCGTATTAGAAGAAGGAGAGGAGGCAGCACGAATGACTTACTCAATCTTAAAAGCGGTGGAATGCCAAGAAACCTTCCAGGAACAATGGATTGTTGAAGTGCAGACATTGTACCATCCACCGTTATGACCAGCATTGCGCGCTCCTTGAAGAGCCAGGTACTGACCATTTCCGATATTCTGAATGAAATAATCAGCAGACCCGGATCCGGCTGGGATGAACTTCCACTGCAAAGTCAGCGTCAGGAGTTATCTCTGCGGCAGGAAAATGGGTATGGAGACTCGATGCGTATTTGATGAGAGGTATTTTCAACCTTAGCACCAGGGATTACTGACGCCGAGCCTGGAACATTGACATATTGTTGATTGTAGACATTTCGAAGGTAGTAGGTATTCCGAGTATCAATACGAGGGGGCATATTGTGCAGGAGTCGTCATAGATGCAAAACACAATCCAGGCCACTTTTATAAACATTTTGGACTTCGTATCACATCCAAGATCGGAAATCTAGGGTACCGCTTCTAACGGGACGACGCAGATTGGGACAATTATAAAGACTCGCACCCCCAAAACTAATACAACCAAAAATTATGTCAGGTGCACGTGCCCAAGTATTCATTTTTCATTGCGCCTTCCTTTCTTACTCAGTTGCTCGCTTGGACAACATATTATTCCTTTATGGAGAAGGAGGTGCAGAAACCATACACGCGACACAATCACGGACACGGGGCAAAGCGTCAACTTATAGGCAACCAAGCCCGACAAGTTCCACCAGCATGGCGGACGAACAACATACCGACTAGCCAAACGACGCCTGCATCTCCCAAAGGAAAAGAGGTCCAGGGAAGTAGAATATTCATCAGCGGTTTGCCTACCGACGTCAGAGAGAAAGAGGTCGAGGTAGGTTCTTACTTCCCTCCAACTGCTACGAACGCGCCTAAGACCCCTTTCACAATCAAGGAGTTGTTCAAGAAGACTGTTGGACCGCTAAAGGAAGTATTTATTGTCTACAATTCGCATAGCAGCTCGAAGGGCATGGCAGTTGTCACGTTCCAGCGACCAGGCGACGCGGTATTGGCGCGAAACAAGTATCATGGGAAGATTGTAGATGGCCGTACGTTCTACCTTACCTCAATTTCTGCAGTCATTCATACATTCATTAGGGAGACCTATCAGGATAGAAATTATGCTAGATGGCGTCCCTCGGCCTTTGACTCAGGCTCCTCCAAATCCCAGTAACTCTCTTTTCAGTCGAATTGCAGATTCTCCCAGTCATGATGCCCCTGTCGCTAATGGAATGTCCCATAATGATGGAACCTCATTCGCATCGTATGGTTCTTCTAGTCTTTGCATGCGTCCAACCTTAAATAATCTCTGCATAGAACGCCGCTTCCACAAC
>Ga0307508_10006505_pt1 | contig 10987 bp, 7 predicted proteins | sample 9_EM_MG_FD_203089 | JGI IMG/M metagenome (GOLD analysis project Ga0307508, IMG submission 203089) | Populus trichocarpa ectomycorrhiza microbial communities from riparian zone in the Pacific Northwest, United States - 9_EM | ecosystem: Host-associated > Plants > Roots > Unclassified | place...
CAAGCACCCCTTTGCCCTCAGCCCAGGCCTTTCCCAAGACGATGGAAAACGTACCGAAGAAATTACAAAGGAAAAGAGTCTGATTCAAAGAAAGAAAGAAAAAGCATGCTCGTCCCCAAATCCTCCACCCCACCGTCTGCAAATGCAGAGTGGGCTGGAGGGCGGACCTCCAGGTCGAAATACCGGCTACCGAAGAGCCAGCGGCCGGACGGCACGGTAGCAGCAAGCGCTAAGAGGCTCGCCTTGCGGTTCTACCAGTTGAAGACGGGACATTGCCTGACCGGGCAGTATCTCAACTGGACAAAGAATCGACCCACCCCACAGTGCTGGTGGTGCCAATACCGGACGCAGACCCAGGACCACCTCTTCAAGGAGTGCCCCGAATGGAAGCCGCAGCAGAAAATTCTGTGGGTGGAGGTGAAGAAGCAGACCGGAAGGTGGAAGGGTCAGTGGAAGGTGCGGGACCTCTTGGCTGACGGGAGGTGCAGCCGGGCGGTGCTGGACTTTCTCTCCAACACGGATGTGGGAAGGCGGGTGCCAGCGGAGGAGGATGACGCAGCCTTTATGGCAACCGCAGAAGGGGAGTAGGGGGCGGCTCTTTTCTTTTCCTTTTTCCTCTCATTTGTTATTTGATTGGTGCGCCTTACATCTTCGGGGACAGGCCTGGGCGGAGGGCAAAGGGGTGCGAGCATCGTGCCGCCACTGCGCGGACAGCGGACAGGAACCGGATTGTAAATAACCTCGTCATGATATCCATAGGTCGCACACGAGTACTGAATAAACAAAAAAAAAAAAACCGTCTGCAAATGCCATCGAGAGGGTGTGGACAGGTGAAAGACTGGGAAGTGCGGTCAACGCCAGAGCCGGATGATATTGATAAGTCAGGTTTTTTTCCAAAAATCCGCTACCGAAGATATTAAAAAGAAAGGAAGGAAAGAAAGATGAGAACACTAAGGGCCTGTTCGGTTGCCCACCTGCATTTTGAATCTACCACACAAAATTGAAATGCAGCTTGAAACCTTCAGTTTCTCGGCGAGGGGTCACCGTTCGGCAAACCTCCTGGAGTTAGCGATTTGAGAAACTGCATATTTCCACTGAGCCACAGTATACAAATAAACTCTACTAACAACCACCAGTACATACCAGCGTGGCCCCCCAGTCAACCCCACCATCACGCCTACGATGTCCAACTCCCACCCTCCGCCGTTCCTTAGCCCAGCAAGGCTGCTTGCCGTTGGTGCTCTAGTCGCCCAATACCAGAGCACCCTGCACGACAAAACACCCTACCACATATCGGAGATGAGTGGGGAAAAATATGTCGAGCATCTTTTGGAGAGCACGAATAGCCGGCACAGTATCGATGTCCTACGTATGCCACGGGAAACATTTTTGGTGCTGTGCGATTGGTGTACCGAAAACGATCATCTTCAGTCTACCCGAAATATGAGCGTGGAAGAACAACTTGCAATATTTCTGAAGATTGTCGCTGAAAACGCATCGAACCGTATGGTGCAAGATCGGTTCCAACACAGCGGCAACACCATCAGTCGTGTATTCAACCGTGTTCTCAATGCAATCGTCCAACTCCATCCTGAAGTTGTCAAGCAACCGAGCAACGACATAGTCCCCCCTCGTATACGAAACGACTCGAAAATGTATCCCTATTTCAAGGGATGCATCGGCGCAGCAGACGGTACAAACATCCACACACACCTTCCCAAGGAGGACGCGACACAATATCATAACCGGAAAGGGGATATCACGCAGAATGCCCTCGGGATATGCTCGTTTGATGGGTTATTCTGCTATTTATGCCAGGATGGGAAGGGTCGGCGCACGATACACGTGTATTGCAAGACGCATTGGGAGCCGACCTCAAGCCCGATAAGGGAAAATACTATCTTGTCGATGCTGTGTATGGGATGAGGAAAGGCTTTCTTGCACTGTATCGAGGCGTACGTTATCATCTGAAGTAGCAGTATCAGTCGCAACAGAAGCCAGAGAATAAGGAAGAGCTATTCAATCTCCATTACGCCCAGCTTCGCAACGTTGTTGAAAGGATTTTTGGAATTCTAAAACGAAGGTTTCGTATTCTACGGTCGCCTCCAAAATATCCCTTCAAGACGCAAGTCAAACTTGTCTTTGGTCTCAGCATTACACAACTTCATTCGATTGCACAAGGATGACGAGAAAGACGGCAATTGGACATAGGAGGAGGGTGGTGACGAGCAAGGAACAACGGAGGATGGAAGCCAGGAGGACAGGCAGGAAGTTGTGGCGCTGGAGATGAAGGGGTTGAGGGATGAGATTGCGGAACATATATGGAGCGATTACAACATGTACTTGGATAGCCATCAGTAGTGAAAAAGAAAGAGTACTGCCTCTTCTACTCAGACTCCTCCTCTTCTTCCACCGTATTTCCAATTTCATAGTTTATCCATTCATCGCGCAACACCCCCGGCTTCAGACTCAGAAAGCATGTAGCTTTGACGCTGTCTTCGAAAAGCTGCAGCACATGTTGCCTCTTGGCACTCGGCATCCGGTCGACATCGTACTCCTTCAGAAAAACCTCGATAGCGCATTCGGTTTTCGATTCGGTAAGCATCGCAGTAGTACGTGTCGCAGTATCGCTCATCTGCACTAGAGCGTCTGCAATTGCCTTGCCAGTTGATTTTTTCCTATGTCGAACCCTTTTGCGAGGTTGAGTTGTTCCGCCAGCCAGCAGCTGGGCAGGGTGGCTATCATCGTCTGAGGATACTGAGTCCTCTGCTGTGCAGCCAGCCGGGTTTGTGGATAGAGAAAGAGTCGTCTGCTGAGTGAGTGGATCTGTGGATCCACGGGATGGGCCACATCGTCGCTGAAAAAAGCCAGTTATGGTTTTCCGGAAAGTCTCTCAGGCACTAGCAAACCTTGATGATACATAAGTGTGACGTACTGTTGAATATATGGGTTGCCGAACGGGTGGTCACGGAAGATGAGAGTTTGCACCTGCAGCTTTGGCAACTGTCAACTCATAGAAACCGAAGGTTTGAAAATGCTGGTGGGCAACCGAACAGTCCCTAAGTTCTCGATCTCATCAATACATCCGCAGCAGAGCAATCTTGAGGGGTTCGCTCTATATCCGGGTTGGGTAGTGTCTAGTCCGTCTCCTCGCACGAAGCACCTCCTTTAATTATATTTGGAGGGCAGTACAGTCAGAACGCATCTCTCCAGGTTAGTGGCTTAAGGGACTGGTAACTTTTCATGAGAGAGCGCGAAGGTGGTGAAAAAAACCTGCTATGCCGTTGAGAAAACCTTCTGCGCCATTGAGCCAGTCTGAAAAGCTTATGCCCAGCATAAATATCCAGCCTCGATCCATTGTGCTAACAGAATCGCCTTTCCCTCCTCAAACAAGGTTTCCTCCCAATGACTCTTTGCCACAAGTCGTCGTCAGCTTTCAAGAAAGTTGCGCAGAAATGCATTCCCCTGAAGTCCCCTTCGTTGGCACTGGATCGCAATCCAGGCCTGGTCCATAGGCTGGGTTTCCTCATCACAAGAGCTTGTCCTTGAGTTGACGAAGGTTTGCGTAAAGCGGGGGTCCTTCGAACAACTTCTGGCCATATTGTACAAACGCGTCTCCTGCCCCGAAGATTCCGCTACCTCAAGCCACATGGAGGGATCTGCCCATCACTGGACATTGTTTAGACTCTGAAACTTTCTTTCTAATTCTCTCTTGTCTGCTTTCTCTTTTCGGCGTTCTCTCTTCGGCATTTTCTTGTCGGTATTTCTCAAACTGTCACAGCATGACAGCAGTGGCAAGGGTTCCGCCTTGGCATCAACTCCACCGTGTCACCAGCTACCCCGCCTCCGCGCACCGCTCTTCTTCCCCACCACGGCGCTCCCAGAGACGAGACACCTGGCTCACCGCACCACCCTCGGCCGGCACCAGCTTTCTCACATCCGCTGCGAATACATACGCCAACCGGGCCCTGCCCAGGTCGTGCCCTTACGTAGTTAAGTATTGAAGACTAAACCCTAAGGGGGCGAGCAATAAGGAGATGGGTCACGGATGGAACGATGAAATGGGTGGTGTGGAGAAGAAATAGGTTGTGATCCTGCAGGTGTGTGGCATGTACAGGATAAGGAGCAAAACACCTCGGAGACGAGCTAAAGAACACCTCAGGATGACTAACTCATCCTCCCATCCACGCTAACCCCTTTTGTCCACCAATCTCTCGTTTTCACCGCTTCGCTGCCATTAGAGGGATTTAGCAATGGGTTGGGGATCGAGTTGGGGTTGGGTTTTGGGGAGTAACCGGGGCAACCGGTTAAAGTCAGCGACAACAATCGATCCCCAACCCTAGTCTCGCGTGACCCTTCGCCAAGCCCGTCATCAACCATCACTTCGCTCGCGCTCTGTAATAATTAATTTCTTTTACTCAGGGTCTGGAAGGAAAAGTCTGACCCTCCAAATCCCCGAACTCGGGGGCAACTCCCCGACTCAGAAATCAGTACCCGAAACCCTTCCGAGAATTGTGTCAAACCCTGCTCGGCACAATTTTTAAAGCACAACCCAAAAAAAAAAAAAAAAAAAAAAAAACAGCCCTGAGGCTTGATGGTTTCCCATCGATTAGGAGGGAGGTAGAAAAGTTTGGGGAAAGCCCATTGGCATCTAAGTAGTTAGCTACCATAGAACTACTGCCTAGTCCATCTTCTTCGGTTTGTTCTTAGAGCCCAATGGGCGGCCTTGTTTTCGCTTTGGCACTTCGGGTGTCGGGCCAATTGGGGGTTCGTTACGCTTGACTGGGAGTGTCGGATTAGAGGTATACGGATGTTCGTCGGGCTGGCGGTTTTTTGCCATGCCTACTACGCTCTCGGAGTACTACGATCCTCCTTCACTCTGTCGGTTACAGACTCGTGTTGCCTCCCTCTGAGACTGCGATTTCCGTAGGGCCTCGGTACGTGTCGTATGGCTCTTCTCTTTCTTTGCCCATATCTCAAGGTCCGATTCTCGCAACTCGTCATTCGCAGCTTTCATTTTTTTGGCGACGGTGGGGGGTGCGCACATAATCTGATTGGCATCGTACAATGGCTTCTCTGGTGGAATAGCATACGCCGCCCCTGATATCCGAGTAGCATACAGAGGCGTATTGGCTTTTGAAACAGTGTCCTGAATGACTGCCAAAACTTGCAGCAGCCCATCGCCGATGGCAGTATATTGGCCAAGTGGGAGTTTCCGGGAAAGGTTTCTCAAATCCTCTACACTTCGGATGCTTAGAGCTTTCGAAGCTGCCACGTCTATCCAAGCATCGGGCAAAAGGTGCTTCTCCTCCAGGAGGTCATTCTGACTGTATACCAGGCTGGTTCTGTGACACTCCAGAGCTAGACGTACTGCGAGACCGATCCTGTGAACTGAGTCGGCCGACATCTTAGGAGCAAGGACAACGTTCTCAACTGTGCTGTTGTCGGCTTCCTCGGCCTCTCTGTACTCAGTGCAGACATTCCTGAAAGGCGTAGTGTGCACTACTGGATAGCCGAGCCAGCTGGTGGGATCAATACCCGATTTCCGAAAGCACCGATCACAGCAAGGTTGTCCTTCTTTCGATAGATTCCGAGGATCTGCTCGGGACTGGTAGTAATCCATCACAACCTGCCGTATACAGCCCTGCGAGTTGACATACCACAACATATGGCTTTCACGATCTTTCTTGCTTCTCGGGAAATCGGCTGCTGCTGCCAGCATGCTCATATGTTGTTTAACTTTCACGAATTCCGATTCCACATCGCGACTGCCACTGAGTGGTGAGCCTTCCGACAGTTGGTACTGTGGCTCGTAAAAGAGGACAGCTATGGCCCAGATATTGGGGTCTCGGCCAGCTCGACCTGCACGTTGCCACCAACAGTTCATCGTTAAATATTCGGAGAGTTTCCATTGGATGATGCGTTCAATATCAGGGATATCAAGTCCCATTCCGACAGCCTCAGTGCAAGCGAGATATCGGCAAACACCCTTTCGGAATAGCGCGAGGGTCTGGTGTAGTCCTTTGCTACTTAAGGCGCTATGGTACTCTCGGATGATTTCTCCAGCCCAGTTGCATGATTCTGACCGACACCATAGTGGAAACAACCCTTGTAACTGAGTTACTATGGAGCAGCATTTCCCGCGATCATCGACGAATATGAGAGTCTTGGGCAAGCTTACTGGGTTAAACCCACGATCGTTGGGCCCTTTCCATGCGCGTGCGGCTTCAGGTACCAAATCCATTAGTGGTTTCATGCTGGCTTCTTCTCCACGAGCTAACGGGACGGTAAATAGGGTAATATTCCGTCGGTCAACACCCATCGAACACAGGATGGAATCTCGGTTTAGGGAGAGACTTTTATGGATATACTCCAGTGTAGCTGCCGGCAGTGTCGCGGAAACCCCGAGAAATGGAATATCTGAAACGCGGGCCCGAAGGAGTCCGAGATTGCGGTACCGCGGACGAAATATTCTCCTATCAATCAAAAGTGAGTAAATGTAGACTGAAAGAGCCTTGTAATATGACGAACCACTCATGAACTAGGTGCACCTCATCTATAACAATGTATCGGAGTTTGCTAGAGAAATTCGGCAGTCTTCCTTGCTTGTCCTCGGAAACCAGAGACTTCCAAACCTAATTATCCATCGATGTGAACTCGGCAGTCAGAAACACGATTGAGAATTCTCCGCATCGAACGGCCTTGATGATCCCCTGATTTTCTTTGATTGTTTCTGCACATAGGTGTACTGCACGTATTCCCAATTCTGCTGCACTCTGAACTTGCTCCGACATCAAGGCAAGCAATGGGCAGATTACCAGCGTACAATGTTCAGGAGAAACGATGGGAAGTCCGAGATAACACATTGATTTTCCGGACCCGGTCTGCGCACTCACAACAACATCGTGACCTTCTAGGAGCTCTGCGGTCACAGCAGCCTGCCATGGTTTAATGCGCCATTCTTTGCTGAGCTCCAATAGCCTGGTATCAATTTTGCGAACGACTTCTTCAAATCGGGAGAGGCTTCTAGCTTGGATGCTTGTCAGGTCGGTATAGTCGACTGGGAGGTATCTGCGAGAGCTTTGGACTGGTATGAGTCGATCCATTGCTGATTGTAGGCTGCGGAATGTGGTGAAGAGATGATAGCATCCAGGGTCGAGTTGTGATGAAAGTGGCAGGATCGGATGTATTCGAACTAAACCAACAAAGAATGTGATTACGCGAGGAGATACAAACTAGCACTGAGAAAACTAAGGCCCAGGCTTTAAATCACAGTGCTTGCGGCCGACAAGCAAGCAAGCCAACACTAAGTGTGCTGCCAGCGACCAACAAAACAGACAGCCAACTCCCTACCAGCAAGCCACAGTGCAGATGCCCAGTGGGTAGACTGACCAAGCCGACACCGAGTTTGGGTCCAGCCGCCAGTAAGCTAATAGGCCGACGCCGAGCATGGTGCCAGTAAGATACTGGGCTGACACCGAGAGTGGGTTCAGCCACCAGTAAGCTATAAGGCCGACGCCGAGAGTGGCTTCGGCCACCAGTAAGATACTAGGCCGACACCGGGAGTGGGTTCAGCCACCAGTAAGATACTAGGCCGACACCGGGAGTGGGTTCGGCCACCAGTAAGATACTAGGCCGACACCGAGCTTGAGTTCGGCCACCAGTAAGCTACTAGATCGACACCGAGCTTGGGTGCCAGTAAGATACTAGGCCGACGCCGAGAGTGGGTTCGGCCACCAGGAAGATACTAGGCCGACGCCAAGAATGGATTCGGCCACCAGTAATCTATAAGGCTGATGCCGAGCATGGTGCCAGTAAGATACTGGGCCGACGCCGAGCTTGGGTGCCAGTAAGATACTAGGCCGACGCCGAGAGTGGATTCGGCCACCAGTAAGATACAAGGCTGATGCCGAGCTTGAGTTCGGCCACCAGTAAGCTACTAGGTCGACGCCAAGCTTGGGTACCAGTAAGATACTAGGCCGACGCCGAGAGTGGGTTTGGCCACCAGTCAGATACAAGGCCGACGCCGAGCTTGGGTGCCACTAAGATACTAGGCCGACACCGAGAGTGGGTTCGGCCACCAGTAAGATACAAGGCTGACGCCAAGAGTGGGTTCGGCCACCAGTAAGATACTAGGCCGACGCGGCGAGTGGGTTCGGCCACCAGTAAGATACAAGGCCAACGCCGAGCTTGGGTGCCACTAAGATACTAGGCCGACACCAAGAGTGGGTTCGGCCACCAGTAAGATACAAGGCCGACGCCGAGAGTGGGTTTGGCCACCAGTAAGATACTAGGCCGACGCCGAGAGTGGATTCGGCCACCAGTAATCTATAAGGCTGATGCCGAGAATGGTGCCAGTAAGATACTGGGCCGACGATGAGAGTTGGTTCGGCCACCAGTAAGATACAAGGCCAACGCCGAGAGTGGGTTTGGCCACTGGTAAGATACTAGGCCGATACGGAGAGTGGGTTCGGCCACCAGTAATCTATAAGGCTGATGCCGAGCTTGGGTTCGGCCACCAGTAAGATACTAGGCCGACGCTGAGAGTGGCTTCGGCCACCAGTAAGCTACTAGGGCGACGCCGAGAGTGGGTTCGGCCACCAGTAAGCTACTAGGCCCACGCCGAGAGGGAATTCGGCCACCAGTAATCTATAAGGCTGATGCCGAGCTTGGGTTCGGCCACCAGTAAGATACTAGGCCGACGCCGAGAGTGGCTTCGGCCACCAGTAAGCTACTAGGCCGATGCCGAGAGTGAATTCGGCCACCAGTAGGATACAAGGCCGACACCGAGCTTAGTCCGACACCGAAATTGGTGCCACATCAGCAAAAAATTTAATTCTTACCGGAGCTACGGGAGCTAGCGAAGCTTACGGGAGCACCGGGAGTAAAATATAACTTTGTCCTTCTCTAAGCTAGCAAAGCTAGGGAAGCGACCACCACCTTACCGACGCAACCACCACATTAGGAAAGCTAGGAAAGCTAGAAAAGCTAGAAAAGCTAGCAAAGCTACGGACGCACCACCAATCTTACCGACGCAACCACCAACCTTACCGACGCAACCACCACCTTACTGGAGCTAGGGAAGCTAGAAAAGCTAGGAAAGCTAGGGAAGCTTAGGGGAGCAACGAGTGTGCACTGTGAGCAGTTTCATTACTAGTTATAATGCTACTACACGCAGTTGGCTATGCTCTTAGATCGCACAGAAAATCAATTATTGTATTTAAAATCTATATATACATTATGATACAAAGTCCAACGTCCCCAATCCTGTCGCGAAGTACAGAGCAGCTACAGCGGCGCATAAGGGCAGGCGAGCAACGCGTATTACAAGTAGGACAGGTAGGAGAGCGAGGAGAATGAGGCCGGCGTGGAGAATGATAGCAGATGAGCAACCGGTACGAGCGGTAGGCCAGCGAGAAGAATGAGGGCAGACGAGCAACGCGTACGAGATGAAATTCATTGAGAAGAATGAGGCAAGACGAGCAACGCGTACGAGAGGTAGGCCAGCGAGGAGAATGAGGCCAGACGTGCAACGCGTCCGAGAGGTTGTCCGGCGAGGAGAATGACAGCAGACGAGGAACGCCTACGAGATGTAAGTCAGCGAGGAGAATGAGGCCAGACGAGCAACGCGAACGAGATGCAGTCTGGCGAGGAGAATGACGGCAGACGAGGAACGCCTACGAGATGTAAGCCGGCGAGGAGAATGAGGCCAGACGTGCAACGCGTACGAAATGTAGGCCAGCGAAGAGAATGACAGCAGACGAGCAACGCGTACCAGATATAAGTCAGCGAGGAATGAGGCCAGACTTGCAACGCGTACGAGAAGTATGCCAATGATGCCTAACATGGCGTTTCTAGCACACGTCCGAACGTAGGTCAGCGGTATTGTGGTCAAACGAGCAACGCGTAGTAGCAGTGGCCAGCAAGGAGAATGAGGCCAGACGGGCAACGCGTATGAGATGTTGTCCGGCGAGAATGACGGCAGACGAGCAACGCGAACGAGATGTAGGCCTGCGAGGAGAATGACAGCAGACAAACAACGCGTACGAGATAAAATTCAGTGAGAAGAATGAGGCCACACGAGCAATGCGTACGAGAGGTAGGCCAGCGTGGAGAATGAGGCCAGACGTGCAACGCGTACGAGATGTTGTCCGGCGAGGAGAATGACGGCAGACGAGCAACACGAACGAGATGTAGGCCAGCGAGGAGAATGACGGCAGACGAGCAACGCGAACGAGATGTAGGCCAGCGAGGAGAATGACGGCAGACGAGGAACGCCTACGACATGTAAGCCAGCGAGGAGACTGACAGCAGACGAGCAACGCGTACGAGAAGTAGGCCAGTGATGCCTAACACGGTGTTTCTAGCACACGTCCGAACGTAGGTCAGTGGTAATGAGGTCAAACGAGCAACGCGTAATAGCAGTGGCGAGCAAGGAGAATGAGGCCAGACGAGCAACGCCTACGAGATGTTGGCCAGCGAGGAGAGTGACGGCAGACAAGCAACGCCTACGAGATGTAAGTCAGCGAGGAGAATGAGGCCAGACGCGCAACGCGTAGGAGATGTAGGCCAGCGAGGAGAATCAGGCCGGACGCGCAACGCGTACGAAATGTAGGCCAGCGAAGAGAATGACAGCAGATGAGCAACGCGTACGAGATGTTGGCCAGCTAGGAGAGTGACGGCAGACAAGCAACGCCTACGAGATGTAAGTCAGCGAGGAGAATGAGGCCGGACGCGCAATGCGTACGAGAAGTACGCCAGCGAGGAGAATGATGGCAGACGAGCAACGCGTACAAGAAGTAGGCCAGTGATGCGTAACAGGGTGTTTCTGTAACGTGTACGACGATAGGTGAGCGGTGTGTAGGTTGGTGGTGTGTATTATTTCAACTCGTAATGACTTGGACGGGGTGTGTTGCAAAAAAGCGAAGTTATGGGTAACTGGCAGCTGTGGCCGCACTTAGGAGATAAATGAACTGACGGGGGGCGC
>Ga0307508_10006507_pt1 | contig 10986 bp, 10 predicted proteins | sample 9_EM_MG_FD_203089 | JGI IMG/M metagenome (GOLD analysis project Ga0307508, IMG submission 203089) | Populus trichocarpa ectomycorrhiza microbial communities from riparian zone in the Pacific Northwest, United States - 9_EM | ecosystem: Host-associated > Plants > Roots > Unclassified | place...
CGGGCTGTTAAGTAGGTCAAACACCAGGACGGGGATCAGGCGATGCCGCCCTTGTTGATCGACGCCTGCCGGAAAAACAGGGAGTCGTCTATTCCGGCCTCCTACTGAGCTCTGATGCTCTTCGGGGCGCTTGCACGTTGGCCTACGGGTATACCTCCGGGCGCCGCACCGTGCCGCTGAGCGCGGCACGGTGCGTTTTGCGTACGGGATTGTGTCAGGTTGTCGTCCAGACGAAGCTGGCCTCGCCGACGTTGCCGGCGCTGTCCCTGGCAGTCGCCGTGATCGGGCCGGTGCCGGGGGCGGTCGCGGTTCCGGAGATCACCCCGGTGCTGGCGTTGATCGTCAGGCCCGCCGGCAGGCCGGTGGCCTGCCAGGTGAGGCCGGTGCCGGTGGCCTTGAGTGCCAGGCTGGCGGCCTGGCCGACCTTGCTCGTCATGCCGCCTGGGTTGGTGACTGCCGGCGTAGTGGCCGAGGCGAGCGTGGTCGGCACGGTCACCGTGGTCCCCACCGTGACCGTGCCGGTGAGCGGCAGGTTGGTCGAGGAGTCGCCGACCCGGACGGTGTAGGCGCCGGCGTTGGCCACCCAGCTCGACGACGTGGTGTCGAAGTGCGCCAGGTCCCGGTTGGTGAGCGGGAAGCTAACCGTGGTCGACGCGCCCGCCGCCAGGCTGACCTTCTGGAAGCCCTTGAGCTGGATCGGCGGCGACCCGTTGGCGGCCGGCTGGGTGACGTAGAGCTGGGCCACCTCGGCGCCGGCCCGGCTGCCGGAGTTGGTCACCGTGGCCGTCACGGTGAAGTTGCCGGCCGCGTCCCGCGCCCCGACGGCCAGGTTGGACATCGCGAACGTGGTGTAGGACTGGCCGTAGCCGAACGGGAACAGCGGCGCGATGTTCTGCGAGGTGTACCAGCGGTAGCCGACGTTCATGCCCTCGGAGTACTGGATCTGGTTGTTCGCGCCGGGCCACTGCGCGGTCGTGTGCGCCGGCACGTCGGCCAGGCTCTGCGGGAAGCTGACCGGCAGCTTGCCGGAGGGGTCGACGTCGCCGTAGAGGAGCGCGGCGATCGCGTTGCCGAACTCCTGGCCCGGGTAGAAACTCTCGATCACCCCGGCCACGCTGCCGAGCCACGGCATGGTGACCGCCGAGCCGGTGTTGAGCACCACGATGGTACGGGGGTTGGCCGCGGCAACCTGGGAGATCAGGTCGTTCTGCTGGTTCTGCAGGTCGATGCTGGTCAGGTCGGTCAGCTCCTGGGTGGAGTAGCTGGCGAAGACGATCGCCACCTGCGCGTTCCTGGCCGCGGTGACCGCCGCCGCGATGTTCGGCGTGGTGGTGTGCTCGCCGGCGCCCTCGACGTAGGTGACGGTCGTGCCGGAGCCGGCCCGGCTGCGAATCGCGTCGACCGGGCTGGCCCCGCCGGAGGAGCTGACGGTGGCGCTGCCGCCGCCGGTGGTCTGCGGGGCGGCGGCGTCCCCGCCGAGCACCGCGATCGACGTGGTGGCCGAGGTGATCGGCAGCGCGTTGTTGGTGTTCTTCAGCAGCACCGCGCTGTCCTCGGCCACCTTGCGTGCGGTGGCCGTATGGCTGGCGTTCGTGACGATCGCCGTCGGGCTGCCGGTGGGCGCCTTGTTGAACAGACCGAAGGCGAACATCTGGGTCAGCACGCGGCGTACCATGTCGTCGAACCGGGCCTGGGTGACCTGGCCGGCGCTGACCGCGTTGATGAGGTTCTGGTTGAAGAAGCCGCCGCCGGGCATTTCCATGTCCTCGCCGCCGTTGGCCGACGGCGCGGTGCTGTGGATCGCGCCCCAGTCGCTGTTGACGAAGCCGCCCCAGTTCGCGGCCTGCTTGATGCCCTTGTTGAGGGCGCCGTCGTTCTCGCAGGCGTAGACACTGTTGATCATGTTGTAGGAGCACATCACCGACGCCGAGGCGCCGTCGGCGGTGGCTGCCTGGAACGCGGGCAGGTAGATCTCGTTCTCGGTGCGGGCGTTCACGATGGCGTTGTCGGCCGGCGTCGCGCGCTGCGCGCCCAGCTCGATGTTGTAGACCGCGGCGTGCTTGACCTGCGCCATCACGCCCCAGCTCTGCAGGCCTCGGATGTCCGCGGTGGCCATCTTGCCGGCCAGGTAGGGGTCCTCGCCGAACGCCTCGAAGTTGCGGCCCCAGCGCGGGTCGCGGGCAATGTTGATGGTCGGGCCGAGCGCCACGTTGGCGCCCTTGCGGGCGAACTCGTTGCCGATCGCGCTGCCGTACTGCTGGACCAGGCTGGTGTCGAAGGTGGCGGCGGCGTTCACGCCGGCCGGCATCTGGGTGACCCCGCCGAGACCGTCGCCGACCCCGCTGGGGCCGTCCTGCAGGCCCATGGCGGGGATGCAGAGCTCCGGGACCGCCGCCATGTTGCCGATGTACGGGCTGGCCGCGTCGTTGCCGTGCAGCACCTCGGTCTTCTGCGTCGGGGTCATCGCGGCCATCAGCTGGGTGACCCGGTCGGCGATCGGCGCGGTCGAGTTGACCCAGGGGCAGGTGCCGGTCGCCGGCGACGTCGGGATGGGCTGGTCGGTCGGCGGCGGCGCGGCGCCCTGCAAGGTGTGCACGATGAACTCGTACAGCGAGTAGCCGTAGCCGGTGGCCCGGGCCGTGCCGTACATCCGGATGAAGCGGCCGGTGCCGGAGATGGTGAGCGTCTGAGTGCCGCCGGTGCCGGTGGTGCTGGAGTAGATCGTGTTCCAGCTGGTGGCGTCCGCGGAGGTCTGGATCTGGAAGGCGGTCGCGTAGGCCGCCTCCCATTGCAGCGTGACACTGCAGATGGTCTGGCTGGTGCTCAGGTCGACCTGCAGCCACTGCGGATCGGCGAAGAGCGACGACCAGCGGGTGGTGGCGCTGCCGTCGACGGCGAGCGACGGCCCGACGCCGTTGTTCTCCTCCGAGGAGGCGATCGCGTCGCGGCCGAGCGCCGAGTTGTCGCTGGAGCAGCCGCCGGCGGGCGTGGTCGCGGGCGTGGTCGGGCCGGTGGTGCTGCCGGTGAGCGAGCCGTAGACCTGGAACTCCCACAGCGAGATGCCCCATTGGGTGGCGCGGGCCGTGGTGTAGACCCGCACGAAGCGGCCGGAGCCGCTGACCGTCAGGTTCTGGTTGCCGCCGGTGCCGGCGGTGGTGGAATAGATCGTGTTCCAGGTGGCGGCGTCCGTCGAGGTTTGGATCTGGAACCCGGTCGCGTACGCGGCCTCCCAGTTCAGCTGCACCGAGCTGATCGTGGCGGGGGCGCCCAGGTCGACCTGCAGCCACTGCGGGTCGGCGAACGCCGACGACCAGCGGGTGCCGGTATTGCCGTCGACCGCGTTGGCGGCTGGGAAGGCCGCGCTCTCCGTCGAGGAGGCGGTGGCCAGTTTGCCCTGCGACAGCAGGGTGTCGGCGGCCGACGCGTTCGCCGCGGTCAGGCCGAGATAGAAGAGGCTCAACGCGCTCACGCACGCGATGAGCAGCCGCGTTCGGCGGCGCCTGGGGATGGGCATGGGGAACTCCTTCGGGGATGGGAGGCGCCCCTGGGGTGGGGAAGCGCTTCCCCAACGAAGGCTCTCTTCGTTACAGATAGATGTCAATAGCGGCCAAGTTGTCAGCGAAAAGTCCCGGGAAACGCTTCCCGGGAACATCCCGGAAACGGGCCAGGTGGGCCTTCGTCTGCAGCGCGAACAGCTGGGCGTACGTGCCACCGGAAGCGATCAGCTCGTCGTGGCCGCCGGTCTCGGTGACCCAGCCGCCCTCCACCACCACGATCAGATCCGCGGTTTCAGCGCCCAGGCAGTGATCGGGAAGTCGCTCGCGCCAAGACCCGCACGCTCGTACGGATTCGGTGGATCTGCCAGGCCTTGACCGCCTGCCTATCGAAGACTGGGCTCTGCGAAAACCGGCCGACATGTGCTCAGGATCGTCGGCGCTTCCGGGCCAGTTCGCACACTGGATCATCCTGCGTGTCCGGAATGATGGTCTCTTCTCGTCATGATGTCGAAGGCGGGACGGCAGCTTCGACGTCTCGAGCACAGAAGGGAGTCAGCCATGACCACGAACGAACTTTCCGGGCGGCCGCCGATCGTCGACCTGGACACCTGGCAGGCAGCCCGGGACGAGTTGCTGATCCGGGAGAAGGCGCACACCCGCGAGGGCGATGCGATCGCCGCGGCGCGTCGCCGGCTGCCCATGGTCGAGATCGACGGTGGCGTCGAAGTCGTCGGCCCGGACGGGCGGGTGCCGTTCCGGGACCTGTTCCAGGGCCGTGATGAACTCCTCGTCTACCAGCACATGTGGCACGACGGCGCGCCACACCAGGGGCAGTGCGAGGGCTGCACTGTGTCGGCCTGGCATCTGCGGGACGCCGCCTACCTCAACGCGCGCGGGGTTTCGTTCGCCGTGCTCACCCCTGGTCGGTGGGATGAGGTGGTCCCGTTCGTCGAGTTCATGGGCTACACCCAGCCGTGGTATTCGGTGCGCGACGTGCCGGAGCCGATCGGCGGCGACATGGGCTATTTCAGTTGCTTCCTGCGCGACGGCGAGCGCGTGTTCCTCACCTACCGCACGACCGGCCGGGGCACCGAGCCGGCCAGCGGGTCGTTCGCCCTGCTCGACCTGACGCCGTACGGGCGAGGCGAGGCTTGGCAGGTCAGCCCGCAGGGATGGCCCAAGGGCGGGGCGCCATGCTGGTATTGGCGTGCGGACGCAGACGGCAAGCCCACGTCGGGCCCGACGAGCCGCCCGGTGCCCCAGTGGACTCGTCCAGGAGCAACGCCGCAGACAACCCTCGGCCGAACCGGTGCACACCACTGACCTGGACAGATCCACTGACGAGACCCCCGTACTCTCCATGTCCCGACCGGAGAGGCGGGGCTGATCTCTGGCGCCGCGACGGCGGTGACCGCCCAGCAAGCCCGCGCATCACGCGACGGCATCCGCTCGCCACCACGTCTTCCCGGGCGCGGACCAGGTCCCGAACGGCTTCCTGGGCCACGCTCGGCACCCGCACCTCGACGATCTGATCCATCCGCAGCAACCGGGCCAGATGCTCCGCGTCGCGGGCATCGGTCTTGACCCGATCACCCGGCGGGCGCTGCAACTTCGAGGGCGCCGCCACGACACACCGGTCCCTCACACCGTCTAGGGAGCGAGGACAGCAAGCGCAGCTTCAGCGCATTCGTCGTCTTGCCCAGGCACCATGCCGCCGCTTACCGCCAGCGCGCCGAGGACGGTGTCGCCCCGGACGATGAGCACCGCACCGGCGCCCGCCAGGATGGGCACCCGCACGGCCCGATCCAACTGGGCGAAGAAGGCAGGCGAGGTCTCCTGCATCTTGCGTAATGCGGCGCCGTCACGGCGGAAGAGGGCAATGCTGGCCGCTTTGGCCTCGGCGATCTGGGCCGAGAGCGGCGGTGCGCCGTTCATGCGGCCGAGGGCCTGCAGGTGTCCGCCCTCGTCGACGACCGCGACCGTCACCGGCGCAGCTATCTTGGCGGCGCGCTCGTGTGCGCCGGTGATGACTGTCTGAGCCTCTTGGAGTGTCAACGGCATAGCGATCCCCTTGAGTTGGACGGGCGGCTGTCCTGGCATGAACAAGCCATGCCCAGAGCATGATTGAAGTACAGCTGTAGCGCAATAGGTGTCCAGCTATTCTTGCCGGGATGGACACCAAGGGCCGGCGCAAGCAGAACACTCGGGGGCAGGGCGACCTGCTCCGCGAGGAGATTTTGACGGCCGGCGTGCGCATGCTCGACGAACTCGGCGACGATCAGGCGCTGTCCCTCCGCGCTGTCGCCCGCGCCGTCTCCGTCGCCGCAACCTCGGTCTACCTCTACTTTCCCGACCGTGACGCACTCGTACTTGCCGCCACCCAGCGCTGCCACGAGGAACTCGTCGCCGTCGGCGACGCCGCCGAGGCCGCCCACGACCACCACCCCGCCGCACAACTGCGGGCCCGCATCCTGGCACAGGCCGAATGGGCCCAGACCCACCCGGGCCTCTACAAAGTGCTGCACGAAAGCGCCGTCCACCGCCGCCTCGGCATGCCGTTCAAAGAAGTCATGGTCGAACGCACCCGCACCGCCGTTCAACGCTGCATGGACGCCGGCGCCGCTCCGCACGACGACGCGCTCACCGTGACGATCGACCTGCGAACCGCCGTCAACGGCATGCTGGCTCAGCGCATCAACGAACCCGACCTGCCCTGGCCACCCCTGGCCGACCAACTCGACCGCTTCCTGACCAAACTGGTCGGCCTACAACTCTGACGCGATATCGGACCTTGCCGTCAGACTGGGTTACGACCACCAGCCGGTTAGGGGCCCGGACCCCACGGTGTGGTCGGGGATCGGGTTGAGTGTGTGGTCGCGCTTCAGAGACCGGTCGGCGGCAGGCGCTTTCAGAGATAGCGGGCGGGGGTCGTACCGAAGGCGTTGCGGAACGCCGCGATGAAGGCGCTCGGCGAGCCGTAGCCGGCGGTCGCGGCGGCGCTTTTGACCGATGCGCCGCCGGCCACCCGCTCCAGCCCACGGAGCAGCATCCGCTGCTGGCGCCATCGCCCGAGCGACATGCCGGTCTCTGCTCGGAAACGGCGCTCGAGAGTGCGAGCGCCGATGCCGACGGCCCGGGCGAGCGCGGGGGTCGCGAGGGCGCCGGCCGTGTCGCCGGCGATGATGCGGGCCGCCTCGACCGTTGCGGGGCTCGTCGGTTCGGGCAGCCTGAAGGGCGGTGGTCCCGGCTCGCCCATCTCGGCGACGATCAGGCCGGCGATCGCCGACTCGGTCGGATCGCGGCCGTCCAGCATGCCGATCGTCGTCGCCCGCACGATCAGCTCACGCAGGAGCGGCGAGACGGCGAGCGTACGGCAGTCGTCTGGGAGGTCGGTGCGCCAGGCGGTCTTGAGGTAGACGGTGCGCAGGGCGCTGTCGCCGATGAAGCGGATGGCGTGGCCGACGCCGGCCGGCACCCAGACCGCCCAGGTCGGCGGCGCGATCCAGGAGCCGGTGGTGGTCGCGACCGACATCAGGCCGGACCGAACATAGATCAACTGATGCCAGTCGTGGGTGTGTACGGCGATGACAGCCCCGGCGCGCACGTCGGACGTCGAGGTACGTACGAGCAGGAACGGCTCGTCGGCGGGAGTTCGACGTTTTCTCGACATCGACCGGCAGAATAGCGGGATAGCGTCGCCTTCGCGGCGGCACTACGGTGCGGGTATGCCGAACAACCTGGCCTCCTTTGCCATCCACGTCGATGACGTCGACCGGGCTAGAGCCTTCTACGAGGCGGTCTTCGGCTGGGTCTTCGAGCCGTGGGGCCCGCCCGGCTTCTACCTCATCCACACCGGCGACGAGGCGTCGCCTGGCATCCAGGGCCTGATGCACGCCCGCCAGGAGCCGCGGACCGGCGTCGGCCTCAACGGCGTCGAGCCCACCTTCTCGGTGGACGACGTCGACGCGATCGCCGCGTTGGTCGAGACGAACGGCGGCCGGGTCACCGTCCCGAAGTCAGTCATCCCGACGGTCGGTGCGCTTGTGCGCTTCCTCGACCCGGAGGGCAATGACATCGGCGCGATGGCATACGACTCGCCCCCACATACCTAAGAGCCGCCGACACGCGTGTTCGCCTGAGGCCGAGCCACAGACCCGCAGCCGCAGCGGAGGTCGTCGGTTCGGCCTCGGCCGTGGGCTCGGTCACTCCCAACAGGCACATTCTGTACGTGGATAAATCGCCCTCTGGCGGCGATACTCGGCTCCGATGCGCCGGGAACGGACCCGGCCCGCGTGTGCCTGACACACCGGGGATACGCCTGTGAAGAGCCAGGAGAACGAGGGATCTCGATGTCCTATCAGGAGCTCGATTTCGATACGAAGGTGTTCGACAAGGAGTACATCGCGGTCGCTGATCGGCGGGAGGCGATCGTGCGCGGTGGGCGGCATCTGTTCGATCGGCTGCCGGACGCGTTTGCGGGGGTTCGGCAGTTGGGTGTGATCGGTTGGGGTCCGCAAGGCTCGGCGCAGGCGCAGAACCTGCGTGAATCGCTGGGCGACACGGTACGGGTGGTGGTCGGGCTGCGGGAGAAGTCGTCGTCGTGGCAGGCGGCGATCGACGCCGGGTTCTCACCGGAGGACGGCACGCTCGGCGAGATGTACGAGGTGATCGCCGGGTCGGACATGGTCATTCTGTTGATCTCCGACGCGGCGATGGCCGGGACGTACCGGGAGGTCTTCGCCGCGCTGCGGCCCGGCACGACGCTCGGGCTTTCGCACGGGTTCCTGGTCGGGCACCTGGAGCAGACCGGCGACGAGTTCCCGGCGGGCATCGACGTGATCGGGGTGTGCCCGAAGGGGATGGGCGCGTCGGTCCGCGCGCTGTATCTGCAGGGACGGTCGGTGAACGGCGCCGGCATCAACGCGAGCTTCGCGGTGCATCAGGACGTGACCGGGCACGCCGTCGACCGCGCGTTGGGGTGGTCGGTCGCGCTCGGCGCCCCGTACACGTTCCAGACGACGCTGAGCTCTGAGTACATTTCGGATCTGTCCGGGGAACGCGGCATCCTCGCCGCCGGTGTGCACGGCGTCACGGAAAGCCTGTACCGGTACTTCCGCGACCAGGGTGTGGGTGAGGAGGACGCGTTCCGGCGGTCTGCGGACTCGATCACCGGTCCGATCTCCCGGATCATCTCCACCGACGGTCTGCTGGGGGTGTACCGGCGGTTGGACGCCGATGGTCAGCGGCAGTTCGCGCAGGCCTACTCGGCGGCGTATCCGCTGGGTCTCGCGTTGATGCACGAGATCTACGACGAGGTCCGTTCGGGCAACGAGCTGCGCAGCGTCGTGTTGGCCGGGCGGCGGCTCGCCCGGTTCCCGATGGGCACGATCGACCAGGCCGTCATGTGGCGCGTCGGGCAGAAGATCCGGCCCGACCGGGTCGACGCCGACATCCCGCTCGACCCGATCGCCGCCGGGGTGTACATCGGCGCGATGGTGGCGCAGGTCGACACGCTGCTCGAGTTCGGGCATCCGTACTCGGAGATCGCCAACGAGTCGGTGATCGAAGCAGTTGACTCGCTGAATCCGTACATGCATGCCCGGGGTATCGCGTACCTGGTGGACAACTGCTCGATCACGGCCCGGCTCGGGGCTCGGAAGTGGGCGCCGCGTTTCGATTACGCGCTGACCCAGCAGGCGTTTCCCGCGATGGACGACCGTACCGTCGACACCGAACCGTTCGCCGCCTTCGAGAACCACCCGATACACGAGGTCCTGCGCGTCTGCGCCGAGATGCGCCCCTCAGTCGACATCTTCGTGCAATAGGCGGCCGGATCGCCCGGTCAGCGCTTCTGCTGCCGGACGGCTTCCAAGGCCAGGCACAGTTCGGCAATGTCCTGGGGAGCGGTGAAGCCGAGGCCGGTGGCTTCGGTGATCCGCCGCATCCGGTGCCGGACGGTGTTGGGGTGGCAGAACAGGGCTGCGGCGGCCTGCTCGGTGGAGCCGCCGCAGTCCCGCCACGCCTCCAGAGTCTCCAGCAGGGTCGCGCGCTCCCCGGCCGGGAACCGGTCGAGCGGGCCGAGGATGGAGCCGGCGACGCGGGCCATCACCTCGGGCGTGCTTGCCGCGGTGACCGCCAAGGGCGACTTGTCGAAAACGATCACCTGGGGCCCGGCGGAGCGAACCCCCGACATGGCGATCTTCGCGAAACGCAGCGCCGTCCGCGTACCGTCCAGGGTCGGGTAGGGCGGGCTGACCCCGATCGGACGGCCGGCCTGCCGGTCGAGCACGGCGACGAGCTTGTCCAGGCTGCCCTTCTGATCTGGCAGAACGATGATGCCCGTCCAGCAGGGCGGCCACCAACGCGGACCGTTCGTGCTCGTGGGCGACGATCCGTTCGGTGACCGCGTCCTGGTAGGCGGTGGCCATCGCCTGGGTGAAGCTGTCGAGGGTCAGCCAGATCTTCGAAGCGGCCCGGACCAGCGCGGCGCTGTCCATGGCCCCGGTGTTCTCGGCCTCGGCGACGAGGGTCTCCCAGATGAACCGGCCGCACACCCGGTAGGAATCCATGACCTTGGGCAGCGGAACCCCGTCGACGGCACGCTTCCGGCCGCTCTGCCGCGCGTGGGTGGTGTCGGCCGCGAGCGTGCTGCCAAGGGTCGGCAGGACCGCGCTCAGCTGCGCGTAGCAGTCCTTGCGCAGGTCTTCGAAGGGCACGATGGCGCTGTCCACATAGAAGCTGACCTCGGCGCTGACGCGCCGCGCCATGACGGTGGCCAAGTCGTCGAGTCGGCCCAGAAGCGCCTCGGCGAGCGGGGCGATCTCCCGCTCGAGAAGTCCGTCGTTGCCGGCCGCGTCCACTCGCCGATCATATTGACCCGGGCTCATCGCGAGTGCCACAGTCCCCTGCCGTGGGGCGTCGGCTGGCCCACCGCGATGTTCCTGCACGGAAGCTGGGACCACATCCTCGGGAACATGCTGTTCCTCGCCGTCTTCGGCAAGAACGTCGAGGATGCCTTCGGCCGCCTAAGTTATCTCGCCTTCTACCTGGTCGGCGGGTTCGTCGCCACGGCAACCCAGACGGCGATGACATTGCTCGCCGGATCGGCGACCGACGCGCGCGTGCCGACGCTCGGGGCCAGCGGGGCGATCGCCGCGGTCCTCGGCGCGTACGTCGTTCTGTATCCCCGTTCTCAGGTCCGGGGCCTGTTCGGCATCTTCCCGGCCCGCGTCTCCGCCTGGGTCTTCCTCGGCGCCTGGTTCCTCTACCAGCTGATCGAGGCGAATTTCGGCATGTTCAGCGCGTCGGCGAACGGCGGGGGCGTCGCCTTCTTCGCGCACGTCGGCGGCTTCGTCTTCGGGCTCGCGGTGGCCCGGTGGCGGTTCGGTCCCGCGCCGGCCGTGCAGGAGGGGCGCCAGGACCAGGAGGGGCGCCAGGACCAGAAGGCTCGGTGATTCGAGCCGAGCGGCCGGCCGCTACGGCGCCCGGC
>Ga0307508_10006508_pt1 | contig 10985 bp, 12 predicted proteins | sample 9_EM_MG_FD_203089 | JGI IMG/M metagenome (GOLD analysis project Ga0307508, IMG submission 203089) | Populus trichocarpa ectomycorrhiza microbial communities from riparian zone in the Pacific Northwest, United States - 9_EM | ecosystem: Host-associated > Plants > Roots > Unclassified | place...
GATGAGGTAGCGTCGAATTTCTTCAGCAAAATAGTCCACATCGTGGCTGGATCTGTTTCGTCACGAATGCAAATGGTGACTGCTTGCGTACACGAAAACCGAATCGCACTTGTGGCAAGTGCTACGCGCTTTTTGTAGTCGGTGATAGCTTGTCTACCGGTAACTGTGCTGCTGGCCGGGTGTTCGGGTTCTTCGCGACGTGCGATTTCGAAGGCATTCATGATGTTGAGTATTGTAGTGATGTCGCCTTTCCATTCTATGTAGTTGGTGCCATCTAGCTTCTTGATGGCTCCATACTTCGACGTGTAGTATAGCTTCGATGACTGGTCATTGTGGGAAGACATTTTGGGTGACGTTGTGTAATGCGGGGTAGGTAAATCGGCGAATCGGCAGAAAAGTATGAAGATGAGATTTTTCAACCGAGCGTGAGGATAATAATCAATAGATTAAATGGATATGAATTCGAGAGTGGTATTGCGCTGACCCGGGCTCATAACCTGTCAAGATTATGATGGAAGTTTGATGGAACGATAAAGTCTTATGTGTATTGTCTTGTCTTAGAGAGAAAGGCAGGAAAAGTGAAAAGTCTGAATACACGTATATGATGTGATTCTACACGTGACAAAGCTGAACGAGTGAGATATTGCAACAGAAATCGCAGCAGAAAACACTGTGGGCAGAAGTCCGAAGAGCCACCGGCAACGGAAAGAATCGCGTCAAGATCCGAGATCTCCTGGCGGACGAGCGATGCACCCGACCCATCCTGGACTTCCTACACACCACCACAGGGGACCCAGAGCGGTCCCGCCGAAACCTGGGGGCGAAGAGGCAGGGGAGCGCGGAAGTAAGGAGCAGGCGGAGGATGAGGAACTGGAAGGGGAAGGAGGGGGAGGAGTAGGGGAGGAAAGTTTGTTTGTGGTGCATCATTTCCTTAGGTCGAGATGCGTCTTTTCTTTGGGTCTGTCGTTACTGCTGTTTTTCGGGGGGGAGGAAGTCAGGGTGAGTTACCATGGGCCGGCAGTGGACTGCGAGAGGTCGTGGCGGATGGTGAACCGGACAGGACTGTATATAATATCGCCATGATCCGATAGAGTCGCATGCGATCAATGAAGCATCGTCATCATCATCATCATCATCATCCCGGAGAGCCAGTCAGCTCTGGTGGCAGCGAGATTCAGTTCAACAAGGAGGCGACGCGCTGGCTAGGAATCTGGATCGACTCCCACCTCACGCTGAGGGACCTCCAGAGGGCAATGATGAAGAAAGGGCGTAGCGCCCTGTCCGCCAATTGCCGGATGGTGATGATCGCTTCGACCGGCCCCCGCCCTCCCCCATGATGGCATGCGTACAGACGGTGGCAATGTATGGGAGTGAGCTCTGGTGGAAGGGAGGAGACATTGAGATTCGCCTCTTCTCTTCTTCCCTGGCTGAGGTATCGCCGGGTACTTGCCGGTCGGGATTAGTGCTCTGCCGATAGGAGGCGTACTCATCACCTGTCACTCAACTTTCCTTGCTTGCATCATGAACTTGATGCTGTGGCGCTCGAGGGGGGAGAGAGAGTCTCATTGATCGCATGCGACTGTTGGATCTAGTCCGTTCCCTTTCACCGCCCGCCTCTCTTCCTCTCACGGCACCTCTCCGCTGTCCCTTCTCCTCGTCTCGAGTTCGGCTGAACCTTATCCTTCGCCACAGCTCTGACCACATTCACTGGGAGGCGAATTCCTGGGGTCGACGGGACGTGAGGAGACCGGAGTCTGCACCGGTGTGACTGGTGGGTGAAACAGCCAGTCAACGCGATCAGCATGGAGTCAACCAATCACAACATTAATTAGCGATAAAAGATGTAGTTTGGGCTCCGGAGGCAACTACGGACGCTAGTATAATTAGGCCCGAGCTCAAACATCAGAATATAATGGGCCCCACAAGCAGAACCACTTGCGGGGGCTGGCGGTTTTGCTTCGTCCACGGGGGTTGAGCAAGCGGCAGGGATCTGAAATGCAGACCATGATCCTGATGTACAGCGTTTTCTCCTCGTCGTCGACCTTGACGACGCTTCCGGATGGTTTAGATATCTCTTGATTATTCGCCCCTTTTGCATTCATCGAATATAGACACATGCACATAGTCGACACTCACTCACTCTTGGGGCGGACGAAGGAGGAATGAGGAGAGAAGGCCTTTTTGTTGGAAAAAAAAACAAATAAGAGTAATCATAGTGACTCTTTGCAAAACAACGGCATCACACGTATCTCTGCTGGCTGCCGCCCCCCACAAAACCAAAGTAACACCGATATTTGCCTAAGCTTCCACTTCTCCGTCTCGAACTAGACTTCAGCCTTCTTCAGGTATTGTATCTAGGCAAGAAATGTAAGCATGGAAAAAAAAAGATGGTTGGAGGAGGCTCATGTCCTCGATTTCCCACACCGGCACCTACTTCTTGGATCTTCTCGGTTACCTTCTCGGGAAACCTCTTCTTGAGCCGAGTGTAGCGCATCTGCAGCGTGGGCACCTTGAACTGGCCGCGGTTCAACTCGCCGAAGCGCTGGGCGACCACCTTCCAGGGCAGCTTCTGCTGTACTCTGAGCTCGAGCAGCAGATTGTCATCATGGGTCATGATCCCAGCCCCCTTATTGATAGTCCTCTTCCGCCGCTTTGACGCTGACGACGACGTGGTGAGCTCGTGATACGGCCGTTTGACGGCAGTCTTCGCCGTCGGCGTTGTTGTCATCTGTCTCGGCAGCAGACACATGCTCGACAGCTGGTACGTCGTAGTTGGCATGGGCGGCATGGTATGGGGGCCGGGATCCCGGGGAAACGGAAGGGAATGTAAGGGTGAGGGTGCGCCTCCGCAATGAATGAGGCCGCCGTGGTGCAGCTGCATTGTACTGCATTTTAGGTGGAATAGGTGGAAGTCGCCATCGTGCCCCGAGTGGATCGACTCTTCCGAAAGCGATGGCGGCTGCATCATCCGTGCTATGTGCTCGACCGACGGCTGGGCGTGCGGTAGGTGCTCTGACGGATACGTGTGCGGGTGCGACGGGCTATGGCCATAGTGCGCGCCGAGAGGGTGGAAGGCAACGAAGGGTGATGGATCGAGACGGTAGGCGTTCATAGCAAGGTGGCTGGTGAGAATGTCGAACGAGGGCGTGAAGACGGTCGAGCACGGCGACGACGCCGGGGGCAGCCAGTGGCAAGACAATGCCCACTGTAAAGACCGCGGTACCTCCATCCTTCCGGTCTGGGAGAAAGAATGACGTGTCAAACTTCGATGCGGGAGAGTGCGATGGCATCAGATACACGGAGGGGACAACAAGATGAGGTGAATCAAGGCAAATAGCTCACTCCTCTCCGGGGGGCCTGAGCTGCTTAATAGCTATGCGATGTGTTGCGCTGCACGCGGAAGTCGGAAGTTCTGTGGGCTTTAAAGCTGGAAGTGAGCATCGCTCCCCGGCGGTAGACGAGGTTACATGTCTTTGCTTTTTGCGCCGTGAGCTGCAGCCCTCGTTCAACGCCCCTGCCCTCCATCTTTTGCTTGTGTTCCTATCTGGTGTCAGCACGGCATAGTAAAAAGAAAGGGGGGGCGGCAGGGGCCGGTCGAAGCGGGGCGACGGCAGCCGAAGCGCGAGCAAGAACACCTCCGGAGGTACAACGGACTGGCATTCCCGGTTTCTTTTCGGGAGTGGATCGCCCCATGCTGAACATACATGCAAACCTCCATAGCTATCTTCATTTTTATCGATCCCTATATCCAACACTGTGTTTTCCATAAGACATGGTTGTTGCGTTGCAAGGATACACACATGAAGCAACTAGTTTTCCAGTTAGCCATCCAGCTTGATACAGCGGACTGCAACTTTCCGGGTAGGGGTAGGCTGAAGTGTAGTCAAACCACCCGAGCCCACGATGAAGCCGTGGCAGCACGTACCAAACACTGATAACACCGAAAGAGAAGAAGGAGAAAATCCCCTTACAGAAAAGAAGGATGCTCTATGTGAGGTAGCGTATATAGATGTACATTCGATGTAATGAATAGAACAGGATTGAGTTAATACGTCTGGAACCACTGCATCCTTGAATGCGGATGCGACGGAAGGCTTCGCGGCGAGTGACATGGTGTGTAAAACACGACGAGTAAGATGGCGAGTAAGACGCGACGACCAATGGCGGTCAGGACGCCGGTGGCGAGTATGATGGTGAGAATTACGGCTAGTAGGACGGAGAGTAGAATGGCGAGTATGTAGATAGATGACGAGCAGGATGGCGACTGGCAACGGTGCAGAGAAAAAAGGGGGTAACGTCCTATACACTTTACCCGGCTAACACCCCACAATCTGCATAACCACAGAACCATGACGAAAAACCGCGAAAAGCCATCAACCGTGAACCGAGTATCCACAAAACTGTGCATGACAAAGGATAGTGCTGCAAGGGACTTCTGACCTAGGTATGAACAATCCGTTGGTTATAAGGACTATTGCTAACTTCTCATCGGTGATTCATCACCCACTGTATCATTTCCTCTCGCTCGGTCTGCCCTGCTTCGACCGGCCCCCCCGCTCCTGGGCATATTTTGTGCAATGGAGGGTAGCCTTGAGGACGACGGTGAGGACGCCGGCGGCGAGCACGATATCGAGTAAGACGCGACGACTATGATATCGATGAGGAGATTGACGAGTATATTGGCTGATGAGGGGAACACACAACCCGTGGCGGGCAAATTGGAGTGCTTTAGGGATAATCTGAGTTGTTGAGAGGAGAGGAGAAGCGAGTGGAGAAGACGGGTGGGATGGGGAATGGGGTTACCTCTGTTGGTTGTAGGAGGTGGTGATGTCGTTTGGAGCAAGGCCGCTGACACTCGGTGGCGATGGGATGGGATCATTGGAATTCACTCGTTCGCTCGTGCTGTACGTCATACTGGATGCTTACTATCTATCAAAACGAGGAATAGACAGGCATGAGAACGGCCCTTGCTCGGACAACCCTGCGGTGCCCCATACACACCTGACCGCCCTCCTGGCACTCCTCCACTTCCGCGGACGCACGACACTCCACCCGCCCACCGTGCATATCTGTCCGTTGGGACAGCCCCAAGACTCGATGCGTGTCCAGCGGCTTGCCCGACTGCGCACTTGTATCACTCCCCGGGGGGGGTTTTCGACGCGTGCCCTGGGGCTTGGTCGACGGCTCACCCACGTCGCACAGTGGCTCGCTCGACGCTTGTCTGACCGCTCGGTGGATCATTTCGCGTCGCATCCACCGTCGCGATGCTGCTCTTGACCCCGTGACGCGCCGTTCTGGCGAGTAAGACACAACGACCACATTGCCGATGAGGGGGATGGCGGTGAGGACGCCAGTGGGAGTACGGAGAATGGCGAGTAGATAGATTGGTGACAAGCAGTCAGCGGAGCAACGATATGTCTGAGCACCCGTCGTGTTGTGTCTGCCAAGATGCTAGTCCGTACAGGGGATCGCGGTTGTGGCACGGATGATCACCTGGAGATGGATAGGAAGCGTCTTAGCGAGGAGGAAGCCTGCACAACGAAGAATATTTTGTTGGTCTCTTTTTTTTCTTTCTCTTCAGTTTCACTGATTAAACCATCACAGATCCTCAAAAAACGCACAAGTCCTAATTCCCCATCACCAGTACGGATTTCTTCTCGGGCGTGCCTTTAATACTACTACGGTTTTGTTTCCCAGCCGTGCGTCCGGCTTCTCCGCCGCAGGCACCACCAGACCTCGGCTCCATAGTGTCGCAGTGTACTTCCTGATGGCAGCTTGGGCGTCGGTAAAGATAGTAACCCTCTCCAGTGTCGTCTACTGCCTGACCGCCACTTCCAGTGCCCTGGCCAGGGCAGCACACTCCGCTGTCTCGTCGTGATCCGTCTGCGAGGTGAGTCTCAGCCGGTGTTTTGGCCGCTTCCTCGTCCTCCTGTATCGTATCGGTATCGAACCCCTCCGGCTCCTCCAATAGAACTGTCATCTGCCTGAGGACCGAAGTGTGTGCTCCAGCCTGCCCGAGGGGGGCGGCGGGGGCCGGTCGAAGCGGGGCGACGAGACAGTAACAGCAGAGCTGGAGGGCGTAGGAAGAAACAGTGATAGTTCCTCACCCCACACCCAGCTCCTCAGCCTCCACCCTCCGCTCCTGCTCCCTGCACTTCTTGCTCCTCAGCCGAGACCAGCCTTCCCACATCCGAAGTCCAGTACCGGCTGGCTGCACCTTGTGTCGAGGGGGTCCCGGATATTGTACCGGTCCTTCCCCCTTCCGGCTTCCTTCCCTGTTGTGCTTTCAGCGAAGACATGCTCCCACGTCTGTGTTCTGTATGGGCACCACCAACATAGCGTAGGTGCTACGCGGTATATATGTGGGAACTCGGCGCAGGTGATAGAGTACAAGATGATGAAGAAGAACGGGGCGGCAGGGACTGGTCGAAGCGGGGTAGATTCTTAGCATTTGCAGCGCTAGCCTTTGATGGTCCTTCCGGTCTAGTAATTGTCAAATGAACAACGACGTCAAGATCATTTCATGCCAATTGATTAAGTTCAAGCCCAACAGGCATGCACGCGACGGGTAAGATCAATGCGAGCGGATTGATGGGGGATCGTTGGAAGGGAGAGGGAAAACTGGGTAGCTGAGGATATCGTTAGCAATTGTATTTATACGAAAAGTCTGTTGGGTAGGAGAGTTCTCAGTTACCAGAACACGGCTCCAGGTAGCGGCCGGATGATAGTAGATGGGCAAAATGGCAAGTGGCGACGAGCGGCAAGTGGCAAGCGGCGAGCAGCAGACCGATGGCGAGACAGAGGACAAGACTGAGGACAAGACTCAGGTCAAGGCAAGAAATAGGGCGCAAGGCGATGGCAACCGTCGCGAGTGTAGGCAGGGTAGGCCGCGAAGCGAGGCGGCCGGGTAACATGCCACTAAATACAGGGTATTATCAATACGGCATTCGATGTAGCGAGGTAGATTCACATCTAGCTTGATCATGATTTGAGAAAACTGAGCCACACTATAAATAAACGTCAGGAAAAATATGTTGATCATCTTCTGGAGAGCACGACTATTGATGTCCTAGGCAGGCCACGAGAATCTTGAAAAGTGATACCGTGAAGATGAATATTCCATTCTCACGAAAACAGACAAAAAACAGCCACACCCTATGGATCAGGTCCAAATCACTATCCTACCTTCGCCCGCGGTTCATAAGTTCCTTCTGCAATAGAGTAAGCACCAAAGTTACCCCTGCCTGCTTCCAATCAACTCCACCAGACGGCTGGTCCACATCAAGCATCCCCCGCGCAAGATCTCCAGCCACAGTGGCCCCCGTAATTGCAACATCCTTCTTCCAATCGCCCTTACCCTGCGGCGCTGCAGGTGGCGGCCCCAGTGCTGAATCCACAGTGAACCGTTCTTTTCCAGAAGCGCCACTGCCCGGCACCGGGCCCGCATCGATGGGCTGCGTCTCAAGCCCCAGTTGTACATGACTCCTGCCCACATTGCTGAGCGGTGACTCCGCATTGGTAAACACTCTGGCATCAGTCGAATCTACCCAGTCCCCAGTTGCCTTTTCCTCGTTCGCCGGCGCCGCCTCAGCCTCAGACTGCACCCGCTGCGCTGTCATCAGTACCGCCACGTCCGCTAACAAATCCACCGTCGCTAAAACGGAGCAGACGAACCCCACTCACCCGAATACGATATTACTGCAGCCAGAATGGGCCTCGGTGGTACCAAGGGTAAGTTGTGCGACAATGTGCATGACCTCTGAGGTGACTTGCTGAAGTATTATGCCTCCCAGAAGTAACAGCATCCCGACGGAAGCGGCAACACTGGCAATCTTACGGGTGATGGCTGGAGCAGTAATGATGGGAAGATAATTTATGAGCACCAGGAGGGCAGCGATTGCGAGTGCAACGTTTGCAGCCCACAAAGGCACCAAGAAACTGATTTTACCTTTGTATAGATCAGCGACTTTTAGAAGCTCGTTGTCGTTAGGGTCAGTGAAGATTTTTCCCGTTCGAGTGTTGGAGTCAGAGAGGAGCGAGTCCGGTGACACAGATCCATACCGGAGACAGAGAAGGTAGAAATTGCGAAGGCCGAAGATTGGGTTGATGGAGCCAGTTAGCAGGTGGGAGGTGAACGCCAAAGAAAAGGCCAGATTGATAAGGGGGAAGAGGTAGACTGGTACCATAGATGTGGAAATATAGCGAGTTACGAAGGGTAAGAGTAGCATGGTGATGTTTCCGTTGTCGCTCGTCCGTGGATATTGTTCTTGTTTAGGAAGAAGGGAAGAATAAGGTGGCTTTTAATCGTTGTTGGCGATATGTATATATATCTATTTCACTTTTAGCTCAGCTCGGTAACATCCCTTGTGTCGCTGCAGCAACTAATCTGTGGCTGAGCGGGTACGAGTGTCTGCGGCATTGCCCATGCGCAATCAGGTTTGTTTATTCATTTTGACTAGTTCCCGTCTGCTGTCGCGCCTGGGGGCCCCTCACGTCGCACGATAGGCGCGTAGCTCGAAGTGATTTAGAATCTTTAAATCAGATTTAGACTTCGGCAGGATTCCTTAGTGCCAAGGGCTAGGCATCTAGAAGGTAACTATATCTCAGTGTCCCCGTCGCGTTTACAAGTCCGACATACATCTTCATTCCACAGCCTCCCCAGAACGGCAAGTAAACTTCCATCAAATACCCTGAACACTCTGAAATTCCACAAGGCAACTCTTCGCAACTGTTCTCTTTCATGCTTCGACAGCTTTGGCAATCGCGACCGCCATCCCTGCACTCAGTTTCACCCCTGGCCTGGACGATATCCCCACTGACTGCACCGCCAACCCTTCCGTCAACTTTTGCCCCGCGCGTCTCCCCAGCGGAAATGCGCTCGTAACCTCCCTCAATGTGGTGATCAATGATGTGACCGGTTTTGTCTCTAAGCCGCCAAACATCATCTTCGTGGGCTTCAAACCGGCCCGCGGCGGTTATGGCCTCAGCGAGACTTCTACCCTGACAATTTTCGATTTCCCAGCGGGACACACCAATAAGAAGTGTCGTTTCCAATTCGTTAGCGACGCAGGTGACAACACGACTGGCGTTCCGAATATCTACAACATCTGGAGCTTTGTTCCTGGTAGTGGCGAGGCGACGAAAAATTCGACATGGTGGAATCAGCCTGCAAGGGACCAGGTGGTCGCGACAGTCACCCTGGACGATAGCGATCCTGCAGCAAGGACGGCGAATGAGAAACTCTTGCACAAATTCATCTATGGTCCAGGAGAGGGCTCTAAGAGTGCTAATACACCGTTTCCGTGCCCTGCCGGTGGGAAAATCGGGTATGAAGTTGCCGCAGCAGTGAAGGCGCCGAGCATTGGTGGGGGGATGAACATTGGTGGCCAGTCAGGACTCGGAATTGAAATCATTGGGCTGAAGAGTAAGTGGGATTGATCTGGAAGGGTTGTTAGTTGGGTATCCATGTGGTTGAGGCGTGTTTGTTGAAGCAGTGCGTTTTATAAAAAGATGGAGAATTGCACAGTCTTAAGTACATACCACGATACACTACGTTTTATACGAGAAAAACTTTACAATGTCTTCTAAAACCGTGTATTCTACAGTGATAGCTGTAGACAAGCTAAACAACCTTGCTCCACCCTAGTTTGTAATATCGGTACCAAACTCTCGCCCGTACAACCGTCCTCCGCGTCCTCCACATCCTCCGCGTCCTCGTCCTCCGCGTCCTCCGCGTCCTCCACATCCGCCGCGTCCTCCGCGTCCTCCACGTCCTCCGCGTCCTCCACGTCCTCCGCGTCCTCCACGTCCTCCGCATCCTCCGCGTCCTCCACGTCCTCCGCGTCCTCCGCGTCCTCCGCGTCCTCCGTGTCCTCCGTGTCCTCCGCGTCCTCCGCATCCTCCGTGTCCTTGTCCTCCGTGTCCTCCGCGTCCTCCGCGTCCTCCACAATGGCTTTGTAGGGGTAGGATACTTTGGATATGTTGATCAACGCCCCTTGTAAAACGACAAGACAGAGGTGAACAAAGATGAAGCCAGTAACGTCGAACATCAGGGCGACAGTAACAGGGGGGGCGGGGGCCGGTCGAAGCGGGGCCCTTCGACTGGCCCCCCCCCACCCCCCCGTGGGGACGAAGCTTTTTTTTTTTTTTTTTATTCATTACTCCTGTCCGCGCAGGGGGGGACGAAGCGGGGCGACGAGACCTACGGCCCAACCTAAAAATACTTCGAATCAAAGACGCGAATATTTTTGATAATCTTGACCGGCAAGGTAGCTAGAAACAAAATACAAAACAAACCAAGGTAGAAACAAAATAAAAAACAAATGCAAACTCTACGCTCCCTGACAATATTTCGATCTCGTCAAACTCTACGTTCCCTCACAATATTTCGAACGACATTTTCCAATGCTCCAGATCTCGTCAGACGACCTAAGAAAGTTTCTCGCATTCCAGCATTCCCCATTATAGAATCCAACATCTCTGAATCAAGAACCACCCTGTTGCCTGTTAAGTCAGGCTGCCGGTTGCCTGGTAAGCCGGGCTGCCGGTTGCCGGGCACAAAAGCCCTGTTATACTCCCTCCGCTGCTGCTTAAGTGTTACCAGATTGTCAAAGTCGTTTGGGCTGGGGCCGGCGATGTTGGCCACTCCCGCTGTGGTCATGTTCTGGTTCCTCTGCACTACCCAATGTCTAATGGCGTCATTGGCCCCATCTGGCCCCAAACATCTGCCGTCGCTTCTTGCTTTTGTCAGTTCGGTCCAGGTTATCCACGACGGGATATTGTCTCGTAAAATTGAAACCCAAATTAGGGTCCTAGTACGCTGTTTGTAGTATGCAAGTCCGTTGATAGTGACTAAGAGATCCAACACCTCAGGTGCTTGACCACGAAGATTCCGTACATCAATCGCAGGTGTACCACAATGGAGACTGTACTGTGGGAAATCTGGTGAACCGCCTTTCGTAACAAGCAACTTGCGATTTCCGAGG
>Ga0307508_10006509_pt1 | contig 10985 bp, 14 predicted proteins | sample 9_EM_MG_FD_203089 | JGI IMG/M metagenome (GOLD analysis project Ga0307508, IMG submission 203089) | Populus trichocarpa ectomycorrhiza microbial communities from riparian zone in the Pacific Northwest, United States - 9_EM | ecosystem: Host-associated > Plants > Roots > Unclassified | place...
AGCGGCGGCCAGATCGTAGTCGAGCGTCGTTGACGTGCCGGGCCTGAAAAGCCGCAGCGGCTCCATCGCGAGCTGGGCTTCGCCGACCCGCACCGAGCTGCGGGCCGGGACGACCAGCGCGCCGGGGAACGCCTTCATCATCTCCGAGCCGATCGTGCGGGACAGGCTGGACTTCTCGAAGTCCGTGAGGACGGTGGCCGCGATACGAAGCTGGGGGTTGAGGCGCCCCTTCACCTGATTGATCGTCCGCATCAGGGCAGCCGCTCCCTTCACGTCCAGGCCGCTCGCTGCCTGGACAGGAATCACCACGTCGTGCGCGGCGACCAGGGAGGCCACCGTGGGCAGGCCGAGGGTGGGCCCTGAATCGATGATCGTGACGTCGAACTCGTCGTCCGTCGTTGACAGGTGGTACTGGAGCAGCGATTCGACGCCCGGCGGCTTCTCGCGGGAGTTCTCTACCTCGCCCAGGTCCGGGCCGGAGACTACCGTGTAGAGGCCGACGTACGGGGTCGGGTAGGTGGCATCGGCGAGCGTGCACCGCTCGAACAGCACGTCCGTGAGCGTCCAGGGCTTGTCCTTGCCCTCGGGGAAGCAAGCGATCAGCCAGGCGCTCAGTGCTGCCATCTGTGGGTCGGCGTCGACCAGGCGCACCCGCAGCCCTCTGGCGACCAGCGCCATGGCCAGTTCGAAGGCGGTCAGCGTCTTGCCGACTCCACCCTTCTGGTTCGCCACGGCGATGATCCGTGGCGTCACGGGGTTGGGCCGGAACGTCTGCGGTACGACGATCGCGGCCCTCCAGTCGTGGTAGGCCGTGGTCAGGTCCCAGTCGGTAGTGATGTCCAGGAACGCCAGATCGTCGCTCAGCGGCGTTACCTGTACGGTCTGAGCTTGTGTTTCGCGCATAGCCCGCAACCGTAGCGGGTGAAGCACAAGAAGCGTCCTGCCCTCGCGCTACGACTGGGCAGGACGCTTCCAACGGCGATGAGCTGTACCCCGCGCGAGTGAACAGAACTACCGCGTATCAGCGCGCCGTTCAGAGCGACGACCACCCTCGCTCCTCCCCCGAAACGCAAAAAGGCCCCGTGCCCGGATCCAGGAATCCGGGCACGGGGCCTTTTGTGATCGCAGCCTAGAGTGGTGCACCGTTGGCGTCGTACAGCTCGCCGTCGGGGCCGTGGCCGCAGCGCCTCCACCGCGGTTCGCTCGGCGGGTCTTGGGCCAGGACACGGGGCAGATGAACGTGCTGGTGACTGATCTTGACGTCGCGGCCGCGGAGCGCGGCGCCGAGGAGTTCCACCAGCCCGGCGGCGCTTTACCGGACTACCGGGACGCCCTCGCTGATACGAGGGTGAGGACGGCCGCCACGGCGTCATGCAGCGTCTCGCGGACCGGTACGTCGTGGCGGCGAGCGACGTAGATCAAGTACCTGTTCCGCTCCGGATTGGGGCAGTCGGGCGGGCAACCGAGGACCGCGCGCCCCGAGGCGACGTCCAAACCGAACTCCACGTTCGTCGTCATGCCGGGCAGGGTCCGCATGTCCCGGGGAATCCAGAACAGGATGGCGGCGGCGGTCGCGCGGGCGGCGGTCTCCCAGTCGACCTGGTCCTCGTAGCAGTCGGCGCGCTTGCCTCCCCTGGACTCGGGGCTTAGGACGGTCAGCGGCTGCGGGCCGTCCCACTGAGCGGCCAGAGCATCGATGGCGGTGGGGCGCCAGGAAGGGACGGGTGCGCTCTTGTCCGGGGTGGGGCCAGCGAGGAACACCGACGGTCCGGCGGGGAGGGGCTCGCGGGCCATGACGAGGGCGAGGGCGGTCACTGGCGGGCTCCGTTCTGCCCGGCGGCGCGCGCGGGCTGCTGCGGGGTCCAGGGCAGGGGAAGGTCGTCGTCGGCCTGGCGAGGCACAACGTGAACGTGGAGGTGGAAGACCGACTGAGTGGCCTCGCGCCCCTTGCTGGTGATGATGTTTGCGGCGGGGAGCTCTGCCATCAGCTCGGCAGCGCGGCGCATCACCGTGGCAGTCTGTTGAGCGACTTTCAAGATGCCCATGTCGCGGGCAGCTTTGCGGCGTTGAGCATGCCGACGAGTTCGGTTGCATGCCGGCAAGGGTGGGGTGTTCGTTGGCGGCGGCACCTTGCCGATGAGGGCATGCGAAAGGCCCTCCCGGTGATCTCTTGGCCGAGCGTCCGGAAGGGCCGTGCAGCGCACGGAGGCGCTTGTGCTCACGGTAGGGGCGGACGTGGCCGAGGTCGAGTCCCGGTTGGCATCTGGTGACATGGAGTGTCCGGTTTGCGGGGGTGTGCTGGCCCCGTGGGGATGGGCGAGGGAACGCGTGTTGCGGAGCGGATCCGGGGTGGTCCGGCTTCGCCCGCGGCGGGCCCGGTGCGGGGGCTGTGGTGGTTCGCATGTGCTCCTTCCGGTGTTCGCGCTGTTCAGGAGGGTGGACTTGGCGGAGGTGATCGGGGCGGCGCTGGTGGCGAAGGCGGCCGGGGCCGGGGCCAGGGCGATCGCTGCCCGGCTGGGGCGGCCGGTGGACACCGTCCGGGGCTGGCTGCGGCGGTTCGCCGGGCGGGCTGAGCAGATTCGCGCGTACTTCACCGTGCTCCTGGTGGACGCGGGTGTTGACCCGGTGCCTCCGGCGGCCACGGCGGCGGTGTTCGCCGACGCGGTCTCGGCGGTCGCGGGAGCCTGGGTGGCGGTGTCCTCGCGCTGGCCGCACGTCGGTGAGGTGTCGCCGTGGCATCTGGCCGCGGCGGCCTCGCACGGCCGGCTCCTGGCGCCGCACTGGCTCTAAAAGATGATCAACACCAACTGCCTCTGACGCGGGGTGGTTTGCTTCTGACAGCCTCGGCGAGCCCAAGATCAACGAGGTTGCAGAGAAGGTGACGTGTCCAAGCACGACGACGAACAGACGGCCCGGCTGGAGCGGGCGAGGCAGATCGGCCTGTTCCGCTACATGCTGATCCGGGAAGCTGCGGATCCGAGCCTGACCGGCAGACAGCGCGGTGCCCTGGTCCGCAAGCTCGCCGCCGAGGAACACACCGATCCGGACGGCCGGCGGATCAGGATCAGCCGCTGGACGCTGGACCGGTGGATCCTGGAGTGGCGCCAGGGCGGGTTCGACGCGCTGGTTCCCTCGCCCCGGCAATCCCAGCCCCGCACCCCGCCCGAAGTCTTCGAGCTGGCCTCGGCGTTGAAGAAGGAGAACCCGGAGCGGACGGCCGCGCAGGTCAGGCGGATCCTGCGGGCCCAGGTCGGCTGGGCGCCGGACGAGCGGACGCTGCAGCGGATGTTCCATCGCACTGGCCTGGTTGCGCTGCGGGCACCGAAGCAGTCGGCGGTCTTCGGCCGGTTCGAGGCCGACCGCCCCAACGAGCTCTGGACCGGTGACGCCCTGCACGGGCCGCGGATCGACGGGCGGAAGACCTATCTCTTCGCCTTCATCGACGATCATTCCCGGGCGGTGGTCGGCCATCGCTGGGGCTTCGCCGAGGACACCGTCCGCCTAGCGGCGGCCCTGCGGCCGGCCCTGGCCGCCCGCGGCGTCCCTCAGTACGTCTACGTCGATAATGGGAGCGCTTTTGTCGATTCGTGGTTGTTGAGGGCTTGCGCGAAGCTCGGGATCAAGCTGGTGCATTCCGCCCCCGGCCGCCCGGAGGGCAGGGGCAAAATCGAACGCTTTTTCCGCACGGTGAATGGGGAGTTCACCGTCGAGATCGCCTCCGACACCGGTGAGGTCGGGCGGGAGATCAAGGACCTGGCGGAGATGAACCGCCTGTTCACCGCCTGGGTCGAACAGGCTTACCACCGCCGGGAACACTCCGAGACCAAGGCCGCACCGCTTGCGCGGTGGATGGCCGGAGCACCGTTTCCCGTCCCGTCCCCGTCCGATCTGGCGGAGGCTTTCCGCTGGTCCGAGCACCGCACGGTCGCCAAGACCGGCACAGTCTCCCTGCACGGCAACCGCTACCAGGTCGACCCACAACTGGCCGGCCGCAAGGTCGAGTTGGTCTTCGATCCCTTCGACCTGACCTTCCTCCAGGTCCGCGTCGACGGCGCCGACGCCGGCACGGCCCTGCCGTTCCAGATCAGCCGCCACAGCCACCCCAAGGCCAAGCCCGAGGTCCCGGCCGAACTGCCCAAGCCGACGACCGGCATCGACTACCTCGGACTGATCGACCGCGCGCACGCAACCGACCTGTCCAACAAGGTCAACTACGCGGCCCTGCACCCTGATCCGGCCTGGCCCGTCGAGTCGGCCGGCCTGACGGAGGGCTGACTCCATGGCTTCCACCTCGGGCCGGCAGGACCTCGCGGTCTTCCTGGCCGAGCTGCACGGCTTCTTCGAAGCCTGCGAGCGACGTCGACGCGGCCCTGGCCAGGCATTTCGGCGAGGACGCCGCCGTCGACTGGATCGTTGCGAACGTCGAGCTGTTCATCGAGCGCCTCACCGGCCGCCCCTTCATCTCCTCCACCAGCACACCTCCCGGAGCCCTCACATGATCGAGAAACTGCAGGCCCACTACGGTTTCGAGCGGATGCCGTTCGGCCGGAACCTCAGCCCCGGCATGCTCCACCGGCACCAGGCCCACAACGAGGCCGTCGCCCGGATCTCCTGGTGCATCTCAGAGCGGTCGATCGGCGTGGTCACCGGCGAGGTCGGCGCCGGCAAGACGGTCTCCGTTCGCACCTGCCTCGACGCCCTCGACCCGTCGAAGTACTCGGTCATCTACCTGCCGAACCCGATGATCGGCGTCCGCGGCATTCACGAAGAGATCGTCAACGCGTTCGGGCAGACGCCCTCCCACCTGGGCTCCCGCCTGGCCGTCCAGACCTCCAAGGCCCTGATGTCCGAACGCGAGGAACGTGGACGCACCCCCGTCCTCGTCCTGGACGAGGCCCACCTGCTGTCCTACGAGCAGCTGGAGGCCGTCCGGATGATGACGAACCAGGGCATGGACCAGGACTCGCCGCTGTCCTGCCTGCTGGTCGGGCAGCCCACCCTGCGGCGGACGATGAAACTCGCCGTCCTGGCCGCCCTCGAACAGCGGACCGCCTTGCGTTACACCATGCCGGGCATGGCGTCGGCCGAGACGACCAGCTACATCGCCCACCACCTCAAGCTCGTCGGCCGGCCCGACCAGCTGTTCACCGAGGACGCACTCTCGCTGATCCACACGACCTCGCGCGGCTACCCGCGGGCGGTCAACAACCTCGCCCTGCAGTCCCTCGTCGCCGCCTTCGCTACCGGCAAGAACCTCGTCGACGACACCTCCGCCCGCGCGGCCGTCAGCGAGGTGGTCGACTAACCAACCGGCACCTCGCCGACGACAGCGACACCTCACCGATGAACCGCCCCGCCTGGCACCCGCCGGCGGGGCGTCGTCGTCGCCGAACATCGGCACCGTGAATGCCGAAGTCATCGGCATTTTGAATGCCGGGCAACAGGCAGTCACCTCCGGGTCGGTGCCGGCGTCCTCCACGTGAACACGCGGCAGGACCATGACGTGGCCGTCCGTCACTCCGCCGGTCCGCGGGCGGATCGCGAGGGTGTCGGACCACTCGCGGACGACGACGGCTGGCGCATCGCCAGCAGCGATGGAGCAGAAGACACAGTTCGTCATCTCAGGACTCCTTGGTCCGGTCAACGACTCGGTGGCGGCCGCCGGCGCATCCGATCGCGATGCTCCTAGGGGCGCACCCCATCGCGTAGTCGATGAGGTTGTCGAGCAGGGCCCGGGCGCCGGGCGTGGCGAGGACGACGTCCTGCACGTGGGGGTCGAGGCCGGTGAGGTCGAGGATGCCGCAGGCGGCGGCTGGGTCGCGCAGCCGCTCGCGCACGTCCTCAACCCGGTCAGCAGCCGGGGGCGGTGCATCGCGGCCATCGCGGCGCAGGTGGAGATACCCGAACGAGATCAGCGTGATGGGTGGCAAGACAGACTCCTGGTGGAAAGCGGACCGCCGGGGGTCCCGTACGGGGCCCCCGGCGGTCTGGCTGGTCAGATGGAGCGTCACGTTCAGCGGCGGCGCAGCAAGCTGCGGAGGACTGTCCGGCGGGGCGGCGTCCTGGTGGTGAGGGCGTCGGCGAGCAGCTGCTCGACCTGGTTCATCTGCTGTTCCGCGTAGTACTCGGGTTCGCAGTTCGCGCCCCGGCAGACGGGGCAGCCGTGGGGATGGTCGCTGATGTCGGCGGGCACCCGGCAGCCGAGTTCGGCGCAGCTCGGTTCGGTGGGGTCCTCGCCGAGGCCCTGGCAGTAGGGGCAGCGGGTGAACCGGTAGTCGATCGGAGCGCCGCCGGCCAGGTTGCGGTGGAGGGTGGCCAGGCCGCGGATGCCGCGGTCTTTAAGGAGAGCGTCCGCGGTGGGAATCTGGTCGACCAGCGGTGTGTGGTGATGGTCGGCGAGCATGCGTACAGCGGTGCACCAGGCAGGGCTGGTGCGGTCGATCGCCGGGTTGTGGATCAACCAGCCGTTGGGGTCGATCGCCAGCGGGCCGGCGGGCGTGGTGAGCGGGAGGCCGTGTGCGATCAGCTCGGCGGTGACGTCGCTGACGCGTTGGTTGATGTAGTCAGGGGAGGCCATTTGAGCCCTTCGAACGTGAAGCGGCCCGGGGCGAGGCCCCGGGCCGTGAATTGAGAAGGCGAGCAGCGCATCACGCCATGGCGGCGGTGCAGCGCGCGAAGTCGGCGATCAGCGCTCCGTGCGGCGGCCGCGCGTGCCCGCCGGGAGGATCCGGCGCAGCGCGGCCGTGCAGCGGTCCCAGCGGGTGGGGTGGGTGTGGCGGAACGCGCTGCGCTCCAGGTCGTACTCGGAGGGGAACCGCTGGGAGGCCCCGCAGGTGCATTGCCATCCGTACGGCAGTGTCTGGCTGTCGTCCCGGGTGGCGGTGGCGGTGACTCTTGCACCGTCGTGGCGGCCGTAGTGAATGCCGCACAAGCGGGGATCACTCATCGTGGTGTCCTTGGTGTTGGGGTGGAGGGGCTTAGAGGCTGGTGAGGGCGGCGAGGACGACGCAGGCGACGGCGGCCAGCGAGAGGTAGATCGCCCACTGCAGCCCCTGCATCTTGCGGAGGGTGATCCAGGACAGGAGACGGATGCGGTCCGGCCGGCGGTCAGCGCGCATCTCCTGCCTTATCCCCTCCGAATCCAGTTGCGCCCAGTGGACGAAAGAAACGCCGCCGCGTAGGCGCGGGCGCACCACCAGGAGGAGGAGAACGGCGGACGCGGCCAGCGCGACGATCGCGGCTCCGCCGGCGAGGCGGGACAGGAGAGTGGCAAGTCCTTGTCCACGGCTCCCGCCAGTCCGGCGATAACCGCGCCGTTGAAGGCCAGCAGCAGCGATGCCTTGCTGTCGGTGCTGCTGATCTCGGTGGTGACCGTGTTCAGGGCGTCGGTCAGGTTCTGGTGAACGTGGTCCGTTCCGGTGACGGTGGGGTCGATGGCGTCAGGAGCGGCGTCGGTCATTGGGTGAGTCTTCTCCTGAGTGAGGGTGAGGCGGAGCGCCGCCGGCCGTGGTCGGCGGCCGGCGCGTTGGGGCAGGAGCGGTCAGTGGCGGATCCGTCTGACCAGTGCAATGTCGAAGTCGACCAGGACGCTGGCCAGTTCTGCGATCCAGATGCCGTCACAGGCGTGACGGCGAGTGCGTCGGGCCACAGTCACCTCCCCTCGTGGTGCATGGAGGGCGGGAAGGGTGGGCTGCGGACTCAGCAGTGATCGCATTCGATCTCTTCGTACGGGTCGCCTTGGTAGGCGCGGAACAGTTCGAGGGCGTTGGAGACGTACGTCCAGGCCGGTCCGGGACAGCGGTGTGTGCCGCAGCGGATGCGGGCTTCGAAGCGGAGGTCGAAGGCGTCGCCGTTGCGCTGCCGGATGACCAGCTCGTCGCCGCCGATGGCGAAAGCCCCGGTGGAGTGCTCCGGATCGACCGGGCTGGTGTGCCAGGCGAAGACTGCGGCGAGCTGGCCCCCGAAGACGGTCCGGACGTCGTCGGCCTGCGGCTCGGGCTCTTTGGCGAGGCGTTCGAGGTAGGCGCCCAGCAGCGGCAGGTCCGCCGCGTCGTACACCTCCGCGAACCCTTCGGCTTTCAGACGGTCCGAGTCCTGCGCGGCGATCAACTGCGCGTCCTGCTCCAGGATCGCGTGCTCCGGGACGTGCCGGGTGCCCTCGCGTCGGCTGTTGCGCTGCAGGCACTCGTCCAGCGCGGTTGTCATCCTGATCGCGACTGCGGTGACGCCGTACTGGTGTGCCCGGATGATGAGAGCCCTGCGGTCAGCGGGGTGGGCGTTGGTCGCGTCGATGTACGTGGTCACCCTCCGCTTGAGCCGCGCTTCCAGTGCGCGGTGGAAGAGGTCGACGGCATCGGGCGTGGAGCTTTGATCGCCGGGGTCACCACTACAGAGCCCCCGGAATGCGTCGAGGCTCAGCACGGTGTGCGGCGGGAAGCTGGCGGCCACGCGGCTCTTGCCGCTTCCTGACATTCCCAGCAGACACACCAGGGCGGGGCTCGGGATTGGCAGCGTGGTGGAAACGAGGGCCATCAGACGGGCTCCTTGTAGATGAGGGTGACCAGGCGGCCGACACAGACGGCGGTGTGTCCGGCGTGCGCGGTGCCCGGAGGCAACTGGACGGTGCGGTACGGGATGATCTCCCACTCGGCCGCGGGAAGGTCAACCGTGGCCGGGTGCGGTAGCAGGCGGGGCGCCAGCGCCGCGCCCAGCAGGTAAAGGGCGAGGCGGAGTTCGTAGCGGGGCGCGGGCTCGCGGCCCTGGGGGTGTTCGCTGCGGCGCGTAGTCCCACAGCGGCCGCGTCGCGGTGCCCGGGTCGGCGTAGCGGCTGGTCGGCTGATGCCGTGAGGTATCCGGCGTCGGCCCGGCTCCCGTGGGTGGACGTGCGGTGGTGTCGGGGTTCGGGGTGGGGCTCAGGTCAGGGACATGGAGACGTCCGCGGTCTGCCATTTGGCCGCGAGGACGTCGTAGACCTCGGCCGAGGTGACGCAGCCGATGACGCCCAGGGCTCGCCCCACCTTCAGCTCGCTCTTGCGGTGGGGGGTGATGTCGTCGGCGAAGTGGACGACCGCGGATCCTGTCGTGTCGGAGATGGTCACCCGGCAGTAGGGGCGATGCCGGTTGTCGGACACGGCAGTGATCAGGCCCTGGACATGGACCAGGGCGCCCGCTGGTGTGGCGTGCAGGAACGGGAAGAGTCCGGTGGGGGGCGCCGGTTCCGTGGCAGGGCGGCACTGCGGGACCAGGGGATGGCCAGCCTGCAGGGTGACGAGCTGCTGGGTCATGCGGGTTCTCCTTGTCGACGTGAGCGCGCGGGTTGCGCGCAGAGCCCCGGCCCGTCTTGAACGGGACACCCACCGCGGGGCAGGAGCTTCCTCCTGGCAACGGAGGCGATCCGGTCGGCCTCAGAACGGCCGGCCGGATGAGCCGAACGATGCAGCGCCCGGGGAGCACGTGTCGCCCCAGCCGGTTTCGACCTCGGCCAGCAAGCCGTCCGGTGCCATCCCCAGATACGCCAAGGGCTGCGCACGACGGTTCATGGGCGTGGCTCAGGGCTGCAGGGCTGCCGTGGTAATCCACAGGGTGGTGGCCGCGGAGGTGGTGAGGGTGAGCCAGGCGAGTGCGCGGGCCCAGAGCGGGCTGCCTGTGTCTTTGGGGTCGCGAAGGTCTGCGTAGGTGTCGGCTAGGCGGGCGTTGAGGGCGGCGAGTATGCCGAGGTCGGCGTGCCACCGTCCGCGCCGGTCGACTTCGCCAGCCTTCTCGCCGTCCGGGTAGTGGCCGCCGTGGAGCGTCTGGCGGTGGTGCTCGCCCTCCGCGGCGATCTCCGGCGGGCCGAAGCGGACGGGGCTGGTGGTCCGGCAGACGGGGCAGCGGTAGAGGTAGCGGCGCATGATCGCCTCTCTGACGAGTAGGTCCTGCGGGGGTCATTGTGGTGACGTGCTGTAGCGGCCACGCGGTGTCGGCGAGGCGGCGGAGAGCACGGCGCGGCGATGAAGTGCCCCTCGGGACTCTTCCGGTCCGAGGGGCTGTTCGGCGGGGGTCCGGCGAGACCGTGCTGGACATGCTCTTTCGCAGTTCAGAGCACATATACGGGTGCTCTTGGCATGCTCGCAGGGTGCTCAATCCTGTTGAAGCCGAGCACCCTCCGAGCATGGGCAGAGCATGGGCAGCGCGGGTCAGGACACGTTGTCTGGAGTCGTCAGAGCGGCTTCGAGGGCGGAGCGCTTGTAACCGCTTGCGTTCTTCAGGCCGTCGACCGCACCGATGCTGGTCACCTTGCCGCAGCCGGCCTTGCGCAGCAGGGTGGCGAGTTCAGTCTTGTCGATGCCCTCGAATTCGCCCTCGGTCCCGATGCTTTCGGCAAGTGTTTCGACGCGGGCGCGGTCGATGTCGGTCTCGTCGAGTGCGGCGAGGCAGGCACGGACGGCGCGCGTCTCGCGGGGTTCGGTGACGCGGGGCTGCCCGGCGGCGTCGCCGGTGAGGGTGCCTGCCTCCTCGCGCATTCTGCGTGCGCGTTCGCAAACGGCGTTGAAGTCGGCGACGGTGAGGAAGTCGGCGCTGAGGATTTCCCAGCGGTGGCCGGTGGCGGCGACGACGACGCCGACGTGGTCCTCGGTTAGGACGGAGGCGTCGGCTCCGGCGTCGGAGGCGAGGTCGCCCAGACTCATGCGGCTGGAGCGGGAGTCCAGGCAGCGCACGGAGACCCGGACGCCGAAGAGGTCCCGGAAGCCGGTGGGGACTTCTTCGCCGTCCGGTCGCTGGGTGCCGACGGTGAGGAACACGCCTGCGGCCGGGCCACCGCGGAGCAGGTTCTTCAGCTTTTCCAGGGCCCGTTCGCGGCGCTTGGGCGGCATGGCGAGGAGGTAGAGCTGGAGTTCGTCGATGACGGCCAGCAGGATCGGCATGCCGTGCTCGCGGGCGAGCGTGGGAGTGAGGCGGGCGTCCGGTACGAGGTGGGGATCGAGGTCGCCAAGGTCCCGGTATCG
>Ga0307508_10006511_pt1 | contig 10983 bp, 10 predicted proteins | sample 9_EM_MG_FD_203089 | JGI IMG/M metagenome (GOLD analysis project Ga0307508, IMG submission 203089) | Populus trichocarpa ectomycorrhiza microbial communities from riparian zone in the Pacific Northwest, United States - 9_EM | ecosystem: Host-associated > Plants > Roots > Unclassified | place...
GTAGTAGTAGGTGTGGCGTAGTTCAGAGGTCTGGGCGCGGAAACATACGCGCTAGGGAGCGTATGTTCTGAAATACGCTTGGCACATACGCTACAGAATATACGCTCGAAAAGAACAGGCCCTTAAGACATTCGCCGAATATTCCAACAAACCATTCGACGTCGCACAGAGCTGGGAGTCAGCAACTATGTAGCGCACTCCGGGCGCCAAGCATGACAGTGGTATAGCGGCGAGCGGACGGATTAAGACTCCATAGACAATACAACACACTCACTCTGATCTGATTTGGAACCATCAGTGCGGAAGCACAAAAAAAAGCAACAAACAACACGATGGAGTACAAGTATCTCTTCCATTCCATCCATCCATCCCATCCCAGCCGTCCATCCCATCCGTCCGTCACATCCTCTCATCTTACCAGTCCACAACACAACGATGAATTCTCGGCACGTCCCCACCGCTCCCGCTCTCGCCAGCCCCGCTTCGCCCACCCGCAGCAGCAAGTCTCGCCTCCCTCCTTTGCACACCCACTGACGTCTGCCTGAGCTAGGCCACGTCGCTCCCGCCACAGGTGCGAGGATGGTGTTGGCTTCGCAGCCCCTTCCCGCCTCCGCCGTCCTCCCGCGGCAGCCCGCGTCCGCCGATATCGGTAAGTCTCACCCGCTCGCCAGGGCCAGGTCAAGCCGAGCCTGCCGGGGTTGCATTTGCGATGACGGCGTCGTACACCCTCGGCGCGTGGCTACGACAGACGCCTGACGAGGACGCCGTGGTCGTGTTTGCGCATCGTGCTGAGCTGGGTAGGGGTCGGGGGTAGCTACGGGGCGGGATGAGTGTACGCGGGCTTTGATTCATCATCTTAGCATTCGACCTCTATAGATCGTGGCTGGTGACAAAATTCCTCCTCGTTGTTCACAGCTATTGTTTCCTTGATTCATTAATCGCAGGCGACCTCACTAGTCCATGAGGAGCACTCGCTTGCGCAGTGTCGCCAGTCTCGGCTAACTGCAGAGGAAGACGTTGCACATTCCAATGGTCTACCTAGATAGGTCGCACTCAACATCAAGAAGATGTCCCACTAACCGCACGCGACCCTACCCGATCATAGCGATATTCTAAACGCTATATTCCCGTCCAACGTCCAGCCCAGACTTCGGTCAGTCCACTGGCGGGTCGTGGCGGCTTCCCCTGCCCCCGCCCCGGCCTATCCCGACTAAAAGGGAAGAAGGAAGCCAGGCTGCTACTCGCCGCCTCTTCCTACTCTAAGTCCCCGCTCTGTGCGTCCGCCCTATCCGGGACTACCCTCCGCCCCACGTCTGGGGAGTTGAGGAAGCCCAAGACTGCCTTCGCGCATCGGTCGTCCAACAGGACATCCCGGATTTTAAACCGGTCCTGTCCCGTCTTTAGCTGCTACAGCCGGCCAGCCACCCTCCTCGCGCTCTCAGCCATCACCTTGACCGGTATCTTGTACTTTTTGGCGGTGATCCGGCAGTGTCATGTGATGTTTTTATATCTAATCAGTAATCCCAGTCTTGATCATGGCGATATACACACAGCGGTTCTCTTACACTGTCCAGCCCCGACTTCGATCAGTCTGCGAGCGGCTCGTTGTGGTTCCCCTACCTTCCGCCCAGTTGCACCCAACTCCGACACAACGATAAGATGTACTGCACACCCCTCCCTCTAACCTTATCCTCTCCTTGCTGAGATCTCCCCTCACGCATCTGCGCCTCCGCCTGCTGTCACTGTACCTCCGCCTGCTGGCTTTGTGCCTCCGCCTTCCCGTCCCGTTCCCTGATCCCCACCTCGGACACCTCGATTTGAGTGTCTTCTCTAGCCGGGCCTGGACACCGTAAGTGGTTGTGATGATGATTCATTCATCGCATGAGGATTGCAAGTGATTAATGAATAAACCAAAAAACAACTGAGGAAGATGTCGAGTGACATGCTGTGATGAAACATATCCCATGCTACGAAACGGCACGGTGCACAGCGTGGTGGGTAGCTAGCGATACGCTCACCTGTTCTACTTTGGGTAGCGCCAGTATACCGTCGATGTTGGGCACTGCGGAGGCGGAGCGCTGGCGTGGGAGGGGGCGGCAGGGGCCGGTCGAAGCGGGGCGAGGTACCTACCATCGGCGAGCGTAGCAGAAAGGCGCTGAGTAGTGGCGTGCCCGACTTTCCCCAGCCTCGTTTCCCCGCCCAGACACGTCGGCGTCATATCTGCAGGCTGGACAAGCTCTGGAACCACGAACCCCTTACGCCATCTTCCTCGGTATTGCAAGACGCCACGTGTTTAGCTTAGGAGTTATGCCGCAGCTCCAGCCTCGGCATGTGTTCAGTCCTCCTTTCACTGGTGCGTGACCACTCGTCGGCTGGCAGCTGCGGCGAGTGATGGCAAGGTGTTGTCGTCTATGCTTAGTCAGAGCACGTGACGGGCCTCACATACATCTCGAGCAGTAGAAGAGATAACCATCTCTACACATCACTCCTGTTGACGGGTTATGAGCCCTTGTCGCACAAAATGTATCACCGAATCTCCAACTGCTCTTCTCTTAAATATTCTGAAACCCATACTCTTCCACTGATTGCTAAAATTGTTATTCTTGAGCAGCGAATATTTCTAATTGTTTGATGACATCCTGTGGCACAGATAAAGTACGGGGACAAAAGCTTCCGTACGCTTAGCCTCATTGACACGTCGCCCGCAGCAACACCATATTTTTCAAACACTACTCGCCATAACCACAATGCTGAACAACTTCCAAAGACGTATGTCCGACTTCGACAAATGTCAGATAATTGCTTTTAGTAGGCAAAATTTTATCTCTATCTCAAATAGCCGAGGAGATGAAGCGCCCCAAGTCCATGATACAGACTTTTCTTGGTCGCTGCGAGAATCGCGACTCCCGCGGAAACAATCCTTCTGCGGGCCTCGACTGATCACCGCCCGCCCACAAAGACGCCTTGTCAGAGTCAAAGAAAGCTAGACGACTGCCACTTCGCGAGTTGACCAACGAGGTTGCTCCCAATGTATCCGTGCGTAGTATTCTTTTCCTTTGTTTTTTTCCTTGGTACACTCTACGTCTTGGGACAGCCGGGACGGAGGGTAATGGGGAGCTTGCAACGTGCCGCCACCGTGCGGGGCAGCGGACGGGAGTAGTGGACCAAAATGTACGCTGCCATAGTCTAGATAGGCTGGATGCGGGTGTGAATAAACAAAAGAAGAAGAAAAAAACGCAACACATGGGGAAGCAAAACTGCAAAAGTAGGGAACAGTTAAAAGAAAAATATTACCAGAAATGAGGCTGCTTTCACGGTCGCTGCAAAGGGGGGGTTGTTTATTCACACTCGCATGTAGCCTATCTAAACTATGGCGGCGCACCTTTTATTCGTCCCCCCCCCCCCCCGGGCACAGCAGGGGACATGCGCTTGCTACTTGGCATGGCTGGCGTAAGCAAGGTGGTGGAGGAGCGATCGCAGGGGTCCTTTTCAAGCGGCCATGACGCTAAATTTTAGCGTGTGGCGCAATGACTGGGTGTGGCTGCCAGCTGGTCGAATTTGGTGTCGCTCCCTTTTTTATTTTTTATTTTTATTTTTACCCCTAAAAAACACCATCCCCCATCCACACAACGTTCCCACACAAGCGATCCCTCGTCGACCAACTATCATTTCAACTACAACACTTTGCTCATTGCTCGTGCATTCGGTGCCCGCCTAGTCTACTCGCTCGTGTCCGCTCGTGTGCTCTGCTCGGAACCCCGTCGCTCGCGTACCTGTTGCTCGCGGCACCTGGAGCCCTGGCAGCCAGTCTCGTTACATACAACACGGTTCTCCAATTTTTTGCTACTTCTAATTTTTGCTTGCTTGCTATTGCACGTCGAAGAGACCGGCTACTATATTTTTATAAAACAAATAATTGCAACTCCCAAGGTCTATGCCTTTCTAAAATCTCGGATCGTGAATTTACCAATGGCGCGACTGCTTCCTCATCCACATCCGTGTGAGTATCTGTTGCTCGCGATTTTCCCAATAATTCTCCCCCATCAACTCGCACCCACCGTAACTGCTCCGCGATAACGAAGATTTAGAATTGCCTCCGTCCGTTCACTATCTCGTATTGGTGCTTCTTCAGCAGTCTCACTGGTACAGATCGAGTCATTTCATACACTTCCGATCCAAGCTCATCGAACTTGGATATACCAGTTGTAGGCGCAAGATGTAAGCGCTTTGTCACATTATCGAAGTGAAAAATATGTTGACATGTAAGATAATAGCGATGAGAAAATCTACTAATCATTAAAATTCACGTATTAATTTGAAGGAAAATGAATACCGGCAAGAACACTTTAATTTCCATCATACCAGTGTTCCTTCCTCCTAATGGCACCGCGTAATGCACTGAAATTTTATGGCACTGCATAATGTTCTCGGTTTCCGTCAAAAAATCAACGGTTGTACAGACCTTTTCACCGTACAACTGTTCTAAGCATGGCCGTGATGGTGCTCGGTTTTCCGTTCGAGAGTGACAGTAGGATTTGGTCCGAGGAGGTGACGTGTCAGGTTGACTGTAACCGAACACTGATATTTCTCGCGGATATCGCTGGTTCTTCGTTTGATCTGGTTCTCTTCGGCTTGTGGTTTGGCGGCTGGCATGTTTGGCTCTTTTTCACACGGCATTCACTATGTTCAACCTCTTCAGCCCCTTTCTGCTGTAACTTTTTGTTTCGAAACCTATAAACGTTACTAACAGCTAGATATCGTTGAACTCCGCAATTGGTAGAATAACAGGCTTTTCTAACTGAAAGAGTTACGTCTTCCAATGTGACGCGTCTTTGGGGAGGGGAAACATACTAGAAGACATTCTGTTGAATGAAATGGTTGGTAGCTGTCACGGTATCATATGTACAATGAAGTATTCGCGTAGGTGGGATGAGAAGTATCCCCTTTTTTAATCCCCCTTTTTTCCCCGTTACTAATGCCAGCTGAGTTGTCGCAGCCACACGTTTATTTTTTAAGCTTAGCGTGGTGGCCGCTTGAAAAGATTCCGATCGCACAGTCCTGTCGCGAGTCACTCGGATGTGGAGGCTGGTGTCTACATACACTATCTACATACTCAGCGGAAGAAGGTCGGCAGCCAATAATAGGGGTGACCAATGTGCGTGCGGGCGAACCTCCCCAGGTGGAACTTTTAGCGTAAGAACTCTAGCCAATTTTTTTTTGTTTATTCATTACTCGCGTGCGACCTATCAGATCATGGGGAGGCTATTCTACAGTCCGTTTCCTGTCCGGTGACGGAGTAGGAGTGATGCAGCGAAGCGAGCGACGCGGGGGTTTTTCCTATTCAGTCATAGACTGGGTGCGACCTGCATACATACAAGGTATGTGCATATGTACGAGTATAATGTGCATATATAGTTATCTGGATCATGGCGAAGTCACACAGTACAACGAGGCGGCGCAAGGGTTCAACAAGTTTTTTTTTTTTTGTTTATTCATTACTCGCATGCGATCTAGGAAGGCAAGGGTTTACAAGTGAGGACGTGGACGTTGACGTCCCAAAAAAAGTATGGGACCTAACCCCAACGTACGTGTAGGAACAAGGCTGCCGGGTTGACGCCAAGCACCGTCAACTCTACCGCCGCCCAGCCAATCGCACCACAGCACAGCCCATCATTGCGCACACATGAGGGAATTGTCGCGCAATCAGTCCCCCAGCTGGCGGCGGACTTTTGGGTTTAGCGGGCGGCTGCGCCGTGCAGCACCGCGGGCGCATCGATGAGTGACTGGCTGGCAGGAGCTTTCTCCGCGAATCATCTCGGACTAGCTTAGGAGAGCACTTCCCTCGCCGCAGCACCGGCGGTCTTCCGGATACATGCGCACGACTCGACCACCCCCAGCACCATCCGACGCCGCAGTGCGAAACCACAAAAAAAAAGCAAGCAACTCCATCAAGTACAAGCATCGCTTCCACCCCATCTGCCCATCCCATCCTCCCGCCGTCTCATCCTTTCATCCCATCAGTCCACAGCACAACGATGGCTCCGCAGCACGTCGCCACCTCTCCCGCTCCTGCTCCCGCCCGCTCCCCTCCGCCCACCCGCAACGGCAAGTCTCGCCCGCCCTCATCATCCATCCACTAACGTCCGCCAGAGTCAGGCCACGCCGCTTCCGCTGCAGGTGCGGGGGCGGCGGTGGCTTCGCAGTACGTCCCCGCCGCCGCCGCCGCCGCCGCCGCCCTTCCGCCGCCCGCGCCCGCCCATATCGGTAGGTCCCACCCGCTCTCCAGCGCCTATCCACTGACGCCCGCCTGGGCCAGGCCAAGCCGAGCCCGCCGCAGCTACGGCGACGCCGTACACCCTCGGCGTGTGGCTGCAACAGACGCCGGACGAGGACGCCGTGGTCGTGTTTACGCATCATGTAGAGCTGGGGTAGGGGTCGGGGGCAGCTACGTGGCGGGAGGAGTGTATACGGGTTCTACTTCGTCTCCCTAGTACCCGGCCCCCACAGGCCGTGACTGACAACAAAATTCTTCCTCGCTGTTAACTATTTTTTTTTGCTCATTCATTAATCGCTTGTGACATATCTAGATCATTGAAAGCACTGTCGCTAGTCTCAGCTGACGTCCCCATCGCCATGACCTAGTGAGGCCGCATGCCATTGCGATGACGGTGATTCAGTAATCGGATGCGACTTCATCAGATCGTGGCGATATTGTATACAGTCCGGTAACCACGCGGACCGCGGCGGTTCCCCCTGTCCCCGCCCTGACCTATCCCGGCACAAGGAAAGAAAGAAAGATACCGCATCACTCCTCACCCGCATCCCTCTGAGTCCAAGCTCTGTACCTACTACCTCCACCGCCCTGTCCGGTACTACCCTGCGCCCCACCTCTGCGCCCCACGTCTGTGGAGTTGAGGAAGTTCAAGAGCACCCTCGTGCACCGGTCGTACGCCAGGAGGCCCCGGATCTCAAACCGGTCCTTCCTGCTCCCCGTAATTTTTCGCCCTCAGCCCACAGGATCTTCTGCTGCCGTTCCTACCGCGCACAGTTCTTGAGCGAGTGCTTCTGTGTGAGTGGCTTTTGTACGGACACCACAGCACTCAGCAGTGACCCGTTCCCCGTCCACCACAGGTACCCAGTGAGATAATGCCCCTTTAGCTAGTAGAACCGGCCAGGAAACCTCTTCGTTGCCAGCCTCCACCTTATTCGCGCGCTACTTTTCTGGTATCTTGTACTTCTTGGCGGTGATCCGACAGTCACAGGCGATTAATGAATAAGCAAAAAAAAATAAAGGCACCTAGTTCAAGACGTCGAGTGACCTTCTATGACACAAACCGGCGAGCCAATGCTGGGAAGCGGAACGGCGTACGGCGTGGTCGGGCTAGAAATCAGCTCAGTTCTCTGTTTTAGGTGGAGCCAACATGCCTTCTATGGTGAGCACTGCAGAGGTGGAGCGCTGGCGTGGCCGGTATGTATCGATCGGCTGCCTTGATGACACCCTTTCCGTCCTATCCCATCGGCGACCGCGACAGAAGGGCGCTGGAGCCACGGCGCACTTGGCCTTTCCCAGCCCTATTTTCTGCGTTTTGCCGCGGCACGTCAGCATAGATATCTGCAGGTTAGATCAGCACGGAGCCGCGAACCCTTTGGTGGCCATCGTCCCCGGCGATGGTGGGTATCGTTGGGTGTGTCGCCCAGCCAGATACTGCACAGCATCGCCACAGCTTCAGCCTCGACGCATGCCCCGATACTCTGTAGTTACTTGCAGCAGTCTGTCCTCCTTTTACTTGAGCCGTTTTCTTATTCATTAATCGCATGCGACCTGCCTAGATGACGGCGATGTACACACTTTCCCCGCACCTGTCCACTTTCCTTGCGGCTCGTTGTGGCTCCTCCTGCCCTCCGCCCTAGCCTGTCCCGTGTAGAGCGTACTAAGAAAATATCAAAGGAAATGACAAAAGAAGGACAAAAGAAAGGGTAAAGGAAGACGCCATCTCACCTCCTCAGTCCTCCTCTACGGAGGCCATGAAGGAGGGTGTGGGGATGAACACCAGTCGTTCCACAACCTCAGCCCCCACCTCCTCAACCCCGGCCTCCGACACCTCGCTCTGGTCATCTTCCTCAGCCGTTCGGACCTCGCCTGCTTACACCTATGGTGGAGAGGAGCGCCCGGCTGCACCTCTCGACCGCGAAGAGGACCCGGATCTTCAAGCGATCTTTTCCCCTGTCGGTGTCACTCGCAGTAAATCACACGTGTAGACTTTCCGAGCAAGCCGTTGAATAATGGATAGAAAGTTGATGGAAGCGGTGAAATCTATGTGTATTGCTTGGAGAGAAAAGGAAGATAACAGTCTAAGCACATGTATGTATTATACGTTTACGGCGTGCACTTCTTCAGAACTACGCATACGTGGTAGTCGGACAGAGTTGCTCGTGTTATCACCTTGGAGGAGGAGCGCAGGAGAAGGCCTTCGAGCAAGCAATACTTGAGGGCCCGATGGGTGGAATTTATGAAGCACAACCGGCTGCAGAAAATAGTGAGTCCATTGCCCCCAGAACATGAACCCAGGAGGTGGCTTTGCGGCATCGGTGGTGGAAGTTCTCAAGGCTGAGTTGTCCGCTGTGGCGCCTGAATTGGACTCGGACTCGAGGATCGAGGCCTGTGAGGATCCTCCTCCCCAGTTAAAGAAGGACAAGGTGAAGCGCGCATAATGGGATGGAGGAGAATATGGGGGTGTGGCCTACTGTCGTGGCGGAAACAAAGGAAGATTGGACTTTCATTCACATTTCTTTTCCATCTGATATCTAAAATGTATGTTTCACTGCATTCATTTCAGTGCTTCAGTATCGGACGTGACATGGACGACTCGCTTGCGGTTGTGGTGGTTGTGGTGGTTGTGGTGGTGGTGGTGGTGGTGGTGGTGGTGGTGGTGGTGGTGGTGGTGGTGGTGGTGGTGGTGGTGGTGTCGACCTGCTTGAAGCGGCTAGACCGTGAATCAACACGTTCTGATTCACTTACATATCCCCTACACGGTCGCGTGGGTGTGCATTTGTTGCTGTGCATGGGCTAGACTATGCCGCTTTCGGGGATAGGCGCGGCAAAGGGCGGCATACATGGGGCTACCGCGGTATGGAGGCGCGGCAGCGGCGTGGTAAGCGAGGGCTGCGTTGCACGAGACGTGAAGGTGCCGCATGATCGCCATGTACCGGTTCTTCGGGAGAACAGTGGCGCAGAAACAATATTGGCTGTGGCTGCTGATCGCTGCCGTTCTTCTTGCGTAGGTTCCTTGCGGAGGCGTTGGTCTGCTCGACAAGGTTTTCCCAATCTGAGTCCTGCCACACAGCAACTGAAGCACCTAGGACAGTTGGGTCTATCCCCTCTAGGATGTTGATCTTCATTGGATGCTCCCTCCTTTCATTGGCTCGAACTCTTTCAGCACCACAGGAACAGTGCTCTCGCCACACTTCTTCCTCCTTCCTGTACTGGTCTTTGGCGGCATCGCCGGGCGGTTGGGTTCCCGCTCGTGGAACTGGCGACGAGCGGAGTGGTGACGACAATTCTAGCGAAGATGATAGGATAGAGAGAGAGGTCACGCCAGTATTCTAGGAATGCCAGGGCGCTGACATACGTTGTGTCTCCCCGGGGAAACCCTGAAGCGGCATGCGGGTGAGTTACTGGCTTCTCCTCTGACTGCGCTTAATTAACCGAATTTGGAATAGTTCATGCACTGCAACAACTCTGTACTCTACTCTATACCGGCGCGACCTAATCGCCAGCGGCGATTTGTGCTACGGCTGCTGAGCCTGCCTCAGGGGGACCGGGCACGGGGGATTAGGGAGGTTCTGCAGATTCCGAGCACCACAACTACAACTATCCGGGGTTACCAGGTGGACTTAGCTTGTTCGTGAGGGATGAGAGGTTCTGCAACCAAGGCGCAAACTAGAATTATGGAGTGGGGGCGAGGCCGTGCACAAGTCAGCTAGCAGGGGGTGATACATCTAGGCTTGGAAGACCTCAGATGACAGGCGTCTTGAGCGGCGCCGCAAGAGACAAGTCTGGTGTGTACAATACTGCAAGACAAGAGTTTGGCGCGACGCCGCGGCAGATGGACGTCGGAAAAGTGAAGGGATTCGAAGGACAAATGCGATTTCCTTGATTTCGGCGCTGGTGAATCGGAGGTATTCCAGACACCAGGTATCGTCATGATGATCAATAGACATTTTATTTGATGGATCGTAGGTAATTTGGCGCTTCGGTGTGTAGCTCTTTACCACCTGGCTTGGTCCATGAGGAAGGGTTGTGATATGTACGTTAGAGGCGTTCCGCAAAAGTTGCCCGACCAAGTTGCCCGACTCTTGGCATGGGGGCCGGATTTTAGCACACCAGGATAGGATAGGAACATTGAGATGAACGCCTGGATTGGATAACTAGGTAAGATCCAGACGAATTAGTTGGCTACCTATCCTATACTGGCGTGCTAAAATCGGCCCCCATGCCAAGAGTCAGGCAACTTGGTCGGGCAACTTGGTCGGGCAACTTTTGCGGAACGCCTCTAATAATTGTACCCGTTGGTGTCGATGAAACAACATCATTGGTAGCGGTGTGTCGAGGGCTTCGGCGATTGCAGCAACAAAAGTGGGAGAAATTTGTAAACGCATCGTTACTTGCGTGTGTTGTGTGTTGTCAGCAGGTTGGAGATGGGAACAAGAGGCAGTAGCATAGTCTGTACCCCTATCCTAAGCACTGCTATCCAATCAGCGTCTTTGTTTACATTCTATAGTTTATGCTAATTCACGAACTTCAAGTAGTTGATGGAGGTGACCAGGGCCCTGGTCTACACGATAGTTAGCTAGCGCGTTGGCTTACCTCAATTAAGTAGGACCCCTGTCCGTTGCTGTGGTGATAGTTGTAGTTGTAGTTACGGGGGGGGGGGGGGGTTGCAGAACCTCCCTATTGTGGACGCACCGACAAAGATCAGGCGA
>Ga0307508_10006512_pt1 | contig 10981 bp, 8 predicted proteins | sample 9_EM_MG_FD_203089 | JGI IMG/M metagenome (GOLD analysis project Ga0307508, IMG submission 203089) | Populus trichocarpa ectomycorrhiza microbial communities from riparian zone in the Pacific Northwest, United States - 9_EM | ecosystem: Host-associated > Plants > Roots > Unclassified | place...
CACGAGTTTCTTCCTAGTCCAGCCCCCGCGACGGTCGCGGATTCTTCAAGCGTGAAACTCGCCGTTGTAGCCACCTGAGTTTCAGGTCAGTCCAGCCCCGCGACGGGTCGCGGCTTCTTCAAGCGTGAAACTCGCCGCTGCGGCCACCTGAGTTTCAGGTCAGGACGGGAGGACGGGAGGTCCGCGAGGTTTTGTTTGTTCGCGCGCCTTCGGCGCCGGCAGCCGAGACGAGGTGTGCATCTTCGCGGGCGGCAGCGCGAGCCCAAAAATTCTCGCCCCGCGGACCTCCCGTCCTCCCATCCTCCCTGTGAAAAAATCTCGTGCTCGCGCTTCGCGAGGCGATCGCGTTACGCGGCGGCCGCAGCTGCCGCGACGACCGTCGCCTTCGCGGCTCGTCGATACGCGCCGGGGGCGGTGCCGACGGCGCGCTTGAAGGCTTTGGAGAAGGCGGCTTCGGAGTCGTAGCCGACGCGCTCGGCGATGTCGGCCAGCGTGGCGCTGCTTTGGCGCAGAAGCCCGGCGGCTTTTTGCATGCGCCAGCGCGTCACGTAGGCCAGCGGCGGCTCGCCCACCAGCCGCGCAAAACGTGATGCGAACGCCGAACGCGACATCGCGACTCTCGCGGCGAGCGACTGCACAGTCCAGTCTTGCTCGGGGCTCTGGTGAATCAAGCCGAGCGAGGCGCCAATCTGCGCGTCGCCGAGCGCACCCAGCCAGCCGCTCGCGCCCGGAGGCAGCGTCGCCAAGTAACCGCGCACGATCTGAATGAACAGCACGTCAGCCAAACGGCTCACCACCGTCTGCGCGCCAGGCCGACCGGAGGCGGCTTCGCAGGCGATGAACTTGAGCGTCGGCTCCAGCCAATGCACGCTCTTGCTCATCTCGCCCGGCAGCACGATGAGCGGCGGCAGCACGGACAAGAGCGGGTTGTTGCGACGGTCCTCGAAATGAAAGGAGCCCGTCACGAGCGTCGCCGAAGCGCCGTCGCCGCCGGTCGTGATCGACGGCTGGCACTTTCCTGGACCCACGGTGATGAGCTCGCTCAGCGGGCGAATCGGGGAGCTTGGAACGTCGCGCAACGTGTGCGCGTGCCCGTGCGGCAGCGCCACCAAGTCACCGCCCTGCAGGTGCACCGATTCCTGGCCGGCAACGTCCAGCCAGCACTCGCCGGCTAGAACGACGTGAAACTTCGCGTCCTCTTCATCGGCGTCGACGCCGATGCCCCACGGAGCTGCGGCCTCGACACGCCCATAACAGGCAGCGCCTACCCGAACCGTCTCCAGCACATCCGTCAACACGTCTGTGGTCGCCATCGTACGCCTAAACAGAAAAGCGGGTAGAATCACCGCTGACCGTCCAGTCAGCGTCCGCAAGAGGTAGCAGCTCAGATTCTGACCGTCCAGTCAGAAAACCCAGCATCACCCAACCATGCGATTTAGCTTTCTTTCATGCCGCGGAGAGTTGAACTGCCGACCCGAAACCGCCGCCTGAGGCTCCTAGCGCCCAACCAGCCGAACCGTCAGGGGGGGCCCGGGGCGAAATCCGAAGTCCCGCTCTAGCTCGGACAAATCCACGAGCGCCTCGATCTCAGCCGCGGGGCGCGTTAGCGGGGTGTCGGGAAAGAACTCGGCCAGGATGCGCTCGGGAGTGTAGCCGGCGAGCGTCATGGCCTGGGCCGGAAAGTACTGGTGGTAACCCGGGGTCTGGCCTTCGAGCACCAGCGCCACCAGGGCCGCCGCGTCGCCAAAGTCCAGGTAAGTGAGCGCCTCGCAGAAGTTCAGTCGGCTGAGTGGCAGCGGCGCGCCCACGCGCTGCAGAGCTCTTTACATACCAATGTGCCGAGGCGCCCGGTCGCTCCCGTAACCAGAACCTTCATGAGACCGGCGGCGTTTGTAGCACGGCGGGCTCAACCACTGCGCAGCATGCGAGCCAAATAGGCCAGCCCCGACGCAATCGGTTGCCGGTATTGGTAGTGGACTTCGAGCAGCTCGAGCTCGCGGCGGAGCTCGTCGGCCAGCTCGACCTTCAGCCGCAGCTTCTGCAAGCTCTCGAGCAGGTTCCAGCGCAAGAGCCAATCGTGCGGGAAGTGCCGTACGAGGTCGCGGTGGACGCGCTCGAAGACGGGCGTTACCTCTGCGCCGAGTGACGAACCGAGCGCGCCGAGCGCGCTTTCATACAACCCGAGCAGCGACTGCTCACGCGGCGGCAGCGTGTGGCGCTTGGGGACGAGCGTGCGCGGCAGCTCGGTCTGCGGGAAGAAATCTGCCGGCGCACCGGCGTGCGCGCCTTCGGCTGCTTCGGCCAACACCACGAGCTCCCCTGGTTCGAGCACGCTGCTACCGGCGGCGCCGGCGCTGAGCTCTCCAGAAGCCATGACGAGTAGCGCGACGCCCCGCGGCGCGTCCAGGTGGAGCTTTTGGACTTCGCCGCGCAAGCGAGCGCCGTTGGCCAAGCTCACGTCGATCGCGCCTACGCGCAGCGCCGCTAGCGCCGCTCGGGAGTCGCCGAGCACCACCTGCAGCCTAGCCGCGTCGGCGCGATCGCCAGAGAGCTGGCCGCGCGCCCCGCCCGACAGCTGCAGCAGCGCGCTCCGCCCCTCGCTGAGCAGCCGCCGCGAAAGCGTACCGATCACCACGACGCCTCCGCGTAGCGTGATGGTCGCCACCTCTTGGGCAGCCGCAGCCTCGGCCAACGCCGGTTCGCCACCCTGCACCGACGGCAACCCGCGCGTGACGTCATCGAGTACGTCGTGGAGGCGTTCGAAATCACGCACTACGAACAGCTGCGGCTGGGGGCGCGTGACGTCATAGTCGACCTCACCTGCAGCAGCCGTCAGCGCCGGTTTAGACACCTTCGGATCGTGGCAAGCAAAGCTCTCCCACAGTGAAGAGAGTAGGCCGGCACCGTAAAGCTTGTAGTCACTGGGCGTGCCGACCAAGCCGTATTCGGCCGTCCACCAGTAGAGCCGCGAGAGTCGGGCGGCCTCGCTGACGCGCCGCACGCCCGCGCGCGCGCCGACCAGCGCCTGCTCGGCCTGTGCCACTTGTTCGGCGCTCGCCGTCGGCAGCTCTTTGATCTCCGACAGGGCGTAGATGGCGCGATCAACCGCCGTGTCTTCCGGCAGCGTGAAGGCGCGCGCTCCGGCGGCCCCGATGCGGCGCAGGTACGCCGCGTAAATCGGATCGGGCAAGATGGGCGCATGGCCGGCGGCCTCGTGGATGATGTCGGGCGCGGGCGTGTAAACCAGGTGCTCGGCCGTGCGCATGTCGGCTGCGATCGGCAAAAGCGAGAGCGACTGCAGCTCCTGAAAAGCGCGCGGCGGAATGAAGCCGTCGACGCACACGGCCCCCCAACCGAACGGCGCCAAATGCTCATCCATCTCGGAGATGCGCGGGATACGCTCGACGGAAATGCCGGTTTGACCGAGGCCTTCAGCGTAGGCGGGATGCGCCGTCGCTTTCAGGCGCGCGTGAGTTTGCAGCAGCACGAAGCGCCACACCGCCTGATCGACCGCGGTGTACCGCGCGTAGTCTTGCTCGACGATCAAGTGCCGCAAATGCGGCGGCACACGCGCGAGAGTACTTTGGCCAGGCAACGCATCCATTGTGGCCCAACAGCAATCAGGCGCCAGCCCCGTGCCGCTGCCCTTCTTCCCGAACACCGGCTCGGCTCCCGCGTTTGCCCAGCTGTCCTGAGTCGGTGGTTCCTTGCGGAACTACGGACCGCCGCTGACGCGGCGCTCGCCGCTTCGCGGCGAAGGCACTAGCCCTTTTCCTCGAGACTCCCGCCCCGAACCCCGCGTCCGCCTCGCGTCCGCCCTAGTGTCCCTACTGTTTTCCGTTCTCGATCCAGCTGGCGATTCTTGGAGACGGGACACTAGATGTTTAAAGACCAAATCCTGTGATCGCATAGAATCAAATGATTCTATGCGATCACGGCATTTCGCCTAATTTCGGGAGCGGCCCGGCAGAGGTGAAGGATCCCGAGCCGCGACCCGCTCGCAGACCTCACGGGTCGAACACTATTACTGCAACAACTCCAGCAAACTCGTCTCGGCGCCCAAGATGGTAGGCAGCCTCACTCCGGGCATGTCGAAGGCTTGACCGAAGGTGAAGTACACCCCACCGGGCAACGGCCGATCGGGGATGCGGCCGCGGCCGGCCGTGAGCGGCGCCGCCCAGTCCAGGCGAAAGACTTGGCGATTGAGCTGGGGGAACAAGATGCGCACGCCGGCGCCGACCGACTGGTGCAGCGCGATGTTTTGCACTTGTTCGCCCGTGCCGCCGAGATCGTAAAACGCTACGCCGCCCACCCGCGCCGACCACAGGTTGACGGCGGAGGTGCGCAGCTCCGCAGTGCTTGCAAAGCCGCTGCCTCCACGAAAGATGGCGCTAAAATAGCCGCGCGGTCGCGTGTCGCCGCCGAGCACGAGCTTTCGATTCAGGTAGTTCCTGTAGGTCGATGCCAGCACCGAGTCGACCACCAAGCGCATGAAACCGAGCCGCGGCGAGACGAAGCGAACCGCCCCCTGGGCGGAGGCTTGGTGGCGTGACTCGTCGGCGGCTTCGATGCTCGAATTGGCGACCAGCCGCAGTAGGCCAGAGTCGACGGGCCAAGTGTAGCCGAGCCAAGCCGCGCTCCCGAGCAAGTCGCGCGACGAGCCTGCCTCGCGCAGCGCCGGGTAGAGCCGTAGGGCCGCCTGTTGTCCGAGCGAAAACGACTCGAGGAGCGCGAGCGTCTCCACGTCGTGCGTCGCCAAAAAGCGCGTCGTTTTGTGCTCGAGCTGAACGAAGGGGCTGAGGCGCGTATCGCTGACGGGCAATTCGCTCCGCACGAAGCTCTCGAAGCTTGCCTCGGGCGTACTCGGCGAGCGGCTGGCTCGAAACTTTCGCCGCACGAGCTCGACCCCAAAGGTGAGGTTGAATTTGTTGGTTTCACCGAACGACCGGGTGACCTGCGCGCCGCCGCGCACGACGCTCGAGTGATACACGAGCGGAATGCCCTCGTCGGATAGCACCAGCCGTCGATCGGAGTAGATGCGCGTCTGCTCGACGAGCCAGCTGGAGGCGACCAGAAAGGCCCACTTGTCGGAGAGCGAAATCAGATCGCGGTACAGCGCCAGCTCACCGAGCGAGCCCTCCGGCTTGCCTGAATCCAAGTTGACGAACACCTGTCCTTCGCCGAGCGCGTCGACTTTGGTGCCGAACATGCGCGGGTGGATCACCACCGCACCGGCCGAGTAGCGATCGGGCGCCAGCGAGAAAATACCCCCGAGCTGGGTACGCGTTCCGAGCAGGTTGGTCTCGCTCGGGTTGACGAGCAAATAGTTGAAGCTCTTGAGCGTGCCTTGTAGCTCGTACGCCAGGCGCAGGCTCCACACGTCGCGCACGATCACGACCAAGCGCACGTAGCCGGGCTGGTTGCTCTTGAGCGCGACCACGACCACGACGCCGAACTGCGGCAAGAGCTGCAGATTGCGGACCGACTCCTCGATGCGCGCGGCGTCGTAGGCGTCGCCGGGCTTGAAGAGCAGCTCGCGCCGAATGAAGCGCTCGCGGGTTTGTGCGTGGAAAATGTTGACGAAATCGGGCACCGGGTCGTCGTCGTCGAAGACCGGCAAGCGCACGACGTCGACGCTTTCGATGCGCTTGCCAGCCGGGGCTTCGTCACGATCGGGATGCGGCCCGAGGGCTCGCACGACCGAGCGCTCCTCCAGCTCCGAGTTGCTGAGCCCGAGCGCCGGCCAGGAAAACAGGCTCACGGCGCAAGCCCACGCGAGCACGAACAGGGGCAGCCGCCGGCGGGGCACGGGGGCCGAGCCTAGCCCTTCCGAGCGCCTCGGACTATCGTCCGCGCGTGCAGATCCACCCGACGCGCGAAAGCTCGGACCTGGCGTTGTCCGGGATGGCGGTGGTGCTGGGCGGCCTACTGCTGCAGTCAGGGCCGGTCGTGGCGTGGGGCGGCGCGCTCGTGCTGGGCCTTTCGGTCGCACGTGCCCTCACCCGGCTGGGCGTGAGTCGGGTACGGGCGGCGGGTCTCGAGATGCTGTGGCGCGGCGACGCGCGCAAGCTCACGACCGCGCGCGGAACCGAGGTCGTGCTGCAGGCGGAGTTACGCAATCGTCACAGCTCGCCGGTGCGGTTTCGCGGCTTGCGCGCCGTCGCAGCGCCCGAGTTGCACGTGCAGGTCAACCCCGAGAGCGACGAAGTACCGGCCAACACCCGCTTGTGCGTGACCTTGATCGTGCGCGGGCTGCGCGTCGGCCGTCACGGCATTCACGGTTTGTCGCTCGAGGTCGAGTCCGGGCCGAGTCTGTTCGAGGTGCCGCTGACGTTCGCCAATCCGTTCGGCATCGAGGTCATGCCGGCGCCCTACGCGGTGCTGGTGCGCTCGGCGCGTGGCGGACGCAGCCGGCAACAGGCCCATGAGGGCCAGCCAGGCCGCCTGCGCGGCGAAGGCGGTGAGCTGCGCGAGCTGCGCGAGCACCAGAGCGGCGATCCGTTTCGGCGCATCGCCTGGAAAGCCTCGGCGCGGCGCGGGGTGCTGCTCGTCCGCGAATACGAGAAAGACGAGCGCGACGTCGTGTGGCTGGTGCTGGACGCCGCCGTCGACAACTGGGCCGGGCCGCCCGGTGAATCGGCGCTCGATCGCGCGATCGACGAGGTTGCGTCGGTGGCGATTCGGCACGGCCGGGCCGGCGACCGGGTGGGCCTCGCCGTGATCGGCACGCGCACGCTGTGCTTCGAAAAGCCCGAGCGCGGCATCGCGCACGCCATGAGATTGGTCGACAAGCTGGTGCAGGCCACGGGCTGCATGGACGCGGACCGCAGCGGGCTCGACGAAAGCGAGCTCTCGCTACGCGTGATCGAGCACATGCGACCACTCGATCCAGCGCTGTCTGCGCACGTCCACGCCTCCGAGATCGAGCGCATCGCGCGCCGCGCCGAGAAGCTGCGCAGCCGCGCGCCTTTTCCCGAGCTCACGGTTCAAGCTCCGACGCCCCGCGAACGCACGCTGCGCCGCTACCTGGCAGCCTTTGGGGTGAGCTCGCCGGCGCGAGTCGACCCCGAGCGCTCGCGCGTCGATGTCGAAATGATTCGCTTGATGGAGCGACTGCGACACCAACGCGTCCGCCCGAGCCTGATCTACGTCTGGTCCGACGCACCCGACGAGCTGGCGCGACCGGCGCTGGCGCGTTCGCTCGCGGAGCGCAAGCGCCGAGGCCTTACCTGGAAGTGGGTGCTGCTCAAGCCCTCGCTCGGCAACGTTGCCGACGTGTCAGCGAAGGCCCAAGCGGTGCGCGACGCTTTCGTGATTCGGCAGAAGCTGGCGAGCGAGAAGGGCGAGCGCTCGCTGAATCGCCTCGGCATCCGACTCGAACGGCTGGCCCGAGGTCATTTGGGCTGAGCTGGGTCAGGGGCCACCGGCAGGCTCGGCGAGCGAGGGGCCAGCGGTTTGGCCGCGGTTTTGGGGGGTGGTGGAGGAGCTACGACCGTGAAATCGCGATCGATCACCACTTGGCCATCGGCGCTCACTTTGGCGTGCCACGAGCCGAGCGGATCGCTCGGGCGAAAGCTCAGTGGCACCTCCAGCACGCTTTGACCCGCCTTCGCGCTGGCTTGACCGACGAGCGCCGCGCGCGGGCCGCCCTTGTCCGTCGCCGGCAGCGAGAGCTCCCAGGCGACTGGCACATCCCGCGGCAGCGGAGCGCGAAACGTGAGCCGAAAGCCATGCTGCTGGCGACCGGGATCGAGCTCCTTGGTAATCTCTTTCAGTTCTTGCACTTGGCCGCCGAAGAAGACACCAAACTTGGCTTGCTCGACGATACCGTGCGGGACGCGGTCACAACCGAGCGCCGCGAGCGCTGTCAGCAGCAGGGCGAAGGCAAGCCGCAGGCTTGGTCGCGTCACGCGCGCAGCTCCTTGGCCATGCGCACGAAGTCTGCCACCGTCAGGGTCTCGCCGCGCGCAGACAAATCGATGTCCGCCCGCGCAGCGGCGGCGATCAGATCGACGCCGCGCTCGCCGAATGCGGCGGCCCAGGCGTTCTTGAGCTTCTTGCGGCGCTGCGCGAAGGCGCCGCGCACCACTGCGCGAAATTCGACGGTTTCGGGACCGCTACCGAGCGGCTCGAGCGTCACCACCGCGCAGTCGACGTTGGGTTGCGGATAAAACGCGCCGCGCCGGATCACGAACGCCCGCCCCACCTTGAACGCGCGCTGCGCGAACACGCTGAGCGCGCCGTAAGCCTCACTCCCCGCAGCCGCTGCCAGCCTGTCCGCCACTTCGAGCTGCACCAAGAACACGGCGCGCTCGACGCTCGGCGCGCTGTGCACGGCCTTTTCCAGCAAGGGACCCGTGATTTGGAACGGCAGGTTGCCGGCGATGACGTGCGGCTTCGGTCGCCCGGCCAGCGCCGTGCTGAAATCCACGCTCTTGGCGTCTGCCTCCAAAATCTCGAGCCGCCCCGCCTCGACTTCGCCCGCCAGCTCTTGCGCGAGCGCCGGGACCAAGTCGCGGTCGCGCTCCACTGCGAGCACAAAGCTCACGCCGCTCGCGAGCAGCGGCCGCGTCAGCGCGCCCAGGCCCGCACCCAGCTCGACGACGCTGCCGCCCTGCGCCGCGCACGCCTCCGCGATGCGCGCCGCCAGCCGCTCGTCCGCCAAAAAATTCTGCCCAAAGCTGTACTTCGGCCTGAGGCCGTAGCGCTCCAGCAAAACCTTGGGACTTTCAGCACCTGGCATTTTTCGAATTAAACAGGGAGGCGAAGAGTTAGGGAGCTTTTTTGGCGGGCGGCCCGCGCCTTTTAACCGCCCGCCCCGCAAGCTTGGGTTCTGACGAGGCTTTCGCGAGCTACCTGCGCTCCGCGTACTTGAGTACGTGAGCACCGGAGCGCAGCGAAAACGAGCCGGAGTGGACGAAGTCCAGCTTGCTGGACGAGTCCAGGGAGGCCTACGGCCCGAGCCGAAGGCGAGGGAGCGCCGAAGGCGCAGTGAAGTCAGAGCCCAAGATCGCGGGGCGTCGTCCCCGGATGAAATGACTGCCTGGCTATGGGCTGCCCAGCTGGGCAGCCCCAACAGGAGCGCGGCCTACCGAGCGCTCAGTGCTTCGTGCCGTCTTCGGCGTGCCGGGCGGCTTCGCCTTCAGCGTCGCCGTCGGCTTGCGCGGTCTTAGCGTAGTCTTCGGCGGCTATCAGCGAGGTGTTGCGGATGCGCGGGGGGGGAGGATCGCCGTGCAGCTCGAGCTGAGCGGCAGCCCAGGCTTCGCGCTCTACGAGCTCCGCGTACTCGGCGCTCTCCGGATCGCCCTTGAACGCGTCGAGCTGCTCGTCGGCGTCTTTGAGCTCGAGGCGCGCGCGCACGGCGTCGATGTCGTCCTTCTTGATGAAGCGATCAGTGAGGAGCAGCGCTTTGTCAGGGCCGACCTCGACGAAGCCGGGGCCAACAGCGACGGATTGGCTCTTGCCGTTTTGGATGTACGTGACGATGCCGGTCGCCAGCGCCGCCAACATGGGTCGGTGCTGCGGCAGCACGCCGAACTCGCCTTCGACGCTCGGCGCCGTCAGCTCGCTCACGGCCTCCTTGAGCTTCAGTCCGTCGGGCGTGACGATCTCGAGCGCGATCGTTTCCGCCATCTCAGGCCGCCACCGACTTCAAGCGGGCGCCTTCCTGCTTGGCTTCCTCGATGTTGCCAACCATGTAGAAGGCTTGCTCGGGCAGGTCATCGAGCGCGCCCGACAAGATCTCCTTGAAGCCCGCCACCGTCTCTTTGAGCGGCACGTACTTGCCGGAGCGGCCCGTAAACTGCTGGGCCACGAAGAACGGCTGCGACAAAAAGCGCTCGATCTTGCGCGCGCGCGCCACGGTGGCACGATCGTCTTCGCTGAGCTCGTCCATGCCCAAGATGGCGATGATGTCCTGCAGATCCTTGTACTTCTGCAGCGTTTGCTGCACCTGACGAGCCACCGCGTAGTGCTCCTCGCCCACCACCTCGGGCGCGAGCATGGTGCTCGTCGAGTCGAGCGGATCTACCGCCGGGTAAATGCCCTTCTCGGAGATGGAGCGCGAGAGCACCGTGGTGGCGTCCAAGTGCGCGAACGTCGTGGCCGGCGCGGGGTCGGTCAAATCGTCGGCGGGGACGTAAATGGCCTGCACGCTGGTGATCGACCCTTTGTTGGTCGAGGTGATGCGCTCTTGCAGATTGCCCATCTCGGTGGCGAGCGTCGGCTGGTAACCGACGGCGCTCGGAATACGACCGAGCAGCGCCGACACTTCCGAGCCGGCCTGCGTGAAGCGGAAGATGTTGTCGATGAACAAGAGAACGTCTTGGCCTTCTTCGTCGCGGAAGTACTCGGCGCAGGTCAGTGCAGAGAGCGCGACGCGCGCGCGGGCGCCCGGCGGTTCGTTCATCTGCCCGAAGATCAGCGCGGTCTTGCTGAGCACCGGCTCGCCGCTCTCGAGCTTCGATTCCTTCATTTCCAGGAACAAGTCGTTGCCTTCGCGGGTGCGCTCACCGACGCCGGCGAAGCAGCTCACGCCGCCGTGCGCCTTGGCGACGTTGTTGATCAGCTCTTGAATGAACACCGTCTTGCCGACACCGGCGCCGCCGAACAGGCCGATTTTGCCGCCCTTGCGGTACGGAGCGAGCAAGTCGATGACCTTGATGCCCGTCTCGAAGATTTCGACCGTCGTGTTCTGATCGACGAACAGCGGAGCTGCGCGGTGGATGGGCAGCTTCTTCTTGGCGTTGACCGGACCAGCTTCGTCGACCGGCTTGCCGATGACGTTGAGGATGCGGCCCAGCACTTCAGCGCCAACCGGCATCATGATCGGCGAGCCCGTGTCGGTCACTTCGATGCCCCGGACGAGGCCCTCGGTGGCGTCCATGGCGATGGTGCGCACCACCGACTCGCCCAGGTGCTGCGAAACCTCGAGCACGAGGTTCTCTTTTTCGCTCGAGATGCTCGCGTTCGAAAGCGTGAG
>Ga0307508_10006513_pt1 | contig 10980 bp, 9 predicted proteins | sample 9_EM_MG_FD_203089 | JGI IMG/M metagenome (GOLD analysis project Ga0307508, IMG submission 203089) | Populus trichocarpa ectomycorrhiza microbial communities from riparian zone in the Pacific Northwest, United States - 9_EM | ecosystem: Host-associated > Plants > Roots > Unclassified | place...
CGCATGTGCAGCTTGTTCGGGCTAGCATTTGATGAGAAGCGATACAAAGAAACGCTTCGAGTTTGCCAACTGACCGTCGATCTCGATCTCCTGGATGACGGCGGTATGTGCATTCGTTTTCAAATGTGATCGTCCACGAATCAGAACGTGAACCCTAGATATGACCGAGATTGGAGAAAAGGGTGTATCACTCTCTGGTGGCCAGAAAGCGCGTGTTGCTTTGGCGCGTGCCGTCTATTCACGAAGTCGGACGGTTCTTCTGGATGACGTTCTCAGGTGCGCTGCAAGCTGCTGTTGTTGGATGATTGTCCATCACTGATTTGCGTTCCTGACAGCGCGGTGGATTCGCATACTGCGGAGAAACTCATCAAAGAATGCCTTACAGGCTCACTCATGAAAAATCGGACCGTCATTCTCGTCACACACCATATCGACCTAATTATCCCGCACTCCGCGTGGGTTGTACAGCTTGACGAAGGCGTCATCACAGCACAAGGCACTCCAGAAGAGCTTCGCAAGCAAGGCTTACTTGCGGCTATTCGCGAGACTGGTGCGGAGGACGAGATCGATATTGAGCTTATCGGAGATGAGGTCGCAGAACTGGACGACGAGCCATTGGCTGAACCCAAGGAGGGGCCTGCGCGCAAGCTTGTTGATAAGGAGGAGAAAGCTGAGTGCGTCGATCACTTTCCAGCCAAACACTTAATGTACTCCTGCTTCATTTCGAATTAATCATGTCGCTGGACATTGTCTAATTTTAGGGGGCGCGTGAAGCTGTCGATCTACAAGGTGTACCTCAAAGCCGCATCGTACAGTCTGATGGGCATAGCTGTGGCGCTTGTGCTTGCGGACTACGTAGGATATGTGGCGCAAAACTTCTGGATTCGATGTTAGGATTTCGCTACTGCTTTCTCTTTTCTCTGGCGGTTAATCACGTTTGCCGAATCAGTTTGGGGAGAAGCTTACGCTGCTGAAGGGGGGATTGCGTTCGGCTTCCCACGACCTCAAGACGATGTGTGGCCATATCTTGGTGGATATATTGCCTTGCGTAGGTATCCCCGTGGACTTTGTGCCTGGCCTTCACTGACTCCACACAACCCAGAGGTGATAACCGCGACGTTCACTATTCTTTCACAGCTCCCATCTATTTACGGAGGCCTTCGTGCCTCTCGGGAGCTGTATCGCACCATGCTTTTGTCGGTTATCCAGTACGTACTATATCCGTGTGATTGTGATGTATGCCTAACTCGCCACTGCAGAGCACCCAGCCGCTGGTTTGACAAGACGCCGTCGGTGTGTGGCGCTCATGAAAATTAGGGTCACATTGACTTAGTTCTCGCCATTATGTCACAAGGGTCGGATTCTCAATCGGTTCAGCAAAGGTGTGTTTGAATAACACCGAGTCACCTAGCAGCCCATTCAGGTACCTCTGTTTTTCAGATGTCGACACTGTTGACAGCGGTTTGCAATCATATGTGCTGGTGGGAAGATCCCACCGCGGGCCGTTTGACAACCTGAACTGACCGCCTTCGTATTTATACCAGGTCGTGATAGGTATCGCCGTTGCTAGTTTGGCAACTACTGCAACAATTCTATGGGGAATACCAACTTTCATATTCCCCCTCATTATTATCGCCTCTTTGCAAGTGTACATTTCCAACGGTTACGTATCGTTCTCGCGGGACATGCGGAGGATTGAGTCGAATACTCGCTCCCCCATTATTGCGTCCTTTTCGGAACTCGTGCGTCTTCCTTCGTTGCATGGGTCTTTTCCTTGGGATGGCGCTCACTTTTGTTTTCCGCAGATCAACGGCATATCAACTGTCCGCGCATTTGGAACAGAACGATTCTTTGTGGATAAAGCTTACAAACGCCTCGAGCGTGTCCAGGCAGCCGATTATTACTGTACGAAATTCCTACTCATAAATTCTTAAGGACAAAAACCCAAATTACCCTTGCAGATGGGATGGGCAATCAGTTCTTGCTGTATCGCCTTGATTCCATGGGAGCGTTCGTTGTGCTGTTTGCAAGCATAGTATGTTTCTTGATTAATTATACGACTCTCATCGCTGACGTTTTGCCACGTGGTGCGGCACAGATCGCCATTGCCACCGGGATTTCATCTGGTCTTGCCGGCATTGTCATTTCTTCAAGCTCAGGGTTGATCATGAATTTATATTGGCTCCTTCGGTACTACACTGAAATGGAGCAGTCTATGAACTCGGTTGAACGCATTCATGATTACATGGACGTTCCATCCGAACCTTCGGCTATCATCGAAGACAGCCGGCCTCCTGCTTATTGGCCATCCAGCAATGGGGGCGTTCATGTCGAGAATCTTGTGGTGAAATATGCACCGGATTTGGAGCCGGTGCTGCACGGTATCTCGTTCGACATCAGGGTTTGTGCTCACCACGTTCCATTGCAAAGAAATTATTGTCTCTGACCGCGGACGCACGCAGCCAACTGAAAAGATAGGCTTGGTGGGCCGTACCGGTAGTGGTAAATCAACCCTTGCTCTTTCATTTTTCCGTTTTGTGGATCCAGAGCAAGGCAAGATTGTTATCGACGGCGTTGATATTACGTCTATTGGGCTACAGGATCTTCGTTCGAGATTGGCTATCATTCTTCAAGACGCGGTGTTATTCTCTGGTACCATCCGGGACAACTTGGTGTGCCCCTCCGTCTTCTTTAATCTTCACTGGCGTTCAACAGTGTTCACTAGGACCCGTTCAACGAGCATTCCGACGAAGATTGCTTGGACGCGCTGCGTCGCGTGCAACTCCGCACTTCCGCGTCCCCCGGCTCTACTGCCAATCACTCGCGACAACCTAGTCGTCCTGCCAGCCCGCCTGCCGAATCTGCGGACGAGTCCAGCAGTACTATCGCCGGGAGTGATCGCGGGAAGACGATCATCACCCTGGATACTCAAGTTAGTGAGAGCGGCAACAACTTTAGCGCTGGTCAGCGCCAGTTGATTGCGATGGCGCGAGCGTGAGTGGGCAATTTGTGGAATACTTGACCTCCGCTAACATCCTGTTTGAACCCAGTCTGCTGCGACGAAGTCGACTTGTGGTGATGGACGAAAGCACTGCATCCGTGGACTTCGCTACCGATATGAAGTAAGCTGGAGGTTTTTACGGCAAGGATGAACTGAGCGGTAATGATCGCATGCGCAGGATTCAAGAAGCCATCCGGGAAGAATTTAAAGATAGCATCCTGATAACAATTGCGCATAGGCTGCGAACGGTTATAGGTATGATGCAGTCGTTTATGCATTGTTCTAGCCTCATGCGAATCCAGATTATGATCGGATACTTGTCCTCGACGCTGGAAAAAGTAAGTGTCCAGCAGTGGAGTTGCCGCTGCTTCGTGTAGCTAACTAAATTCACGTGTAGTCGCCGAGTTTGACATTCCTAAAAGTTTGATTGCTAAGGAAGATGGTATCTTCCATGCCATGTGTGTTAAATCGGGCGATTTCGAGGAGCTCAAAGAAGCTGCTGAGCGACGAACAGCATGGTAAAAAAAGAGTGGAAATCTGTCAACTTCTGCAAAATTTCTGCGTACATTTAGTTAATAGAACCCGATTCAATTAAACCTCAGGATTTTATTTATTTCGCTGCATTGTGTCGTCACAGCTTACCGTAGCGCCGAGCGGCCAGGCACGTGCTCCAAACGCGCCCAGTCATCTCTCGGAATGGGTATCAAAGGTCTTACAGCACTGCTCTCAGAACATGCTTCAAAGTCTATAAATGTACGCTGGCAGCACGCTCGTCGCATTGCCGCCCCCATCTGATTCTCGACGCGGTGATTCCGGCCACCCCGCAATTTGCTTGGCTTATGACGCGTAGGAGCATCAAATGAAGACGCTCTTCGGGCGCAAAGTCGTCATTGACGCGTCGATGAGCATTTATCAGTTCCTTATCGCTGTGCGCCAACAAGATCCTCAGATGCTCACGAATGAAGCCGGCGAAACGACGAGGCGCGCATTTTATGTGGTCTGCGGCACATTTCCCAGGAGGCCGGCTCTAATGTGCGGCATGCGATCCACAGCCATCTCATGGGTTTCTTCTACCGAACTATACACATGGTTGAGCATGGGATCAAACCCATGTATGTATTCGACTGGCGTGGTACGAGCGGCAATCATGATGAAACCTTGACGTTGAAACCCCCGCTCAATAGCATTCACAATTTTCGTAATAGCTAAAATAGCGCTTCGCTAAGCGGGTAGAGGCCAAAGAGGACGAAGAAGAAGCAAAGGAAGGGGTACTACCGAAGATGTCGACAAGCTTTCACGAAGACAGATGAAAGTGACGAAGGAGCATAACGCCGAGTGCCAAAAGCTTCTGAAGCTCATGGGCATTCCCTGTATCATTGTCAGTGATCGTTTCATTCCCTCATGTCGGAAGAATCTACTCGTCCGTTATGTTCACAACAGGCACCGTCAGAAGCTGGCACAACGCGCCGAGCTGGCTCGAGGAGGCAAGGTACGACAAGATGAGACTCTTCAGGCGGTTATCTATTTTCCGACGTATCAACGAAGCTGACCAAAGCCAAAATCGTTTAGGTGTATGCGGCGGGGTCGGAGGACATGGACACTCTGACGTTTAACGCCCCGATCCTTTTGCGCCATCTAACCTTCAGCGAGGCCAAGAAGATGCCGATAAGCGAAATTCATCTAGACCGAGCGCTCGAAGGGCTGGAAATGTCCATGGAGCAGGTAAGTTGCCTTTTTTGAACCCTTGTCATCAATAAATACTGCCAATCGAGCTTTCAACGAGACAAGATACAAAGACCCAAAGGAAACAAAGATGGAAGGAACACGGAACGAGGCCCAAAGTATTTATGACAATAAAGCACCCAGAACAAGAGAGAAGATACCAAACATAACTGTGAAATAACCATGATAAACGTAACGTGGATTCGCAGCGCCACCGTGACGCGTAGCAGTAGCAGTAGCTGTTTCCGCTTGTGGCGATGATGTCGTGGCAGTATAGGTACCGTTCGCAAGTGCGTTCTCCTGTATTTTATAATAACCCACGAATGTAAAGCGAATTGTTGAGTTAAATCTAAGAAATAATGAAGGCAATTGGTTAAAATCCCAACTTGCCTGGAATTTCTTAAATGCGTGTTCTCCAGAATCGGGGGCGTTAATCGCCGCCACCATTCCCACCCCACAGTTCCTGATACGCAAGAAAGTATGTGTATAAGCGACATGACTGGAGTGTGATATGAGCAACTTGGCATACCCGCTGCAACGTATCCACACTGGTTCCAAAGATACCACAGTAACAGTGAAATTCTGGCCAGGCCCCCGGCTTAGGGGAAATGAACGAGGGGTCAGATGCGAAAGACAGTGGCACGAGGTTAACCTACAACCCAGAGTCAAAGCTGGACAAAGCTCCCTTTGCGCATGGTGCACCGAATGATGTTTGCGTTACAGTCTGCAAGTACATCACAGGATGCCGTCGTGAGCTCAACAGGCAAATATGCGAATGGGGGCAGGAGGTACAAAAAAGACGGAGACCCACATGTCTATCTAAGAAGATGAACATAATCGTATCATTGGCGTCGGCCTTGATGTTTTGGGGGTAAAACCTCGTGTCCCCTCCCGCATTGTGGTCACCAGCATAAACCTGGATCTGTTTTGCGACAGATAAGGTTCCCCCCATTGAGCTAATACAGCAAGAACCACACCCACCAAGGCACATTGAGAGATAGGGATAAATACACTAGTTGCAAGAGCCCACAAGCCTAAGTTGAAAAGCATTGGTCCGTGGGGGGCGAATGGAAGGAAGAATGATCGTCGTGCCAGCGCGGGAACATCTTCTTAAAGTGCCCGCAGCAACAAATTTCGAATGATTGCCGCCGCAACGGCTGGAAATGTCCACGCTACAGGCAAAGCAGACTGCCTGACGATAGTCGATATAGTTGGATTGTCTTGGTCTTGGCGTTCTTGTCTGGGCATGTCACGTGACGTCGTTTGTGATCGGCCGCCGAAATGCCGAGAGCCACCTCGGGTCCTCGCAAAGGCGTCAACGCTGGGGCGTCTAGTTTGGTTCAATGTTATTTGCAACCCATTCACCAGCGCCAAAGAAGAAAAAAAGAAAAAGAAAAAAGAAAAAAATAGCACGCTCGCGTTGGATAGCAGCGCATGAAAATAACTGTTTCCGAAAGGCGATCATCGACGAGGATGATTCCCTTGGCGAGGGGGGGCTTGAGAGCTTGTCGTAACCCATCTGCCATCAGGACACTCTTCTCCGTGTCCACAGTTTGTGGGTCTAATTCTGGGGGGCTCTGTATTGAACCAGTCTTAGTCATGGGGTAAATGTTTACAAGCCGCCGGCGCCCTATCAAAAAACCGCGGATCCACCGTGATTAACGACGGGGTCGCGGATTTTTCATGATTCTTCTGAAAATCACGGATCTGCGATTTCCTGTGACTGATCCGTGACCATCCCATGATTGTTGTAGCCATCGTCCGGAAAAATCCTTTGAAATGCAATGATTTTCCCATTGTGTGTTAACCTGTCCTCATTCAGAATACGGAAGGAGATTGAACACTTACATTGCTATTTATGGCTTGATTTCATACGTGGTAAATTCAGTGCTTAATGCTCTTGTTAGGCTTCGAATATGTGAAAGCGACGCTATTGCTTGTCTGTTGCCGGATCTAGGGTCGTTGGAACCAGCAGAATTCGTCAAGTCCTAAGACCGGATTATGCCGTCGCCGATTCCCACGTCAATGCTTAGCATCACCCGACGCCGTGACACCAGTTCGATTTCAGATCGAGCACGTTCAATCGGTGTCAAAAAGGTCTGGAGTGGTGCCTACACCCTCTTGACGCGTCGCACTGAGCGTGGTCTGTCCCGTTCACGTCGTGGCGCAGAGGGGTGTAGTAGCGTGCAACCCATTGGGCTGCCTTCGCGAAGCTTTCGCGAATCTCAGGACTTCTTTATTTTATCCTCTGCTGATATCCACTTTGATCTTATTCACATCTTGAGTCGCAGCTTCCTACCATCATCTTTGGTTATTCCATGTGCGCAAATGAAGCAAGCTACGTGTTTCTCTAGTCTGTTTTACAGCATCAATGGATCCTTACCTTTTTCGAAAAAGCTATCTGGTGTTACTGTTGGTCTTGGCAGTGTCTTCTGTTCCCGGTGTGTACGTCGCAGGTTACTTGCGACTGACGTGATGTTTGTGCATTCTAGATAGCCCCTATGGTGTCCGTTGACAACTTCATTACAACTCTGGTGAATAATAGTGTTTGTCAGTGATGTTGCATGGCATGCGCACTTCAGACCATCACGCTGCACCCTCAATGTTTGAACTGATAAATCCTCCAACCTTAGTGCGCATTGTTCAATCCCTACCCATATTGCAGCGCGTTTCTGCCATTACATGATTTTCTTTCGAATTTCATCATGCCGACGTCTGTATAAGCCACAGCAATATCAATATTATTTTGCTTATTATATAGACTGCCTCCGAATGCGGCCCGACAACAAATATGGATCCCCGTGATCCGTGACATTTTTCCCTTTGGTAGCGTCGCGGATCCCCCGATTTTGTCATCGGGCACTGCGACTGTTTCCTAGGGTAAAACTCACGGAAAATGCGTAATTTTTTCATAGGGCCGGAGAACAACTGTGACGTTTATAGATAAAATGATCGATGCCATGCTCTGGACGTGTTTGAGGCGATACTTCATCAGCAGACATAATTACTTATACGTTCACTGTTTGTTTGTTCCAACCCCCCCCCCAAAGAACTGATCTGATGTTCTAAATTTTCTTTGCTTTTGGCCCAAGTTTATGGTCATCCCCTTTTAAATTACTTTTAGAGGTTGGAAATGGCATACCAATCGACTGCTTTTGATGATTACTTTCCCTGCAGGTCTCAGTGACTCAGAATTGAGTTGTTGACTTTGGTTGTCCACAACTGTAAAATCCATGAAACATGTTTAATTGGGTTTCCAGCAAGAAAACGAGCGTGCCGAAGGGCTGTGGGCAGGGTTTGCAACAGTTTCAGGTCCATTCTCGGAATCACGCGGAGATAGACGACAATTAAGCGCAGCTAGGAGCTTGTATATAGTGCTGGTGGGGGAATAACAAGAATATAGCTGGTTACTGGCTCAAGGGCAGCCTGTTTGAGAATCAGCGACAGTGCGTAAGCTAGCATGAAAAATAGACAGCGCTGCACATACTGCATAGCGAGATTTGCCAGTGTACGGGATGTCCGTGTGTGCAAAATGTGTACACTACCCCTTCCCGATTCGCGACAGCAGGCATTCGGACCCCACTGACCGAATCACGTGGAGCATGGGCACGAGCCGCAGCGTAGCTATTACGGCGCTGAAAGGGGCTGCTATTCAGTTCTTACCGACACGTTGCCAGCGGACGGTGGCCGCGCCAGCTAGGCGTTGCACATCGAACGGGAAACCATCGCCTCAGGCCTCCTCTATATTGTTACTCGACGGACAGACAGGCCGGGACTTGCGCTTCTCCTGTTAGCGGGCTGTGCGGCTGCTAAAAACACAGCCACGCCCCCAGGAGGCTAATCCCTAATCGATCGAGCTTTCAACGAGACAAGATACAAACACCCAAGGGGAGCAAAGATGGAACGAGGCCCAAAAAATTATAAAGATAAAGCACCCAGAACGAGAGAGAAGATACTAGACATGACTGTGAGATGACCGGTAGAAACGTAACGTGGATTCGCTGCGCCACCGTGACGCGTAGCAGTAGCTGTAGCAGTTTCCGCTTGTGGCGAAGATGTCGTTGTGGCAGTATAGGTACCGTTCGCGAGTGCGTTCCCCTGTATTTTAACCCACGAATGTAAAGCGAATTGTCGAGTTAGATCTAAGAAAGAATGAAGGCAATCGGTCGAAATCCCAACTTGCCTGGAATTTCGTAAATGAGCGGTCTCCAGAATCGGGGGCGTTAATCGCCGCCACCATTCCCACCGCACAGTTGCTGATAGCGCAGGAGAGTATGTATCAGCGACATGACTAGAGTGTGATATTAGCCACTTGGCGTACCCGCTGCAACGTATCCACACTGGATCTGTGGAAACCACGGTAACGGAGAAATTCTGGCCGGGCCCCAAGCTTAGGAAATGGACGAGGGGTCAGATGCGAAAGACAGTGGCACGAGGTTAACCTTACAACCCAGAGTCAAAGCTAGACAAAGCTCCCTTTGCGCATGGTGAACCGAATGATGTTTGCGTTACAGTCTGCAAAAAGGACATCACAGGATGCCGTCGTGAGCTCCACAGGCGAATATGCGAATGGGGGCATATGGCACCAGGAGGTGCAACAAAGATGGGGACCCACATGTCTATCTAAGAAGACGAACATAACTGTATCATTGGCATCGGCCTTGATGTTTTGGGGGTAAAACCTCGTGTCCCCTCCCGCATTGTGGTCGCCAGCGTAAACCTGGTGCTGTTTGTGGCGTATAAGGTTTCCTCCGTTGAGTTAATACAGCAAGAACCACACCCACCAGGACACATTGAGAGATGGGGATAAGAATACTAGTTGCAAGAGCCCACAAGCCCAAGTTGGAGAGCATTGGTCCGTGTCCGTTGGTGGAGGGCGAATGGAAGGACGGTGGGCAGGGACGATTCAAATGATTGCCGCATGTCTAGCCGTCGTTAGGGGTACGGCTGGAAATGTCCGCGCCACATGAGCAACACCGCAAACCAGAGCCTGAAACTGTCACGTGACGTTGTGCCTCGTTCTGCCTCAACACAGCGGTCAGCAGTGAAATGATCCTGTATAATCAGGTTTGCTGCGGTCGATCATAAGGCTACATGTGTCAACTATTCAATGTCGTTTGCAACTCACCCGCACCTTGGATGCGGCCCGACATATGGGCATGCACATTTGATGCGCACGTAACATGGCACGCAGCATGGTATTCCTCTCGCACAAGGACTTGTATTGTGAGTGTAATGTTGCTAAATGGCGTCATATTATTGACGTCCATTTCTGCTCATAAATGCAGAGCTAAGCTTAGATTCTGAGAGAGATGCCCCACGATTTGCATTCCCTGCTGCGCCGCCTGACGAATGGCACGCGGGTACTCTGCCCGCAGCTGACTATGGCGTCATGCTGGGTCTCTGCAAAAGAAAATTAGAGGATCACATTGAGCACAAAATTGATCGAATCAGCTGTCCTCTGATTGACTTTTGGGTGGCCCTCGCATTGTCTAATGCTTGTCAAAATCTCCTTCATACTTGGCTCTATTAGGTAATGAGATAGCGGGTGGGTGTGAATCTTTTTCCCGAGTCAACCCTTTTTCAAACGCTTCGCTGGCTTTTCATAAATGCAAATCACGAAACACACTAACGGATAAGGACAGCTAAGTAGCGACGCTGTCCTCGAGCGTGGAGCAAACAATTTTTCAAATTGCGGGTGGTTGAAATCCAAGGAGCATGATATCAGGGGCGTGACGATACACACTCATTGACCCTCTGACCCGCTGACTCCTGAGTCGTGGAACGCCCCTTGTCACCGCCGCTCTTATTCTCAGCGGCGACAACCTCACGGCTTCACGCCCTTTCCCCCACGGGAGGAAGGGATAGCGGGAACTACAGCTGACAGCATATCTCAAGAGAATCGCTAGTGCCAAGACCCACCCCGTAGAAGCCCAAAGAGCGACCGATGATCTTGTCCCGTGCCCCTTACCCCTGTTGACATTCATTTCATGCCTTCCTTTTTCATCTTGCCGACTCTGGTGTTCCATGGAAGCCCCGCTCATCGTCTGTGATAATCAGTTGTCTTCACCGTGCCAGTTAATAGAATGATATTCTTAATTCTCTTGACCAAGAAAGTGTTTACAAAACAGCTCAAGGGTCTTCTTACTTGCCATGTATGATGACATCGATGAATCACGGAGCCTGCACCTTCATGATACGCTCCATACGACCTCCCCCTTATTGCCGAACACATCCTTGATAGCCTTGCAGAGATC
>Ga0307508_10006514_pt1 | contig 10979 bp, 9 predicted proteins | sample 9_EM_MG_FD_203089 | JGI IMG/M metagenome (GOLD analysis project Ga0307508, IMG submission 203089) | Populus trichocarpa ectomycorrhiza microbial communities from riparian zone in the Pacific Northwest, United States - 9_EM | ecosystem: Host-associated > Plants > Roots > Unclassified | place...
CGCAAAGATCTTTCAAAAAATTTGGAGGTGGCTTGGTCCAGCGATTGTCCTGGATGTTTAGAAGGTATAAAATGCCTGTTACTTTGTCCTTTTTGTGACTGTGTTGCATCCTTGGTCAGTTTTAACTTTTTTATTATCTTTTTATGCACTTGCTTTTTCCTCATCCAAGCATTGACTTCGTTCAAAATATCCTCTGCAGTTTTTCTGTATTCATCGAAACCAGGAGTGTCCACCAGAACGAAAGTCTCTTTCTGCATTTTCGTTTTGGCAGAGCGTACGGGATGGTTATGGGTTTGCAGGCCGTGGCTGGCCCAATTCGTTGTTCCGGTGAGACAGTCAATAAACTATTGCCAGCTCAATACATGCGCGCCGAGACGAAAACCAAGAAATCATACCTGACTCTTGCCGCAACCATACGGCCCAACAAATCTGCATGAATGTCTTAAGATCAACGAATAACAAGGAACCTGAGGTACTCGTACACTATGATTTTGCTACTGGACCCTCCCATGGCTTAGTGGAACTTTGAGGTATGTGGTGGTAGGAGTTAAGAAACGTTGTGCACACGTGTGCGACGTGTTGACCACGTTGGTTGCAGTCGAAGAGCAGTGGTCCACACATACTTCATTTACTTGACGAAGGACCACACTCATTGTATCAATTAAAAAGGCAGGACTACGCAGTTGGGCCTGCTGCGTGACATCAGACAGAGTCCGTGAGCAGGCCCACATACGCTATATGATCAATATTAATTGAAAATTACGTTTTGCATAGACGTATAGGCTTCTGCAGTCGAAGTGTCGTTTTCAATGAACACTTCAGATAACCTTCTATTGCAGCGGTATAGTGGGGCTTCAATTTGAGACATCGATACAAGCCAAGTTCCAGTCCGGGCAAGCAAAATGTCGAGTTATGCGATCATATCAAAGACAGAATTAATTAGTGCATGAGCATAAATTATGAAAGCTGAAGAATAAATTTATGTGAGTAATCGATTGACGATCTTCCGAGCGGCTTCCTCCGTCTTGTTAAAACGCTCCATCTTTGCGCCCATTGCTGAAAGCGAAGCCCATGTCATCTGTATCAGTTCCCTTTCTCTTTTTCTGCCCTCCGCTTCTCTGATTGCTTCTCCGATTTTGTCCCAATGTGTGGTAACTAAAGCGACTTGTTTCAAAGCGACTTGTTTTGTAGCATCAACCTCAGTGTCACCACAGAGGTCTTTGAGGAGTCTCGTAGGCGGTGCATCTTTCAAGCGCCTGTCCGTGATGCGATGAAGACATAGAATCCCGGCCACTTTCGTCTTCGGGTGCCTGCTTGTCATTCTTAGTTAGTTCAAAGAATTGTCAGTGATGATGTACAATACTTCTTTTCCATCCACTTGACAACTTCATTCAAAACACTTTCGGGGGAATTCAGTCCAGTTTCCTCAAATCCAGGAGTATCCACGAGGATGACCTTTAAGTTGTCGGTGCGATTCCCCATCTTGAAGGACTTGATAGGACCTCGGATAGGTGTTAGCGTATGGTTTACTGGAACCGATTTCTTCTTGTTTTCTGGTACCAAACAATGGATAAACTGCTGGAAAGTCAGGAACAAAAAGTGTACAGAATGACAAGGCGATTAATACCTGGCTCTTCCCACAACCAGTTGGTCCCACTACGCTGTCGGAATGTCAGAAAGAGACGAAGCACAGTTTAAACCTTACACAATGATTCTCTTGCTCTTGCTGGAATTACTCCCCATTCGTGTTGGCAATATGGTGCAGGTAGGCCGACAATGAATTCTCTGTCGACCCTTATAAATCGGTTGAACACATCATGGCAACCACGTTGCGGAGGGTTACAAGCGTGAGCTACACGAGGATTCAAACACGGAACGCTTCCAGACAGAACAGCCTAGTGAAGGTGTTGCTAGATCTCCAGGGTAAGTGAGAAAGGCCCAGAGGTGCGTAATTAACTGGAAGAACTAACCTGCTTGCTCTGCTGACCACGATATGCCACAAATTTCTCGATGTCCGACGATGGTAAGGGGCACATCTGTGTTATAGGACGAGAAGATGCCAACACGAGAGCCCCAGGTACTTAACAAGCAGTAGAGACACGTCGATTAGGGAACGAGATTTGAATCTGGCCACACCACTAATTGGCACATAGGTCCGATAAACGTAACGACCGACTATGGCCGTTCTGTAACGAATCAATGCTATATATAGCTCCAAGCGTACCACCTTTCCCACAAACACTTCCAGATTTTGAAGAAGTCGATGTCGGCGCTGGTGTCGGAAGTGATGTCGAAAGACACTGATTTCAAGGGGTATCCGGAACGTTGATCCGTGACCCGAGGTTAGGGAGGGGGGTCCAGTGGGAGGTCTTAAAAAAATTTTGTACTTTTAGTAAAACTGCCTTTATTTTCCTAAATAACAGTTTGTAGCTCACTAAATTTCACTTCTAGAGTGTAGCAAGGCACGAGCGGAGAGGTAGAATATAGTCTTTGTGCAGACGAGAAGTGCATCACGTGCACTTCTCTTCTCTCGCTTCCACTTCGCTTGCTGCAGTTGCTCGACAAGTCTCAAGTCGAGCATCTCAGCTTCACTATCTTTATTCTCACCCACCCTCCACTCCCTATATGCTTCGGCAAACTGCTTCCTGTCTCCTCCGATTCGGAGCCACTCACACAACAAACAAACACTGAGCTTGATAAATCACAAGCCTGCTGAGCCGAAGCGTGGCCCTCCCGCCCACGCGTTTCATCTTGACAGCCCTTGTTGTTGGAGTGCCTTCGGGTTGGGAAGCACGCTTCGCGTGTCTTTCACCCAACTAGCTTAGTTATTAGCTTACCACATAATGCCTAAAACTACACTTAATATCATTCCTTGCACTGACAGTTGCAACACAAAGATCAGTGGATTTTGATGAGCCATCAGTGCCATCAGAGAACTGTTATTTGTTTAGATTTTGTCTCTATTTTTTTTCATATTTGTCATTATATTTTTCTCTGATATTTTTGCTATTTTCTCAAGTTAGAACAAAGTTCGAAAGGGAGATATATCGATTGGATTTGTTTGTTTTCACGATTTCCATACCTGAGGAGGCTGAAGACTCATCAGCATCACCATTCATCTTTTTCATTCGCTTTCTAATTGCCAAATAACAGCATATACAGTTGAAGCCAATGCACGTCGAAGAAGGAACTTTAAGATATGAAGCAAAGACATTTCAGATTGGGCGGGGCAAGTGCTTGAAAAAAGGATGCTTCAATGACTTCTACCAAAGCATTGCACTTGGTGAGGCGGACGCAGGGTGCACCTATCTTGGTCAGAGGGTCAATTCATTATCCTGTGGTATGATTGGCAACGATCTTGCCATAAGTGTTGGTACGTCTTGACATTTTCATTGAGCATATAGTAGTCCTAACCCTTGGCCCCCTTAGGTGTCACTCAGCCCGAGGCCTTCACCACCTTCCAGGCCTCTATTCAACCAGGCGATACCGAGGAAAACTGCACGTCATCTACTTCCGTTACAGACCTCATCCCTCACATTGCAATACTGTCCGTATCTGGTAACTTGGATGATCTGGAGTCTCCTCTGATTGACGCTGACGAGATCAAGAATGGAGTCATATTTATATTCAATCTGATGAAAAAGAATGACGTGACGTCTCTTGTTTCTTGGTTTCAGGACAAAACCTCTGAGCATTACCATGCAGTGAGAGCCATTGTACTTGGATCCTTAGTCTTTGCTCCTGATAACAACTCTGGGGTCCCCATTGCTCCTTCCCTCACTGTCATTATGGCCCTATCTCCACAATTGGTAAGGTTGTTTTTTTACATGTCTCCTTCATTTCCATAACTTGTTTTTAGATGGAGGTAAAAACTGACAACATAGGCAACACATACAAGCAACTTCTCCACAAGATACACCCTGTGTTGAAACCAAGCCACACAAAGAAGACGTATGCTGGCATTCTAACATTGTTGCTTCGAAACCTCAGGACAAGGTGATGGATTGCTTCAGGAAACAAAGTTACAATGCTTCAGTTGGTATTAACAGCACCTACGGTTCACAACTGAAGATCTATAAATAAAATTTTTGGCTGTACTTGAAATGTATTTGTAGCTTTTGTACTTGGACTGCTTTTTATATTCTGTGAAATCAGACTACAGTGACACATGTTATTTTCCGTCAAGAGTGGACGATCTCATCTCACTTGGCTACATTGCAGTTTACCTGGTGAAGGACTGCAACATAAGCTGGGATGTCGAGTATTGCAAATATTTGGATAAGAAAACTCACGAGGCATATGAAAAGTGGCATTCTGTGAAAGAGAACGCCTCCTCACTGTACCTTTGCTCTGGTCTCCCTCAGCCATATCATACCCTTCTCCAACGTATCCTCTCTCTGGATTCCAGGGCTGTTCCGGATTATGAGAGCTACATCAAAGATTTAAATAGCTTATTGTACTCTTGGTGATTATTCCAAACTTGGTGATTGGTGCCAACGATCTCAAACAATTGCACTGCCCTTCAAACAACCTTGACTTCAGTGGCCATACTACCATGCTGCTTTCATCCACATAGGCAATGAAGATAAGGTGATTAAATAAGTGATGACGGGGAAGTTAAGTAGATAAGGGCGGTAATTAAATGCGTAGTGAATTGGTTATAATTCAATAAGCCGTAAAGACTCGGATAGGAGTGGTAAGTAAATGGGCAGTGAATTGAATAAGCCAAAGATAAGGGCACCCTGTGTCTGAAGCATGTCATATCTAGTGCAGGCAAAGCTTGGATGAGTGATTATGGAAATCGACTTTATCCATCCAATTTATCCAAAATGTGCCCACACTGGAGCCAATTGTTTGTTTTTTTATCACTTTCCTAATCTGTTTCTTATTCTGATTCATTTGCTATGCCCATGCATTCGTTCAATGGGCCACAACTTTGCAGCACGCCCGACAACCCACACCGTACTGCTCCGTGTTGTTGCGAAGAAAGCTGGTCATGGAGCAGGGAATTCTACCCAATAAAAGTATGTGATGGTATTGTCAGCTCCTTTCAAATTTGGGATGCTATCAACACCCAAATGAGAGTGCATGTCTACAATCCTGAAATCGATTGAGTGCTGAGAGTTACAACTGTATGGCAAGCCTTACCCTGGCATAACCCAAGCACCACCTACGTCGATCTCAACCTGGTTGTCATAAGCCTCTATCACAGATTGCTCAATTACCCCAATTTCCTTGATAATGCCTTTGTCCAAGAGAAGGCTCCCTATGACAACTTCATGTCCATTAGGGCATCTGGTCCAAAGAGTTGCATTCTTTATCAAGGTGGTGGGTGTACCAGTGACAAAGCGATCGGACTCAGACTGAGAATTGTCCTTCGTCTCCCCACTTTCACACACATGATGTATGGGCTCTCGGGCCAAACGAGGCCTTAGCAAAATCAGCCTGGTTGAAATTGTTACTATAAGCTCTGCCTTGAAAGACCCCACCAGTTGTTCGAGAGGCCCCTTGTGATTCAAATTGACTAGAGGGAGGACTATTTATATGAACATCTAAGATATTAATTAAAGCTATATAAAAGTGGACAATTGAAATAAAAAATCTACCTTGACCAGGCATGTCTTGATTATCAGCAGATAGGTCAGTATTGCCCAAAACACCTGGGCCAGGAGGAGTGGTGAGGTCCAAGGCATAGGAAGCTAGCATAGAGGAGACAGGGTCTTTCAAAGCTGAGATGGAGCCAGCAAGGTGCATACCACCAGCAGGACAAGCATCTTCAGGCATATCTAATACAGCCAAGAGTAGTGCTTGAAAGTCCAGTCCAGTTCGGTCTTTTGCCTATTTTTGGTAAGACCAAGACCAAGACCAGTCTATAAATATCCCAGATCATCCAAAGACCAGACTGGACCGCTTTAGACTGGTCTTTTTCAGTCAAGACCGGTCTTTTTCTATTTTTGGCACAGTTAAACTTTTAAAAATATATTTAGGTTTCAAATTGAGCCCTTAAACATCCAAAATGAGCCAGAATTGATGAAGATATGAAGATATCAATAAAGTATCGAGTAGTTATCGAACATTTGACAAAATGTTGAATATTTCAGTCAGTTTTCAACCAATTGACATGCTCTTGGGCTACATTTGAAGGGGTAATTGAGGGGCACAAAAGACTGGTCTCAATTGGTTTAAACCAGTCCATATAGACTGGTCTTTCTGTGGTCTTTTGTTTGAAATTTTGAAAGACCAAGACTGCAGTCTTTTGAAAGACTGGTCTTGGTCCAGTTTTTTTCTGGTCTTGGACTGGTCTTGAGACTGGACCTTCAAGCACTAGCCAAGGGGGCAGTAGTAAAATCAATATCAGGGTTAGTGGCTGGAACTGTCACACCCGGAAGGTATAGCAGAGGCAGTGGAAGTGCCATCCTTCAGGTTCATACTCTCCTATGTGGCAGGGGTACTCATGTTGTTGTCAGTCACTGTGCGCACCTGTCTTGGGTGGGGCTGGGCAGTCCTCGTCATCACTGCTGCTCTTGCTCTAGTCATCGTTGGCAGTGTTGCGCTTGTCAGTATCACTGCTGCCAGTGCTGCTGCTGCTGCTGCTACTATCACTGCCAGTCTTGCTGCTACCAGTCTTGCTTTGGATGTCAGTTCAGCTCTGGGTACCGGTGTCGTCCTGGCTGGTGCCATTCTCACCAGAACTCCATGTTGCTGTTGCTGTCCCCACTATTCTCTACATCTGAGTGCCATTGGCCACGGGTGCAGATAAAGATGGTGGTTGGGTTGGGGGATACAAAACGGCAGGAATGTCCTGGGGAGCACAGGGAAGCCGGCCTTTTGCAAGCTCCCACTCAGTTTTCCTATAAAATGGATGGGCAAGGTTCTATGAGAGGTGGGAGGACTCACTGTAACTTTTTAGCAGCTGCGAAAGCTTTGCTTTGTTGGCATTAGTTTTTCTGGATGTTGGTTAGATTAGGAAGGAGAATGGTAATGGTGAGTACATACTGGGCCCTTCCCTCTCTTCTTGTTCTTCTGCTCTTTTTTCCCAACCCTCCTTCCCTTCCCCTTCTTTTCTACTCCCTTCTCATTGTCCTTTTCGCTCTTGGGGTGTTTGTGCATCTGTTCATCCGCATTTGGTCTCTCGCGCTTGGGTGGGGGAGGATCGCCTTGTTGGAGGCTGCTGCAAGTAGTGGCGATATTTGATCGGGTGCTGTGCATTGTTGTGTGACAGGATGGGTTGGCGATGGGTTTGCAATGGCAGGAGATGTTGGGGTCAAAGGAGTGATGTGGCATACAAATATGGGTTTCCGCAAGATGCTGAGGGTTGCCGGCTTGGTGTAATCAAATTGGGGGTTTGACATAATGACAAAGGCGAGCATGAGTCGATGAGAGTGGGGAGTATTAGTGGGGAAGGGCATGCTGGGGGGGAACACCAGTCATTAAAATACTCTGAAGGGATGAGGTATACATGGAGACACTTGGGAGGAAGCTCGAGACATAGTTGACCAGTCCAATGAATCATTGGATATCGTTGTAATTGCGAGGGACTCGCCAGTCGCGAATGCAACTTAGCTTGTTGGTGTCAGGGTGGATTCCCTGGTCATCGATAAGGTGTCCTAGGCAGTCCACTGACTCCATGTACAAGTCACACTTGTCCCACTTGAGGTACAGGTGGTGCTGTCAAAGCTGATCAAAGACCAATTTCAGATACTTCTCATGTTCCTTGATCACGTTGGAGTATATAAAGATATCATCCAAATAGATGTGCAGAAAGCAGCCAATGACATCACGGAATATCGAGGTCATCAGTCTTTGAAAGGTGGCCGGGGTGTTACAATCTCCCTGCTGTACCACATTACTAATGTAGGTGCCAGCAATGGTGGAGAAGGCTGTTTTAGGGACATTCTTGGGTCACACCTGGACCTGTTCATAAGTGTCTGCTAGATCAATCTTTGATCGGTACCGGGCTCGTGCTACATCTTCCCGGATAATCTCCTGATCAGGGAGTGCGGTGACGTCCTTTACTGTATTGTCGTTGTGTTGCCTAGCGTCAATTACAGTTTGTAATTTATTGTTGTTCTTGGGCATGCAGAGGAGAGGGGCCGCCTGTGGCGTGGTGCAAGGTTCCCACCAGTTCGCCCTGATGTACCAGTTAAGCTTCTCATAGAAGGCTTCCTTGTACACAGCGGGGCACCTAGGTAGGTAGTAGGTGTACCGTTTGTTGGGATCAATCACATGGTTAACTTCTCGGAGTGGGGGAAGCTCCTCTGGAGTTCCTTGTAGGATATCCTGGTAGTTGTCATGCCATTGCTCTCTTAATCTAGGGATGTTGTCCTTGGTGTAGCCAGTGGCTTTCTCTTTTCCCTTAGTTGAGGGTCCAGTGGCTTCCATTTCGTGGGCTCATGCTTTCTTCACAATGCATCAATTGAAGCCATTGACTCGTCTACCGTTGGTAGTCTGAATTGGGGAGGAGCCTTGCTCCTTTTATTAGGATTCCTCCTAGGTCTCGTCATTCAAATGGGTTCCGATACTTCCCTGGGAGAGGGAGTCCTATAGTTCTTGATGTCTTTCAGTTGCCACTTAGTAAGTCGCATTGCTCCTAGGATCTCATTGAGTTCCTTGGGCAGTCTCAGGTCATAGACGTGATATGTCTTGATTGGTGGGATGGATCAGTCGAAGAGCTGTCAGTGTCGATCAATCGATTCCAAGAGAGGGTCATTGTTGGTTAACTCCACTTTCTCGTTATTGACAAGTTCTTCCACTCTAGTCTTTGATGATGTGGGCTCACATTCACCCGTTATGTCAACACCTCCTTGACAATTCGTCTTAGGTTGGTGTTCCTTGTGGTTTTCTTGGTTTTTGGAAGCGAATTTCGCTTTTGTGGTGGCATTCTCCCCCCTTTCAGAGCGGATCATGTCCTCTACATATTCGCTCTCGGTCATCAATGTATATCAACCAGTGGCCAGCAGCGTCTTCCTATTCCTCATCTTGATATCATCCTCATCTTCCACCTCTTCAATACTCACTTTGCGAGTGTGCTTTGCCGGTTCTGATGTTGCGATCATTGCCGCTGCTGTTCCGCCTGTGGTGGATGCTGCAGCTTCTAGTCATTCTTGCTTCTTCCTTTTATCCGTTGCTCAATAGCAATGGAGTCTAGCATCACCTTCCTTCAATTCAACCCTAATTGCTGGCAATATGGTGTCATTAATAACGACGTGATTCCTCTTGAAGTCAAGCAGGACACCGTGCTTCCTTATGAATGGGGTCCCAATTATCAAGTTGTAGTGGTCAAAGTTTGCTATGTCAACGTAGGAAGGGTATGATTGCTTTGCAATCACAATAGCGACGTCGGCACTGAACTTGATAATGGATTGGCTCCCTACTGTTCCCAGTTGCAGGATGTGGGTGTTACGTTCAAGTGTCTATTGTTAGACACAAGTCACATGCGCGATCAATGACGTCTATCATACGTCATGATCCAGCGCCAGACAATATGAATCAATAACACAAGCCTTCATGAACTGCCGCACAGTCCACGTGTCGATGCTGATGTACTGAATGTGAGCTCAAGGCTTAAGGTCGAAGCTGAGCGAAGGTGAAGGTGAGACTTAGACGACGACGAGGCAAGAGGGCGAGAAGGCACATTGATTGCTGAGACACAACGTAATGTCTATACAGACGAACCTACTAGGTAGTGACCGAGTCTATGGTCTACCGTAGTGCAGGTATGATAAGCTAAGGACTAGCTACTGTAAAGACGAACCTTATATATGAAGGAAAGGTCATATCTGCCAGATCTTTATATACTATAAAAGGAGATGGGGCATAATGCGAGGATGACGAAATGGGGTGACATAATGTGGAATAATGTAGTCTGTAAGCATAGCAGTCCAAAGCATATGGTATGATGTCATGGGGATCAGAGATCCAGGGCACGGGGCATGACAGCATGATCAGTTCTAAAGGGGAAGGTGCCACAGGGCCAATGGAGAGGCCAGGATCCGCAGTCCCGGGTGTGAGTTCCAAAGGTGCTAACCTGTTAGCTGTGCTCACGACGGAGCATCTAGTTTAACCTCGTTGCGGAGGACCTTAGTTTAACCTCATTGCGGAGGATCTGCGATGAAGAGGGCGAGTCATCGTGGAGTCAGGATGATATCATATGGAACAATGATGTCATCGTGATGTCAGGCATTCGTCATGACATAGAGCAAGTCATGGAATGATGTAGTGATGTCATATGATGTCATCGTGGAGCATGTGATGATATCATGGTGTCGTAGGGTGACATCGTGATGGGTAGTCGAAGGTGATGCATGGTGACATCGTGTGGAGCGCATGGTCATAGGTGACGTCATGGGCGTCATGCATACGTAGGTGTGGAGCTAGAGCATATGTTGTAGGTCCGAGGGCAGGCAGGGCCGAAGGGCATGGCCGAGAGCAAGGGCGAGGCCAAAGGGCGGAGCCAAGGTAAGGGTTGCATGATGTCGTCATGCATACGTGGGTGGTGCTGGGGATAAGCAGATGTGGAGCCGGAGTGCATGGACATGGAGTGTTGGTCCAATGCAGGTGTGGGGCCTAGGCGGCGGAGCAAGATCAAGAAGCAGCGGCGGGTGCATGGCTAAAGGCAGTGTCGGATAAGGCAGATGTCGTGTTGATGAATGTGTTGGTGGGGACGTCTAGAGTAAGTTGGTGGCATGGAAGATGATCAGGGATGATCATGGTTGTCGGGACAACTAGTGACGAGCCAGGTCAATAGAAGTAGATCAGGGTGATGGTCGGGCATCGCAATCGAAGAATGATTGGAGGCAGTAGTCGGGATCAGATCGGGATCGAGACTAGGGGTCGATCGTGAAACATCGCAGGCGTTGTCACGCACATAGTCCGATTTCACAAAAGATAGGGTCAAACGGCCTGAACTATGTTCATAAATAAATATTGTATGCATGAATTTTACATATATGATACCTATGCTTTTACCTACCTATGCT
>Ga0307508_10006515_pt1 | contig 10978 bp, 12 predicted proteins | sample 9_EM_MG_FD_203089 | JGI IMG/M metagenome (GOLD analysis project Ga0307508, IMG submission 203089) | Populus trichocarpa ectomycorrhiza microbial communities from riparian zone in the Pacific Northwest, United States - 9_EM | ecosystem: Host-associated > Plants > Roots > Unclassified | place...
GGTGGTCGACAAATTCCAAAGGTCAATTCTGACTCTCAGGTTTCAATTCAAAACTCGCTCGGGCTCACACGGATTTCTGTGCTCAAAATCTCTGAGTGCGTGATGATTTTAGAAATGAGTACCACTAGTGGCAATAAAGGGGAAATTGTAGCTCTTTTTTGCGCTTTTTATGCTCTATCTTGCGTGATGAAGGTTACGGCAAATTACAGATTAGTTTTGGATCATGAGGGCTCGACGCGATGGCGAGCCTCTTCGTCATTGAGCCGAGTCAAATCTAGTTCCCACGATCTCAGGTAAAAAGTGATCACGTGAGTGACCATTAAGCCAGTGCCTGGACTATTACTGGATGTGAGAGGACTATGATGATACGATGAGTATGAGAGTGATATCTGAAGACATGCATCATATCATGACAAAACCACATCACATCTACCTCAAATTCCATTATTTCTTCAAAAAACAATTTTCATTTGAATCCTCACGTACAACTACATCAACCATCAGTTCATCATAAAGAATCAAGTCCTTTACCAAAAACGGGGACCTATGCGAGCGCGCTTCATCTTCTGTATCAGTCGTAGCGGCGCGGGGTATGACAATCTGTTTAGTTGGCTTGCTGACCTTGGCATTGTGGAATGGCCGTACGAAGCTAAATCTCTTGGGCAAGAAACACTGAAATGGATTCGACGTATTGATCTCGCTTGACGAGCGTCGGTGAGATCGCTTGTCTGCGGAGATGTCGCCAGGTGGGTCATATAGCATGCTCGAAACGCTCTCAGGGAATACGGGAGAATGCGTGGCGAGTGTAGGAGAGCTCGCATACGATACCGCAGTTCACGATGATGGGGCGGGAGAATAAGGAAAGTTGAGGTTGGTCTTCGAGCCATCGTACTCCTACATCATGATACTAGTGTCCAGGATACTCACGGGTGATGTAGGCTGAACATCACCAGGACTCTGAAGCGGGGACACGATTCTAGCGAACGGATCATCGTACACTTCAAACGTGCTGGTTTTCGTTGGCAGCACACAGAGGAAGTAAGCAAAAAACTTGAGGGGCAGACAACTAGATGGTTCACTCTTGATAGGGAACGATTACAATTGGCGGAGGCACTTTCTCCTCCCTCCTGCTGGTCGGGAATCCTTTGTCAACTCTCACAGAAAACGCACGTTTAACTTCCACTGGCGCGAGAGTAGCCATCGCGGGACCCTCCGGGGCAGCTGCATCTGCTGTAGACCGTAAGCTCATCGCAGACTGCGTCTTCTTTAACAGTCCCAAAATTGTCGATTTTCTTTTGTCATTGCGACGCTTGGGCGATAACGGGGGGTAATTGATCGGCTCAAGCGGAAGATCAAATAGATTGCTCAAAGGTGAGCTTAGGGCGGTCCTTGGCGCTCGCCCGAAATAACTCGATGCACTGGGTGAAACATCGCTAGTGAACGAAGTTTGCAAATAAGTTGATCAAAAACAGACGACAGAAATGACTTACAGCTTGATTCATGGCCTGATCACGCGGGAGATTTTCTGCTGATGGGCGACGATCCGGATTCAGAGCTAGGTGCAACGGGTAACGGTGGAAGGGCCTTTGAAAACGACAGAGCATTGGGTGGGCATTGGTGGATTATGGTGGATTAGCTGTCGAGGTGGCTCATCTTTCCGGCTGTTGCCTGACAGCACACCGACACGCTAGATATCGTAACGTGTCCAATATTGGATGAAGACTTGGGGGGCAACAGGCTTGCGCTTGAGCCTGAAACTCACGAAGTCTTGCCACAATGATGGAGGCCCATAGCGGCTGGTCACGAGCCCCTGCGCAGCCTTGACCTGGTCCTCGTCTCAGTGGGGCGAAGGTGATTGCTACAGAAAGGCATGTATCGTAGTGTCTTCCAGGTAGCAATGAAAACATATTCGATCTGAGGTGTTATATCAAGTGTCCTCCCACAGCCAAATCCGATAACCCCTCGGTTGTCAAGTTTTTGCCAGGATATGGTGAAGAAGCCCATCAAGCACCAACGCCCTTCCAGGTGCGAGTTCGATAGCATCTGTATTGTGACTCTAAAGACGACACGGATGTGACGACCCTCGGGGAGCCATCGAGGCAGTCATTATTATCTGCGAGTAATGTTCGGGTTCGGACGCCGATGAGGGGGTGGGGGCGGCGAGAAGAGGCGGAAGACGGGGAAGATGAGGAAGATACCGAATCTGTCGGAGAGAAGACGTATATCATTTCTTCAAATGAGTGGTACATCACGGGCTGGATACCCGAAAGAAGAGCACGGGATAGGCAAGCAAGAAAGCGCACGGTGCAAGAATTGGGAAAAACAAACGCACAAGCTAATCACGCCAGCACCTGAATCATAACATCGAGGTAAGCTTCAGGAATGAGGAAAGGTAACATCCAACGTACAGAATCCAATAACGGTCCGTCAAATATATTTCTCTCCCATCGAATGGTATGTACACCCCGGCTGAACGAAAAAAGATGAACGCACAACCGGCATGGTAACAATTGGAGAAGTTTACCCAGTTCCTCAGAAGCTGTGCCGGGGACGCTGCACCCATCAATGACTGCATATGCATGATGAAGCCTCTCGATCGGTCGATACCCCGCATCAACGGGTCGCCTACCCTCCGGTATACGGCCATTCGACGCAGGGACCCACTCGTGGTCTTCCGTGATGGGCAATAGGTCATAGCTGGATGCGGCGCAGTCAGCTCTGTCACTATGTGAAATAGGTGAAAAATAAACACACAATCCCTCATGCCCAAAATCAATGCCACCGTAGGCTACACGACAAGGAGGATACATGTGAGGGGCAAGCTTGCATGGATGGATCTCATCCCTTATGAGACTGGATCCTATAAAAACTGGCTCTCCATCGACATCGCGAAATGGGGGTGGACCGCTGATATTTGGGGGAGGGAATGGTTTGCTTGTATGGCCAGTGTAACGCCAGCCATGGGGTGGAGTTGGCGAACTTTCAAGTGTGTCGGCCCCTGGTTTGCGAGTCAATGGGAGTTGAGAAAAGTCATGTTGATATCGAGGCGCGACAGCGGGAGTGTAGAACAAGGGCTCGATCGTGGAGGGTACTTCACTCTCGGGGTGTTCTTTGTCCGAGGTGTTAGATCCTATGAAGCTTGAAGAAACTTCATTACCCGATGCGTCCATTGTTCACAGTAAAACCTGATGGCGAGATCAAAGACCGTCGACAACGGACAACGCTCGCGCTCTCCTTCTAATTCTGTGGCTGATTGTTTGGAATGGAGTGGCCTGCTTCGACTACGGTTCTCCATCGAGGTCAGCTCTTGTGGCACGACCACGTGAGTGCCAGATGGTCCTTACATAGTTTCCATATTCGTTTCAGCCCCATGCTATTCCCATGTATAGTAGTCAAGTTATGTATGGACTCTAACACTAGTGTTCTTAACCCGTATCCGTCCTCAGCTTGATTCCGAATTCAGTATATCCGTTTCCGACTGCGCGCTTACTCAGCAAGACTAAGCGCCACGTTCCGGCGCATTCACTGGCACTGTTTGGCTCCAGGGGCTGGGCAAAGTCGCTTAAACTATACGCGATCTGGCGATGCGGCCCCGACATCGAGTAACGCCACAGCGTGCACTGCACAGCGCCGTCTGCTGAACAATGCACTGCGTTTCACTTAGATCACGATAACTCAGATTGTATTGCGAAAAACGGTGCAGCCCCTTCTTTTTTCGCTGAGCGTTTTCGGCCATTCGAGCTTCCGATAATAGTATAAGCTTCCACCCCTGACCCCGGCTGTTACCCCCGAGTGCTCCTCTTTTGGGCCACATGCCCCCAGCCAGGCTTGAGTGATGCACCTTGTTGTGCACGCCACCCCTCGCCCTATTACGGTTTCCTCGTGATCAGGCAAATGGCCTCTCTTGAGGGCTCCAAGGACAAGACTATGTCGCCGTTCTTGGAGTCTGTTACCGACCATGACGGCATGACTACAGGGCAGAAACGCCCCCCAACTCGACGGCTCAGTCGAATGGCGCGAGGCATTGCCTCCTGCTTTGGGGATACGAGCTCCTCTGCCCCTCTAGGCGTCCTCGACGGCCATTTTGTTCCACTTGCTGCGAGTAGAATAAACCTTGATGAGAAGACATCACCGGCTCCCTACGTATTCCCTCTCGAGGACGGCCTTGCAACGGTGGAGACTTCGTTGATCCAATCCCTCGAGGATCTTCACAAAGTTCTGGGCACTTTCTCTCAGTCTTCTCCATCCATCCTACTTGCCCCGATTGCGCGAAGTGCCAAGGCTCGAGAGACACTTCGAAAAGTCTCGGTTGAATCTATTGGGGTGCTCAAACGGTTGCACGAACATACACAAGTGCTTGTTCGGATCAAGAATTACGACGCAGAGCGATGGCCGGTTCTCCACCAATTGGAGGAAATGAGCATGTAAGTACATCATAGGACCCTTTTCGTTCGTCTCAGTGGTAATTGATCGCTGCGTATAGGGTGATTCAGTCGGCAATCTCGGTTCTGTGTGATTCCTCAAATAGCACAGCGAACATCATCGAGTATCTCCGCAAGTTCAATAAATTTGTTTCGTCATGGGCTTCAGACTCCACGGTGCGTTAACAATACTTGGATGTCTTTATCGTTCTTCTCATATGTGTGATATTTTTTCAGGGTAGTGGCGTAAGTGATAAATGAGAGGGTCATGTCCCGACTTGTGTTTATATTCCTTACGCTCCCTCAGACTTTCTCATCGAATTCACCGCGGATCTTGCTTCAGAACGTGAGTAGCGTAACTTGGTACGAATATCTAGACGAAATTGACCCCTCTTCTCTAACCCTCCAGACGGTCGAACCAACTATAGAGTTGTCAGAAGTGAGTCCAGGTCTAATATATCACATCGCGAGCTAATGATTTGCCACCGTGTGCAGGCGTCTTACCTTGAACGAGCATTTCGCAAGTCTTCTCCTTCTGAAGGTCCCTATAAATTGGGCGACTTCATCAGTTGGGGACGACATGAAACGAGTGAATCAACGACGTCCCAGAATGTTGGACCTGTCACCAGCGTTTCTTTGTTTTGTGCCACTACAGGGCTGTTGCGGAACGAATTTGTCATTGTCGGCTTCGAAAATGGAAAGAACTCATCTGCATGGCTCCGAATCGAACGGGCCGCAAGAATGAAAGCGCGCTGGCTTGTCGCTGATAACCTTGGGCCCCTCTTCTCTGGTATAGAGTCAAGAGACATTATCTCTTTCTCGCTTTCGAGAGAGGTGCTCTTTAGGCCCACCGATAGCGAGGTAGCCTCAATATCCATCAACATGAACCATACATCACAATCGCCGGTTATATATCTGGGTGAATTTAGCGAACAGCTATATTCTGCTACCCGGATTTTCCCGCAGGTCAGTGAACTCATTGATCCAGACGCCAATTTTCATCTGAGGGAGTTACCCTTTTCGCAGTACTTTCACTTAGCAGCGAATTGTCGATGGTTCGCCCAGCGCATTCTTATCAATTTCACTGCCAGGTTGTCCGCGCTTCCCCCGGACAGCTACTCAATTCTTTGGAAGAAGACCCGTGTCAATTACGATGATCTGCTTACGCACTTACCAAAGGAATCATCCGGCGGGCCCCAGCTTTTGGGTAACAAGGGCGTCTTCAGCCACGTGGAGACGATCCTCGGCCTCGCTCACAGTTCCGTTGATTATGGCGGTCTCGATTACAGCAGTCTCAAACGCAGTGATTTCGCCCCCGCTCATCTCCCCCAAGGCTATAATGATCTCTCTCGTCACACTGAAGCACTCAATATTTGTAATGAAGCTCTCCGACTTCTCGAACCAATCATTATTCGGACCAAGGAGCGAGACGTACTGATGGGCAGATGTCTCACCCTCAAATGCTATCTCCATCGTCGATTAGGGCAACCTGATGAGGCTCACATCGCTGGCGAAACCGCCCTCGCCATTTTTTTACGCCGTGTTGCGGAAAGTGAGCCTCTACTTCTCTCTCTTGGTGTTCAAACAGTTAACATGTCTATTGCAGGTCCGGCACTTGAACCTTCATCACTTGAACGGCTTTCAGATGCGGCGATCGAGCTGGGCCGCAAGGAAGATTATATTGACCTCAGACGCATGTCCCTTGGGGTGCGACGTGATAATCTCAGTGCTGACCCCTCTGATTATTACGAGAGGTTTCATCTTGGAGTTGAATTGGTGTCCCTTTCCTGGCCACTAAGTTTTATGAATCGGTTCGAGGAGGCGATCAAACTCGGCAAGGAAGGTCTGGAGCACCTGCGCGCCTCACACGCCCTGCGACCCGCAATATCAGCAGAGAAACTTTCCTCACTGTTGTACACCTACTCTCTTGTGCTATCACGCGCAAGCGCTCCCGAGGAGGCATATTCTGTTTCCGCCGAGGCGGTGTCGATCCGGCGCTCGGTCGTGACAATACGCCGGGACCATGATGCCAGTCTATATTATCAGCATGCAATTGCCTCCGCGGCTGTTCGACGGTGGGACGAATCGATCCTGGCTGCCAAGGAATCCATCAAACACTTCCGATCCCTTACCAACACTGCCCCGGAAACGTACAATTCGAGCGTCCTGAGGGCCATGCGCGTGCTCTCTTCGAGTCTTTCTGGTTCTGGCCAATTAGACCAGGCGTTGGAAATCGCCCGGGAAATGGTCGAGGCCGCTAAATCTTGGTTCGGTGACAAGCCAGAGTCGTATCGAAGCGATCTCGCATTTGCACTGTATTACCTTGCTGCTCGTGCCGCCGATCTCAGGCTCTGGGATGAATCGATTGCCGCTGACGAACAGTCGATTGAGCTCTACCAATCCCTGGAGAAATGTTCTTCAATCCGAGACTCTGGCGCCTCGAACGTCATTCGTGGACTTCAAGCTTATTCTTATCATCTAACATGCGCCGGAAGGTCCCCGGAATTGTCTAGAACAGCGCTACTGAGCGCCGCTACTCACTACCGTGCCTCAAATATCCCTGTCGCTCAAATTGCGATGATGGAACAGGCTGGGTTTCAATTAAACTCATGGCAAAAGAAGGTTGTTGAGAATGATCCGAAGGTTGTGGCGGACAAGGCAAAAAAGTTCGCCGGGCCTTCATCTACTTATACTACCTCCAAGATCTCCTGCAACGTTCCAATTCACGTGGTGACGAAACACGGAGAGTACCGGAAATGTTCCAAGCGTTGGTTCTCGACTCCGCCGATCGACGCATCTCAATTGAAGAAGATTATCAGCCTACAACTGAGCACTCTATCCAGGGATCAAGGTTTTGGCGGTGGAGATGTACGTCCAATTTTTCTACGGTTTCAGGAAATGTGTATGGATGACCTTCCCAACTCCAGGGAGCCAGCTGGTCATGGTTTGAGGTTGCGATAACACGGCCTGAATTGCTTCTCGATACCCCGCATCCTCTTCCATCCATGGAGATAAAGCTACGGCCTGATGGGATAACTCCTTTGACGTGGGTCAGTCATCGCAACACTATAGCATCGAAAACGCATACCCTCCACCACGGGCTGAAATTTGACCGTGATCACGAGCTATGGCTGTACCTTTCTCCCGGCGATTGCATATCAGTGTATGCTGCAACACGATATGCCGCATGGGAGTGCATGGGAATGATGGGTGAATTAGTTTTCGAAGAACAAGGCAAATAGAGCACGGGTTGACTGGACTATTCCTCTACCTCACAAGGCGCTCCATGTATGTATCATGTTTGCATTGTGCTTAGAATGTCAGATGTGGAATAATAGGGCGTTCAACCCCCTTGATATTGTATTGGCGGCGAGACGATTAGACAGCCTGAAACATGGGGACAAGACGGATCGAGTTGTTGGGGCAAGCACGCTCCTGTCTTTGTGTTACAATTTAAATGACATTCGTCATTTGGCTCTCGTTCCAATTAGGGTTGGGATCTCGTCGGACATGTCCTACAAACTGCACCTGGCAGTCTTCTGGGCTCAAGTTTGTACAAATGAATATGCCCACTTAAACTTGTTCCAGGGGCGGCGATTACGAATAGATGAAATGCAAGACGGAGAACGTAGAAGAAGGGTGAACACAGCTAGCCACTTCATTCGGTTTGTTCCTCGAACACTAATTCTCCCATTTTAGCTGAGCATTCCCAACCGGAATATCGGCAGGCAGCATACACAGAGATGCAGTCTCCTGGTGAGAGGTAAGACCACAACTCATGATCACGCGAGATCTTTTGTCCGTGGTGAAGGGTATACGATCTTGACGCTATGGTATTGCGATGGCTGATCCATGTGAGACCGCTTGACCCGTCGAGTCGAAGTTTTGTTTCCAGAGAGGGCAGCTTCCATGGTGTGTCGATAAGTAAACCTGGCCGAGTTATCGCAACTTCGAACCATGACCAGCTTGCCCCCTGGCGGAAAATTATGATTGATTATTCTCTTAACGGAAGAAAGGTGACCTACGTCACTGCCACCATAACCCTGATCATGGGATAGAGTGTTCAGTTGCATGCTGATGAGCCTTTGAAGCTGATCTGCCTCAATTGGCGAAGTCGAGAACCAACGCTTCCTCTCGTAACCCTGAGAGGGCACACTGATGGGTGTATCACAGGACACCTTTGTGATGCGCACTGACGAAGATTCTGCAGAGCTGGCTTTCGGATTGTTAGCCGCTGGTGTGTTTTCGTTGTGCGCACGCTCCAGGATTCGCCTTTGCCACCGCGAAAGCTGGAACCCTGCTTGTTCCATCAGTGTGGTCTGTTTGACCGGGATATTTGACGAGCGGTAGTGGTTAAGTGCTTCGAGAATCATCCCGGACGACTCATCAGATTTTCCCGCGCATGAAAGATGGTAGGAATAAGCCTGAAGGCCGCGAATCACACTTGAGGCACTGGTGGCTTCGGTATCCTTCAAAATCTCGATCGACCGCTCGTCAGCAGTGATGGCTTTATCCCAGAGCTGAAGATCGGCGGCGCAAATCGCATAGTGGTAAAAGGCAAAAGCGAGATCGCTTCGATATAATTCTGGATTCGTGGGAAACCACTTTTCTGCAGCTTCCACCATGTCCTGCGCAACCTCCATTGCCTTATCGAATTGCCCAGATCCGGCGAAATTCATGGCGAGCAGTCGCATCCCAGTTAGGACGCTAGAATTGTACGTATGGGGCGCATCTTCGGAAAGAAAACGGAAATGTTTGATAGATTCCTTGGCGGCCTCGATTGATTCGTCCCAGCGCTTGACAGCCGCGGAAGTGACGGCATACTGGTAAAATGCACTGGCATCGTAGTCACGACGTACTGTTTTTATTTCGCGACGGATCTTCACCGATTCCGCGGACACCTCGTATGCCTTCACAATAGAGCTGGCACGTGAAAGGACGAGGGAATAGGTGTACAACATCGAAGATAGTTTTTCTCCTGATACGGCAAATCGCATGGTCCTGGACTTCTGTAAATATTCTAGCCCTTCCTGGCCAACCTTGATCGCCTCTTCAAAACGGCCGAGTTGGCTCAGAGGCCAAGAGAGAGATACCAGCTCGACACCGAGGTGAAACTCCGCATAATAATCAGAGTGCTCCTTCAAAGCCTCACGACGAACTCCAAGGGCCATGTACCTTAGCTCAACATAGTCGTCTTTGCGGCCCAGTTCGACTGCCGCATCTGAAAGTCTCTCCAAGGTAGCGGTTTGAAGCTTTTCGCCTTTAGGTGATTACCAATTAGTATGAATATGTGAAGTGTAGCTAAAGCATAATGAAACGTAACACGCACCCTTCGCAACATGGCCCAGGTAGATAACAAGTGCCTTCTCGCCTGCAACATACGCCTCATCACGCTGTCCCAATTTCCGGTGCACGTAGCATTTGAGTGTCAGACATCGGCCCATCAATATTTCGCGTTCCATCGATTGCTCTTTAATGGAATCCAAGAGTTCAATCGCCTCGCCACACAGACTCAGCGCATCTACGTGGCGGGAACGATCATTATAACCTTGAGGAAGATGAGTGCGAGCAAAATTGCGGCGGGTAAGACTGTTGATATCAAGACCAGCGTAGTCGATGCTGGTGTGAGCGAGACCGAGACGAGTCTCAACGTGGCTGAAAATTCCCTTGGTACCAAGAAGTTGTGGTCCCCCGTAAGGTTCCTTAGGAAGTTCCGCGACCAAACCGTCGTAAATAACGTGTCTCTTCTTCCATGTAATAGTATGACTATCGACAGGAAGCGTAGACGTTCGTACTGCAAAGTTGAGAAGAATCCGTCGGGCAAACCATCGGCAATTGGAGGCAAGCAGAATGTACTGGCGTTAGGTGTCGAATCAGCAGTAATGTCGTTCCATGATAGCTGTACACTTACCTGGGGGAATAATTGCGTGGCGGCGTGTAACTGTTCCCCAAATTCTCCTAGATGAAGTCGTGGGGGACGACATGCGTGATCAAGGTGAAGGGTGATCGAGGCCATTTCCATGTCGGAGGATTTAAACAGGTCCTTCCTCGACTTTGAAAATGTCACGGTATCTCTCGACTCCACACCTGAGAAGAGAGGCCCTAGGCTATCCGCCACCACTATACGTGCTTTCATTCTGGCAGCCCTTTCGATCCGAAGCCATATGTGAGGGTTCTTTTCTGACCCTAAGCCGACAACAGCAAACTCATGCCGCAAGAGCCCAACCGTCGTGCGGTATAGATAAACAGTGGAAACAGGTCCGACGCCCTGGGAAGTCTCGGACTCCACGGTCTCACATCTAGCCCAACCGGTGAAGTCGCCCAGTTTATAAGGACTTTGACCGGGGTGAACTTTGTTAAACGCAGTTTCAAGAAGACACGGTTGCGCCTGATGGCGAATCACGTGCAAATATATCATAAATAACCGGGTGCCTCCAATTGAGAAATTTCGACGGAAAAACTTACCTTCCGCAGCAAAGTCGAGGTCGATAATGAGGACTACATTAGATACTGGATCAGGAGAAATTTATAGATGACCATGATCTACCATCCACTGA
>Ga0307508_10006516_pt1 | contig 10978 bp, 11 predicted proteins | sample 9_EM_MG_FD_203089 | JGI IMG/M metagenome (GOLD analysis project Ga0307508, IMG submission 203089) | Populus trichocarpa ectomycorrhiza microbial communities from riparian zone in the Pacific Northwest, United States - 9_EM | ecosystem: Host-associated > Plants > Roots > Unclassified | place...
AAGGAATCTCAGTCTATCCTAACCACACAGGAGTTTTGGTTTTGGTTAAAGGGGATTGGAGAAAGGAATCTCAGTCTATCCCAACCACACAGATTTTGGTTCTGGTTAGAGGGGATTGGCGAAAGGAATCTCAGTCTATCCTAACCACACAGATTTTGGTTCTGGTTAGAGGAGATTGGCGAAAGGAATCTCAGTTTAGCCCAACCACATAAGAGTTTTGGTTCTGATTAGAAGAAATTTGCAAAAGGAATCTCAGTTTAGCCCAACCACATTGGATTTTTGGTTCTGGTTAAAGGGGATTGACGAAAGGAATCTCAGTTTAGTCCAACCACACAGGATTTTGGTTCTGGTTAAAGGGGATTGACGAAAGGAATCTCAGTTTAGCCCAACCACATAGGATTTTGGTTCTGGTTAAAGGGGATTGGCGAAAGGAATCTCAATTTAGCCCAACCACACAGGATTTTTTTGTTCTGGTTAAAAGGGATTGGCGAAAGGAATCTCAGTTTAGCCCAACCACACATGAGTTTTGGTTATGGTTAGAGGGGATTGGTGAAAAGAATCTCAGTCTATCCTAACCACACAGGAGTTTTGGTTCTGGTTAGAAGAGATTGGCGAAAGGAATCTCAGTCTATCCTAACCACACAAGAGTTTTGGTTCTGGTTAAAGGAGATTGGCGAAAGGAATCTCAGTTTAGCCCAACCACACAGGATTTTGGTTCTGGTTACAGGGGATTGGCGAAAGGAATCTCAGTTTAGGCCAACCACACAGGATTTTTTTGTTCTGGTTAAAGGGGATTGGCGAAAGGAATCTCAGTTTATCTCAACCACACATGAGTTTTGGTTCTGGTTAGAGGGGATTGGCAAAAAGAATCTCAATCTATCCTAACCGCATAGGAGTTTTGGTTCTGGTTAGAGGGGATTGGCGAAAGGAATCTCAGTCTATCCTAACCACTCACAGGATTTGGGTTCTGGTTAGAGGGGATTGGCGAAAGGAATCTCAGTCTATCCTAACCACACAAGAGTTTTGGTTCTGGTTAGAGGGGATTGGCGAAAGGAATCTCAGTCTATCCCAACCATTCACATGATTTTGGTTCTGGTTAAAGGGGATTGGTGAAAGGAATCTCAGTTTAGCCCAACCACACATAGGACTTTGGGTCCGGTTGATGTTTCAGGTCAACCAAATTTTGAGAAGACCAGTTTCGGAAGACCAATTTTGTTTATCTTTACAATACTTACTACGCAAAATCCTTGCTCCATAAACACTGTAAAGAGGGGGGCAACTGTCATAACCCATTTTTTGGCCCCCGGCACGAAAAATAAAAAAAACAAAAAATATTATCAAAAAATATAAACAGTGAAAAAAGGATGTCAGCGCACCTAAAAAATGGGTAAAAATTGGTTGAGGAGGTTAAAAAATACAAAGATTAAAATTTTGACAGTATTTTGTTGACTGATGAGAGCCCTGTTGACAAAGAAAATTCAATTTGAGGAAGAAAAGTCTAAAATCAAATGTTTATGGACTCAATTAAATTTTATTGAAGGTTTAATTGAATTTATGGAGAGTTTGATTGCAAGAAAAATTGATTTTGGATTCAATTTAGGCTTTAATTGGAAGAAATTAAAGTTCTGGGGTCAAATTATAATTTTTGGAAGTTAATTTGGTCAAATCATGAGCTTAATTGCATAAATATTGAAGTTTGATGGCTAATTAGGGACTTAATTGAAGGAATCCGAGACCAAGGACCAAATTGTAAAACGCGCGCAAATTCAAGGCCTGATTTTGAATTTGACGCGTTTTGGCGCCAATTCTCGTTTAAATGAAACGGCGCGTTTTGGGAAAAACGATGCCGTTTCACGCACTGTTCATTTAAAAAAAAAAAAGGGAAGCCCAAAACGGTGCTGTTTTGACGGCACTGTGGGTCTTCTTCTTCCCCTAGACGCGCGAGGCAGGGGAAGAAGAAGATTTTTCTTCCCCCTGTTTTCACCGACTTTCTTCCTCTAAAAAGCATAAAAAAGACGTCGACCAAGGACACCCACTTGCCCAAAAATCTTTCCACGTGTTAGACGCATGGTGGAGGGGCGGCAGCACAATGGCCGCCCCAGCCATATCTCTCCCCTGTTTTTCTATAAATATAGGGGAGACAAAGACCAAAGGAAGAGGACAGAGGGGACAAAAAAAAAGAAGAGGAGAAGAGGAGAGAGAGCGGAATAGAGAAAAAAAACAAAAGAAAAAAAAAAGAAGAGGAAGAAGAAGCAGAAAAGAGCAAAAAACAGAGGAGAGAGAGAGAGGAGAAAAAAACAGTGCACCGCCGGCCACTGCGGTCCCTCCACCGCGACAACAGCGCCGCCGCCGCCATCAGCACCGCCTCAACGCCACCGCAGGTCACCCTTCTTCCCTCTCCTCCCCCACCTTCATCTTCTTCTTCTGCATTTTCCTCTCCACTGTTCACGTTCCATGTGAACAGTGGAGAGGCCCACTGTTAACACGGGCTGGGCTCATGTAGTAGGGCCAGGTTCGGCCCAGCGGGTATTTGGCCTGACCCGACCCTTTTCAAAAATATTTGTTCCAGAATTTTTCAATTCTCTCGTGTAGTTTTTATGTTATTTTGATTAATATCGGGCAGTATTTTATGTCGTAAAAATACAAATCCGGTATTAAAATACCTGGTTTTTGTCAAAACTTTCAAAAATAAAATTTAAAAAAGAAAAAAGAAAAAAATATTTTTGTGCATATGGCCAAGTGTCTCAAAGCTAAAAAATACTATTGTGTTTTTCATACACCAAAAAACAATGTTTTAGCATGCATTTTGGCTTTAATAACCAGTTTATTAAAGTCAAGAGAACACTGGCCAAAATTTCAAAAACAACAAAAATCTTATTTTGTTTGTTTTTTAGTATCCGAGATACGACATACACGTAATACGTATTCTGAATATTAAATTCTTTTTTTTTCAGACGTAGAACGGTTAGGTTTTACTCCATTAAGATAAGAACCTCCTTATTGAGGAGGGCTTTTCTTGAACCGTAGACAGATCGACAATGAGAAAACACAAAAAGACCTTAGATTTTATCAGACATTAAAACAATGCAGCCTATCTTAGGTAGGGTGTATTTAGGGTGCTAATACCTTCCCTTTACGCAACCAGTCTCCATACCTGATCTCTGAGACCAGTTAGGGTTCCTAGTGACCAGAATACTAGGTGGCGGCTCCCAGTTCATATTTACTGATAAGAGACGAGAATTACTTGTCTCTTCATATTTGCCAGAAATACACCATTTCCATTTTTTTTTCCTGAGATAGTGGACGATCGCCGCGACGCCGCACACGTGCGACACTGCCAAAATAGCTACCTATTACATATGTCCAATCTTATAATGCTAGTTGATTTCATCAACACATAATTATGTCTAAAATTAAAATACAAATGTATAATCTCATACCCTAAACTCTTTAAAGAGTTCATCCTTATAAGTTGAATCAACTATTTCCCAATTGTGCCATGCTCCTTTAAAATTTGACCTCAAAATAAGTCCGATCTCACGCCCATACGATGAGTTATTGAAGCTTAAAAAACGAAAAAGATTCATTAAAATAATGAAGCTTAAAAAATAATTATAAAGCACAATAACCTTATAAATTTCAAGTTACTATGTTGTTCCATATAGATGAAGCTCTTTTTTTTGTAATTGGATCTTTATGTATGTCAAAACCCTCTTTTTGAACCCTTTGCTCATAATGCAATGGAGAAGATGTTGAATCATGGATTGATGGGACGTCATCTCGATCCTCTGAATCTCTAACATTACAATCGTCTCCCTCATCACCTAATCCTCTTGCATTAACATCATCTCCCTCATTTTCATCATTATCACCATTATCACTATCAATTATCTCATAGTGTTCTCCTTTATCTTCCCCAACTCTCTCACCTCTCCTAACAACCTTGCCCCTCCAATCATAATAACCCCCATCAATATTATATCCTCTAAAAGTATATGGGTGATCTCGAGGGAAACCTTCTTAAGTTTGAAGTAAATCTTGAAAGTGAAAACCCTCATATGATTGATAATCATCCCTCCTCCCATAATCTTGCTAAGTATGATATGTACTCAAAGTAGGATTATAGCAATCATGCAACTCATGATGAATAGGTTGATGAGAAATGGATGCTTGGTTATTCGGCCCGGATGAAGGGCCATTTGATCTAGATGAAGTGGTCTTATTACTCCTGGAACCTAATATAAAACCATGTTGAGGCATACTAGATACCTGAAATAGAATAAAAAATTAACATCAATAATAAATATTATAGAATAAATATAACTAAATTATTTTTAATTACTGAACATGAACTAATTAAAATAATAATAAAATAATAAAATAATTATTTTTAATTTATACAAACACAACTTATATCACTTAAAAATAAGTCCAAATACAATAAATAAAATAAATAAATTTTACAGTATATCATCATCATGTTGCTTATCATTATCATAACTCATAACCACATCATCATCATCGTAATTATAATTAACAGCATCATCAAATTCTTTTTCTGAAACCCTTTCAGTTTTTACCGAATTTGCATGTAAACTGAAGCAATTCATAATGGTTGATTTTTGTATAATATGATGCTTTAACAAATATATTTGGATCATCAAGTGTCTGGGTAGGAAGGACATGACATGGTTGGGAAATATCATCTGACTGAGCCACATCAAAGATTTCATATTGTTATCATCTTCAATAAATTCACTCATGTCAATATTATAGCGACTTCTAGCAGTTGTCTTAATAACTGTCCACCATTCAAAAGATTTATTATCAGGTGGACATGTATAGTAGACTTGTTGACATTGTTGCGCTAGCACAAAATCTTCATTTCCATATAGTCGAGAAATATGTTTGATTTCAACCAAACCATTTGAATTATGCATTCTAATTCCTCTTCTTGTATCATACTAATGGCATTTAAACATGAATACCTTGCACCTACTACCTAAATATTTTAGCCGAACAACTTCTTCAAGCATTTCATAATAGTCTTATTTATTGTCATCATAGCAACTTCCTTTCATACCAACCCCATCATTCATTGTCTTTTTAAATCGACCATAACTTTGAGTATGAAATTTAAAACCATTCACATAATACCCATTATAACATTTTACTAAATTTGAAGGGCTCATAGCAAGTGCAAAGATTTGATTCCCAGTTCCATTTGATTGATATTCAACCTAGCACAATATTTAACACCATAATAAATATTTTTTCAAAAAAAAATAATTTCTTAAAAGAATAAAATTGAATTAAAAAAAATCATTTTATAAAACTACTTACATTATTTTTTAACCAAATTGGAAAGATCTCCTCACATAATTTTTCTATTTCGGCATCACTCGTATGTGGTTGTTGTGACTTTAACTCTTGAAGACATTGCCTAAATTATAAACAGTTTGTTTTTAAAATTAAATTCTTAAGAATAAAGTATGGAAAAAAAATATTTCATACTTACTCTAAATAGGGCTTCAATTCTTCACAGCTGAAACAAATATAGTTATATGCAATTTTCATTTCAGCATGTGATAATTATCTATTATACGATCTTCTGGATAATTTTTTTCCCGGGTAAGAAAAAATTAAAAGTTGTCCATCAAGACTTTTAAGGCCACCGTCATCATTTCTTGGAACTTAATTCCATATTGTTTGCACGTAATCACCAAAATAATAAGATGCAAAATTGATAATTTCATCAATCAAATATGCTTCACATATAAAACCCTCAACTTTAGCTTTATTGGTCACTTTTTCTTCGAATAAAACATATACATATATCATTGATATCAATTAGTTTGGGAAAAAATGGAAAATAATAAAAAATAATATGACATGAAAACATACCATTCAAATGGATACATTCATCGATATTGAACGAGTCCTCTAACTTTTGCCTCTAAGGTAAATGTATTGTCAAGTGTTCCATAGAGTTAAAGAAGGATGGAGGAAAAATCCTTTAAAGTTTGCAAGTAATTTCAATGATATTCATCTACAACAACTCCATATGTTGGACATTTAAACTTTAGCACTAATGTTCCGAAAAAATACTGACAATTCAGTTAATGACTCTCATAGTGGCTTAGGCAAGTAAGGTCGAAAAGTAATTGGAATAAGTCTTTGCATAAAAACATGACAATCATGACTTTTCATGTTTGAAACCTTACATTGTGCCTCTTTTACACACCGTGAGATGTTTGACGCATAACCATCAGGAAAGGACAATTATTTCATCCATGACAACATTTCATGTTGTTGTTTCTTGAAGAGATAATAAGTGTCTTTAGGTTTGTAAACCCTGTCGCACCCTCACGGCGGAGCATGGCAGCGCGGCGATCCTTCGATTGGTTTCGGGGTCTATGTTTTATGTGTAAAAGGGAGTCGCCACCTAGTATTATGGTCACTAGGAAACCTAACTAGTCTTTCAGATATACTAAGGCAAGGGACTGGTTGTATAAATGGAAGGTATTAGCACCCCTAGTACGCCCTACCTAAGGTAAGTTGCTTGGTGTTTGGTTTGCCTTATAATTGCTATGATGTTTTTTTTTTTTTTAATCCCATCTATTTTCTAGGTTTTATTCAAACTAAATTTATTAAGATAGAAATCCAAGGAGATTCCATGTGCTTCAAAAGCTCATTTCTCCCTTAGTATTTCAAGAGTTTGTGACTCATAAATCGCAAGGAGGAGGGACAAAAATTTAGAAATCTAGGGCGCTTTAAAAGCCTATTTTTTCCTTAGTGTTTTATACTCTCACGGCTCGTAAATCGTGGAGTAAAAAAAATTGAAATGTCCTCGATTATAATCAAGGCTTCTTTCAAGGATGTGGGCAAGCAATGTCCTTTTGTCCAACCAGAAATGAATATCCAGAGCAAAAGGAAGGAACAGGTTTGGAACAGAAAAAAAACAACAAATGTCAAGTTTGAATATAGCAAGGAAGAAAAAAAAACTGGAAAACTAACCTGCAGATCTTACTTGTCTGAATGCAGAAGATGAAGTTCATATAGATGGAAAAGCCTTTGCCTTTCGGCCTCGTTTTTCTGTGTCTCTCAACTCAGCCTTATGCGGGTTCTCTCGGTTTTTTCTTCACTCTTTCTTTGCGTCTCTCTCTGCTTTCTCCTTCCTCTGTTTTTGGTCTCTTCTCTCTGTTTTTTACTTTCTCTCCTCACTCTATTTTCTTTTTAAAGTTAGGGGGTGGCTGCTTCGTTTTTAAAAGATGAGAAGGGGTTGCGGCTCCTCTAGAGATGGTTTAGATTTAGGTCTTTTTTTGTGTGTTTTCCTCTCTTTTCTGAAAAACTACCTCCCCCCTGAATATTTTTCTCCTTCTCTGTGCATATGGCTGGATGTTCACTTATATAGAAAATCTCTACATGTTCTATTTAAGGAAATATTGCAATAATTATTGCAGAGATTGTCTTCTATAACCAGCACCAACAAATCCTATATATATGGTTTTTTTTATTGCAGTGATTATTTTCCATAACTAGCACGAATCAAATCATATATTTATGGTATTTTATATTGCAGTAATTATATATGATTCAGTAATTATCTCCTTGACATATTGCTTCCTTAACCCTGATGCTCTATGTTATCGCCACATGTAAATCCTTATTTTTTTATTTTTTTTATTTTTAAAAAATTTATCAAAACATGGATCAAAAATTGGGTAGCAACAAACCCAACCACTTGCATCATGTTGCAAATATAAGTTTGGCTTCTTACAATACAACTGAATATCCAACCTAGCCTTTAAATTGTCCTTGCTTCTATCAGAACAATTCATTACTGTATAAAAAATATTGTCAAAGAAATTTTTTTCAATGTGCATGACATCAAGATTATGACGAATCAAATTTGTATGCCAATATGGAAGCTCCTAGAAAATGCTCTTCTTCACCCAATTGTGTGTAACACCAAAGCCTGAAATTTTATCATTATGCGAGGAACTTCTAATATGTCCCTCCGTAAACTTGGACACTTCAGATAACATTTTTGAACCAGATCGACGAGGTAAATGAGGGCGACATTATGTTACTGCTTTCAAAAACTTATTTGATTGATATCTATATGGGTGATTAATAGGTAGGAATTGCCGATGACAGTAAAAAAAGGTTGTTTTTCCTCCATGCTTTAATCTAAAGGCTTTGATATGCTCCATACAATAAGGACAAGACAACTTGCCATGAGTACTCCAACCCGATAACATACTATAGGTTGGAAAATCACTAATGGTCCACATCAAAGCTGCCCTTAATTGAAAATTTCCCTTCCTATATATATCATAGGTACTAACACCAACAAGCCATAACTTTGTCAATTCATCAATTAACGGTTATAGGAAAACACCAAGTTTTTTCCTCGTATTCTTCGACCCAAGAATAATCATTAACAAAAACATGAATGGTCGGGTCATACACTTCCAAGGAGGCAAGTTATAAACAGTCACAATTACTGGCCAACAAGAGTAGACATTTGAAGACATGTCAAATGGACTAAAACCATCAATGCATAATCTTAATCGAATATTTCGTGGATCGGATGCAAAGTTCTGATGGTCCTGATTAAACTTCTTTCATGCCTCCCCGTTAAATAGATGCACCAAAACTCCATCATCTGACCTATGAAAATGATGTCATGTCATATCTTTGGCATGATGTGGAGATATGAATAGCCTCTAAAGTCTTGGTGTCAAAGGAAAGTATCGGAGTTGTTTCTCTGACTTATTATAACCTTTATTAGTGAGATTTCTAGGTTTGTATCGTAAACTTCCACAAAAGTCACAATTTGTTTTCATTGCATCTACCCCATAGTACAACATACAATAATTAAGACACACATCATATTTCTCATAACCAAGTCCAAGTGGCCACATAAATTTCTTAGTATCATCGAAATTTAAAACTAAATTTCCATTATCAGGCATGCAACTTCTTGTAAATTCAATAAATTTATTGAAGGCAGTCTGAGTCAAATTTAGAGTTGACTTCATATTAAGCAATTGTACACGAGCAGATAATTTGGATTGCTTAGTACACCCATCCTGTAAAGACTCCTCTATAGCTTTCAGTAATTTATAAAATTTATCTGCCTTTAGATTTGGAAGTTCCTCTGCTACCATAAGACTAGAAACCATATCATTAGAGTATGCATCACCAACCCCATTGCATGCAGAACCATATTCCTATATGAATTTTCTTCATAAACATTATTCACAACATGACTACACCCAACTGATGAAGGTCCAACAATTATTGGTTCTGAAACATAAGACTCTCCATGTACAGTCTAATTTTCATAATCAGGTAAAAATCCTTTTGAAAATAGGTGTTTATAAACATCTTTTTCCACTAAAAACTTTTGATTTTTGCACATAACACAAGGACATCTAATTTTACCTCCAGATACATTTTTATCAATTGAAAATGCAAAATTGATAAATCTTCGTACACCCGCAACAAATTCTGGACAAATATGATCATTCCTATAACAACAATACATCCATGATCAATCATTTATATTAATCTAATTAACATAATTAAAACCAACAAAATTTTAGAATATTATTTAATATATTCCTTAATCTATATTTAACACTTTATGTAATAAATTATCAAAATAATTGCTCATAAATTATAAAAGGGAAAGCTATGAAAACTTGCAATAAAAGAAAAGATAACAACACTGGAGTATTGCATGAAGTTGAAATATAATTAAGTAGTTGGAATTATATGAAAAGAGAAAAAATACTATGTTGTTTTGATTGTCCAATGGATTAGTAAAATTATGTAGGAAAAATAGTTAGCTAATTAATTAGGTACACCAAGCAACTACTCTATTTATTATTTCCCACCGTCATTTTTTTTCTTTAGCATTAGTAATCTGGACTCTTTTATTAAAAAAAATCATTTGCATTGTCATATAATATTGTAGAAATGAAGTTTTCATGCAAACACATGCCATAATTATTTTTTTAACCAACTATTAAATATTTATTTGATCAATAATTTATTACTTAAGACTATCACATTAAACAAAGAAATACTGACAAACTAAAATACGATTATATATCTATCTAATCTATGGTCGCTAAACTGCGAAACACACAAAATAACAACTTCTCTTTCAAAGAATTGCAGTATAAACAATAAAACACTTTGGAGACAAATTACACCATTATTAGCAAACAGATGCCAAGATTCATTGACCATGCAATTTTTCTATAAACCAAGTTATCTTTCAAAATTGACAAACCTGGAGGACCCAATAAGCACAACCCAAAAACTTGGCAACTCCAAATGCAAATAAGTAATGTGATGTGAAGGGTTCAACAATCTGAAATTAGAAAAAAAAAATGAGTAAGAATAATAGTGTTAAGAAATTAAAAAAGTAAATTAATAACATTACTTTAACTATAAAGAAGATACATAGTAATAAATAAATAAATAAATACTAGAAGTAAATATAAAATTGCAACCTTAAATTTTAAATTTTTCTTTGATATGCTATAACAGGTATGAACTACAAATCATATTGTTTTGGGATTCAAAATCCAATAAGTGATATATTAATATTTAATTCCAATTAGAATTACTATTGAGTAAAATGATTACAGATCTTTCCTTCATTCCTTCCTCTACTATCATATACAATTATTAATACATGGTGAAGTTTCAAAGACAATAATTGAGCATAGATTTATATGGAAACAATGTTCATTCCGTAATCCTACAAATTGCTTTCATTGCAAACAACTGTAATAAGAAAATTGAATTCCCAATTTCTTTTTTTTTGTTGAAACATGTAAATCACTCTCTCTCTGCTCTGCTCTGCTCTGTTTAACACTACTAAACAAGAACAATTTTCTTTATTTCAAATTGTAACCATGAAATTAATGATTGTGACCATAAGTAAACTCTCTCT
>Ga0307508_10006518_pt1 | contig 10974 bp, 10 predicted proteins | sample 9_EM_MG_FD_203089 | JGI IMG/M metagenome (GOLD analysis project Ga0307508, IMG submission 203089) | Populus trichocarpa ectomycorrhiza microbial communities from riparian zone in the Pacific Northwest, United States - 9_EM | ecosystem: Host-associated > Plants > Roots > Unclassified | place...
TTTATTTAGATTTAACCATGACAGCATTGCTGACCAATCCCATATCCAGAAAACAAATAAAAACAAAAGGGCACAAGGCCCATTGCCATCAAAGCTAAAAGTGGCTGTGTCCAAGCATTCGAACCTCACTAAACATTATCGATGACAAAAATAACACACCAGCGAACTGAAACTGACATATCACAAGCTAAAATTGGATTCAAGAATCTTGGGACTTGACAATGAAATTCTGGCGAGTGATTGGATTCATCACCACTGGTGGCCCTCCGGTACGAGGCCATGCTTGAAATTTCTTGTCAGTCTCCTCCCACCATTCCTTGTTTGAGACTGTTCTGGGTGTGGTGCCTGGATTCAAAAAAAGTGACCTTAAACCATGGCAACAGAAAATAACTAAATCTTCAGGCCAGCTAAAATTTACCTCCAAATATCTTCTTGTCAGAAACAACATAGTCACAAACATATGCTATTGCAAATGATCCCACGAGAGCAGATACTATGTACTTGGTTGACATGTTCAAACTGTAAAGGAAAAAAAAAACATTCACATGAGAGGGAAGTATTAGCACCTAAACAGATACTTCACATTCCATTACTTCAGTTATGAGAGCCTGGGACATATTTTTTTAAAAGAATTCAGGTAATTCAGAAATGTGAGTTTATAAAGAAGTATCCCGGCTGCTCCAAGAATGGAAGACTTTCTACAAAGCAGAAACTGCACAAATGAACTAGTAAAGATATTAATATCAGAGGTTTTTATTCATAATGTGCTTCTATAGTGAGAATAACCATAAAAGATTGCCAAGCTAAAATTGGGGAATTAGAATAGAAGCAGAATTTGCAAGCAGAGGCAGAGCCTCATTTGAATAGAAGCAGAATTTTCTAGTAAGATATATTTTTGTGAATTTTTTCATGAAGTCGAAAATTTTGCAAGTTTGTGTCCTTGATAAATTTTGACATCTTTTGTTTTTTCAGTTAAGTTTTAATATCCTTGATAAAATGTCAACACGCATAAGCATCCCAAGAAAATATTTGCTAGTAAACAAAGTTGGTCCTGTAGAACAAGCCTGTCCAGTCCATGATTTTGTAAACAGAAGAAGCATGTAGCCATAAAAAATAAACAAAAAAACATGGGTGCGAATTGGCAATTAAGAGCTTGCTTCAAAAAAACTAGACTCATAGTTTTCAGCGCACAAAGATCTGATTAATAACACAAAAGTGTAACACATGGTAGCATAAAAAAGAAATGCATCTCCAAATCAGATTGTGCCAAACACAGCTCTAACTGGAAAACAAAACTACGACTAATCCATATCACTACAGGTAATCTTGACGATCAAAAGGATCTATGAGGAGCATCACTCATCCAGATGACCATCTATAAATAGGTCAAACATATCATGGGAATAAGACCTACATTCCTCTGTTCCCATGAATAGCTGTAGCCAACCTATCTTAGAGACTTTTTTTGGGAAAAAATATCCAAAAGACATGTTGCAATTATGCACAAAAGAAAGTCAGATCAAACAAAGAAAGAAGCTTAACATGCCACCAAACCTATACAACAACAACAACAACAACAACAAAAAAAAACCGAAGGAAAAAAAAACCTCTCTAAAAGAAAGGATAATGTAGCAGTAATGTCAAGGAAACGAAGCCTAGGACACAGACCACATGAGGTCCACATAAAAATATTGCGGCAGTCTGTAACAGCATCCCATGGGTTCATGTTATGCCAAGGGAATAAAATAAAAATACATCATATAAAATAGCATCATCACATGAACAAAAATACCTATCATCCACATTTCCCAGATTCTTAGCTATAAATTGGTCAAAACACCATGAAGAACTCCCATATGAACTAGAATGATATGCACACCGCATCTGATAAATGGAAAAGCATCCTAATACTTCAAATTGAGTGATAAAATGGTAGAAGGTTGAGTTAGGTTTTTGTTTGAACATACAGATTATTGGGAAGGAGGGAAAAAAAAGAAGGAAAAAGCACACCACACAGGACATGATAACATTAATCAATTAAAAACCTGACAGAAATGAATCCAAAAGCATTAGCTAGTTTTATAATTCCTCATTTTCAATCTAGTTTCCTGAAATAAGAGACAACCAATCCCCTGTATGTCCACAACAGAAAAACACCATTATTATAAACAATCTCCTACAACACACTAAAGCTTGAACGGCATAGACTTCCTATTTCCACTGCCACAGTAATATCAACAAAAAACATTATCCTACCATTTTGCAAACTATAAATCCTCTCTTATTCCCTTACAGCATTTACATACCAAAACATTCACCAGTCAACACGCCCACGCCATTCATTAATCTTTTCAAAGCAGAAAACAACATGAACATGAACAGATTCGTACATAGCAAACCTTCTATCTCCTAGTAAAACCCCACAAACCCGTATCCTTCTAAATCATTATTTTTATACATTTCTCATAAACCCAGAACCCAAATCAATAAAAAAAAACGACCCAATTCAAGATTCCATACAGTAATTCCTCTCTGTTTTGCACCAATTAGATTCAAATTTTAGATGCGACCCACTTCGTGCAATCTATTTAAAATCAAATTCAACAAAACGAAACCCTAATGAACCAAAAATCAAACGTTAAAAGATTATCCAAAGTCTCTGATACACTGTCTTTGGTTACCAAACAGATTGAGGAGCTCACCGATGGTGACGAATCAGCTAAGGCGATCTGGGTCCTCCTGCGGTCTGCTTGAAGCTTCTTACAAGGCAGAAAAAGAGGTTGCCTGTTTTTGTTTGTTTTTATCCCTTTTCGTGTTGGGCTGAACTTGTTTGGTCCAGATTTTCTGTTTCTTTGCTTATTGGGCTAAGACGATGCAAGGGTTTTCTATATCTCTAATTAAATTCATTTTCTCATCAAATAAAAAATAATCACAAGACTATAAAATTTATTAAAAAATTACTAATTAAATTCATTTTCTCATCAAATAAAAAATAATCACAAGACTATAAAATTTATAAAAAAATTAATTTTTTTATAAGAATGCTTGAAAGTTGATAGTTCAAGTTTGAAACTTTATGAAAAAAATTTCTTAACACATGCTTATAGAATGCATAATTATTTTAAATCTCATAGTTTAAAATTAACCAATACGATGAACATAAGAAATAATAATGTTCTTTTTTCCTACTCTTACTAGATGACAAATTATTAGATATTTTCAATGCATTATTTTCTCACTCACATGAAAATAGAATCTGCACTTGACTTAAGATTTGACCTAATTTAAGGCACAGATTACCGGATCTGATTTTGAATAAAAATTAAAACAATTTTGTTTTAGATAAAAAAAAATTAAAAACCTTCTTAAATTGATTTGGTTAATTAAATTATGAATTAACATGTTAGACCATCTAAATTTAATTGTTTCAATATCCAAAATAATTTAAAACAATATATATCTCGGATAAGTACAGAACAAATGGAGTTTACTGAATCAATCCAACAAGTAATTAGATTTAATAACTGATTTTACATGAGAAATGGAGCCCTCCTACAACTCTGAAAATACTTTCAATTTCTCATCATGTTTGATATTAGTTTTCAGAAGTGAGAAACCAGAAGTGCAAAGAGAATAAAATTAAAAGAAACTAAAAGGCTTCTACTTTTATTGTACATTTATTACTGTACACATAAATTCATTTTCCCAGTAGTGAATTGGAATAGTTAAATTATAATTTTTTTTTATTGTTTTTGTTACCTTTTTTTTTTTCACCCGATTATCAAATTTATTTTACTTTTTTAAAAATATAACCATAAAAAAAAAAAATCCAATCCATAGCATAATGCGAGCCGACCTGGTTGAAACCAAGTAAGATTTTGGTTTGGTTTTCAGTAGTGTCACTTGTGCAGCAACAGAAGCCAACTATGCATGGCTAACCATGCTAGAGGGATTGGACTAGGAGACAATGCGTAGTTTTCGGTATCTCTTACTATGAATACATGGAGGAAGAACAAGTGAGGTTGATTTCATTAAATAGGCTTGATATCTCAAAATAGCACACATGATCAAGCAGAGAATTTACATACACATTCATCATCATTCAACGATGGACATTTAAAACATATTACATTCTTTAAAACTCCAAGCGGAATCCAAGCACTCTTGCAGGACCACTGGGCAAGAAGTAAATGGTAAGGCACCTTCCTCTTGCAGTCACTGCCAAAAATATTGAGATAATAGAAACAAGAAAGGTAAAGAATGAAAGAATTGAATGTGACGAAAGTAACCAACATCAACCAATCTTGTTCACATCACTGACTTCTTGTAACACTAATAGAATATGAGATATATACGTTGTGACCAACATCAACCAATAAATTCTTGTAGCTGTATGGCCTTTGAGCTTTGAGCTGATTGATCACTTGATTCTTGACTAACCAGAAGAATGTGCTTCTCTTACTTCTTTACGATCAACAGCCAGCAGCTTTTAGGAAGTTATCAAAGGGGCTTGATGCTGGTAGCCTGAAGAAGTTAGGCTGATGTTGATACACTGTCGCGCACTGCATTTGAACAGTGCCAATTGGCGGTATTTGTGGGCTTGCAATAAGATTTTGGTCGAGGAAAGGATTGGTAGCCTGCATATTTTTCAGTTAGCAAAGGTGAGGGATTTTCTCATGCTGATTAATTCAGCATGCCAACGCATTGAAAACTGTCAAGGCTAAGCTTCATAGAATGTAATGAAATGTAATGTAGTATAATCATAAAATCACATGCACATGGATGATAAGTGAAAATAAATGCATAACTAGTATGTCATGCGAGTATGTCCAGGTTGAAATTTCATGAAGAAAACACAACCATCTGAACCCAAAATCAGCATAAGAATAAGATATTACCTTCCTCGCCTTGTCATCATATTTCTGAAAGGGGACATTCATCAAACTCTCCTGTCTCAATTGGACACTCATCACATGAGACATCTTCTGTTGCTTTCCCATCTGAAGTGTTTCGCAATGGTGAGCCATTTCCTTATAAGACACATCAGGTGCAGTTACAGACAATCGTCCAACTTGGTGTGTCGTCTCTAAGACCTGCACACATAAATCATCTATCTGTGATTGTGCTTTTTACTATTTTTTCCTTTTTCCGCATAATTGCAAGATTTCAATGTGTTAGCTCGAAGACGAGTCCCAAGCCCAAACCATTAGGGCCATGAAAAGTAAGGCCTCAAGAGCAGAGAAGACTGAACAATATAAATAACTTGCCCAAACCATTAGGGCCATGAAAAGTAAGGCCTCAAGAGCAGAGAAGACTGAACAATATAAATAACTTGTAATGAGAAACCAACCCGCATTGTGAATTTTTAGTTATAGCATCAACAAAAGCCTGCGTTGCACTTCTAAAAGCAAATAGCTCTTAACTAGAGAGCATGATATAGGTAACATACTGATTCTAGAAGTTGATTGACGCTCAACAGGTTGGTGGCTTGGAAGACAATTTCTGTGGTCTGAGTGGTTTGACCTTCCAATGAATCTAGAAAAACATCATCTACTGTAAAAAGTGGAGTGCCCTGCGAAACAAAAACAAGATGATGCAAGCACCAATTTTATTTTTTTTCTGAGAATTCAAGTCCCAAGTATTAATAGAAAAGAAAAATAGTGAAAGGCATTTACCTCCACAAGAGAGTTATCTTTGGAATCAACTTGATCTATTTGATTTGGAGTATCCATAAACAACTGGGCTCCCAAAGGACACACATCATCAGGTAAGAATTCGTCGAGGAGCTTCTCCCGTTTAGCAGATACTTCAGACTGTAGAGAACAAGTCACTGTTTAATGCATAGCGATCACACAGTGATAAATTTACAGTAAAAGCACTAAATGACAGCCAAAAATACTTGAATAAATCAGATAAATGCTTTACATTTGCCAAATTTGCCAAGCTCTTAGCAATCTCAGCAGCAAAGAATTCCCTGCTTTGGTTCCCAGTAACATCTATCTCTGAAAGGGATTTTAAAGCTGAACTATCATCGTCCTTAGATCCATAAACAATTGCGGGGTGGCCAGAATCTGTAGCCACAGCCTCTAACTTGCGGTCTTCAACTAAGCGCAAATATGGATCAACCTGATACAAGCATGAGACTGCGTCAAAAACATAAAGTTCATGGTTATATGTCACAAAGCACATGAAAGCAACCAGAAAAAGTCATTTGTTTGTGACAGTAGAAAGCATAATCCACATTTAAATATAAAAGCTTCAAGCAGATGCTGAACGGATGTGTTCAAGGTGAACCAATGCAAGTGCAACTTAATCAGCAATGACACACATACCATTTTTTCTGTAAGCACCACCTTGGTACAATAAATAAGCGGAATAATATTGAAAGCTTTTGATGAAAAAAGAATCATCGAAGTTGCCAGAGTAAAGAGGGACCTGCGGCGTGATGGTGAGAGTGACTCTGCAATAACAGCAAGATTGTGGCTTCAATTAAAGAGATGATGCCCAATGAACACAAATTTTTAACATGTTCATGCTACTTGACATGCTTATTAGCATGAAAATGGTTGGAAAATAGCAGGAAAAACTGAACAAGATTGAATTCAATTGAACCCCAACCACTTATTCAAGAGGACTGTATTCTAATTACACAATTTTAAAACTGAAGCTGCGGCATTTACTTTCAGCAAAACATCATGGGACTCAGTATTCACCCTGTATGCACTGATAAAATTCATCCACCTCCGCAGTAATCAAATCTGTAAGTTAAGAAACAACTCAATTTTTCTTTTAATTATATGGATGGAATACATAGGCTAAAGATTTTCCTGAATGACCTACCAAAAATATTTGTGAAAAACAATTCAGATTCGTGAAAGCTCCATCCATGCTCCTAAGAACCTATCAACCTTTGTTGTGCTTAGTCCATCACAATTATTTCCACAAATACCCTTCATCATTAAAATACTACAAAAACTAAAAATGCTTTACCATGTCATCATCTCAACCACAAGCCAATCATATTATCTAGGAGATTCATTTTTAAATTCAAAAGTTTAATCTTAGTCTACTTATTTTCACTTCACTCATCTGATATATGCAACTTTGTTGATCTTGGATATAGATAATACACAAAGTATGTCATCTTCTAGTTTTGATAGAAACTCAACTAGGTTCAATAACACAAAACAACATTCCACAAAACAATGACTCTGGGAACTTACCTTCTTGCTTAAGAGCAATGTTTCTCAAGGAAAATGCAAGCTGAAAACTTCTAATCAAAGCCTCATCACTAGAATTCTGTGGAACAAGATAAAATGTAATAGAACTAAGAAACTAACCACAAAAAAAAGAGGGGTAAAAGAGAAGATAGAGCCTTTGTAGAGATAAACAACAGAAATATTCTGCACAACCATTCATGATCAGTGTGACACATAATTGGTGAAAACAATTTAAGTCTTAGGAAACCTAAATTTGCATCACTTCACTTCTCACAAAGCCTATCAATGATTAAATTTTGTGGATGCTGTATCTTCTAAATTAATGTCCATGAGAAAATTGTGGTATGCAGTAGTAGTTAGAGTTTATCTCAAGGACAGTAAAATACTTTGCAATAAAAATAAACCTGCTTTAATAATTTTTTTTCATATGCGGTTAGAGAAATGACAAGCTTAAACATCGCTGGTAGACACAAATAGAGATATCAAACTACAATAGGCAATTGCTATAGCTTGAAACTGTTATTATCACTGGTGCAAATTCAAATGCTACTATCAATACATTAAGAAATTACCTTGGTTCGAGAAAATAGCAATACCAGGCTATATGTATGAGCAATTGCTTCATAGTTTTGGGGTGTATTTGCAGGAGAAATGGACTGTGTCCAAATCGATGAAAGCAAGAGAGAGATCTGGCGGCTACTCAACCTTAGAGAACCAACCTCCTGAGTTTCAACCAACACAGAAGATTCAGATACAAATTAATGATGGACTAAACTAAGACAATTTTAATAACCAATTGAAGAGTTGATTATTTTTGGTATCAAAGCTAGTGATTATACATTGAGTAGGGACAGCAATTCCTACATCTGAAAACCACTTTTTGTATCGGCCATAATATACATGTATAAAGCTAAGGCCAGCTCTTGCACAAGATGCATCTCATGATTAAGTCCCTGCCTGTCCAGAATACAGTATTTTAAGTATCTCCAAGCAAACTCTTGTGCTCCTTTCTAAAGCCATATTGATGAATTGAACACTAGGTTATTTTAGAAGAAAAATACATAATTGGATGTCTTCTGCATAAGCAGTGAGGATCATGCTGAATTCTTTGTGCATAGTTTGGATCACATTATGAGGATCATCCTATAATGCGTAGGTAAGGAAGAAAATTGTAACAGATGCAACCCACTGAATTTAAGTGGTTACACTTGAAATTTGACCCAAATGGACGACTACAATTTATAAAATACTAAGTTGACATTGTCAAAACTTACAGTTTCCTTATTTAAGATGTTCACGGGATTCTCATCTGATGTTGAGGGTACATTAGAATTTTTCATGCTGTGTACTCGACTTGTAGATGACTTCAATCTAGCAAGGATCCCATTATTGATTTGTTCACCTTCAAGGACATTATTTTTGTTGTCTTGACAGGCATTTTCCCTGGTGGAAGTTTTATCCCTTCTTAGCTTGTCAAAAAGAGCAGCCGAAGAAGAAAAGACAGAGACAGTTCTTGATAGAGTCCGTGAAAGATCAGAGCCTTTATTTGACCCAGGATTAGTTGAGGATGGACGAGGCGAAACTGAAGATGGCACAAGAACAACAGAAAAGATGCGGTGAGCTCCAACTCGTGTTTCATGGTCAGGATGGACCATAGCTGGAAGTAACTGATGAAATAAAGTTTCAGGGAATGACTGAAAGAAAGAAGCGAAGTATATTAGATAAGATACAGAAATGAAGGTACTCAAATAATCTAAAATATTCAAATAGACCATGACTTTGGCTTTGCCTTGTTTTGATATGACAAATTTGGTAATGAGGCAACAATTTGAGCTGTACGATAAACAGTGGAAATCGTAGTTCTAGCTATAACAGTAACATTCGAGATGTTCTCCAACATCACAGCCATAATGTCAAGGATCGGGCCTGCATCTCCAACCTGTTCACCAGTAGTATCCAGTTTTTTTCTATTAGAAAATTCCGAAGTAATCGATAACTGTATAAAAACATTTACAGCACACATAAAATGAAATTTTATATTACTTCAAATAGAAACACATTTTTAAAAGTCAAAGAAGCATCACACCAAGTTAAGTAAAAGCTAATGGAGATGAGTGTCACCTTATATGCTAACTCAGTAAGGCATTTATCTACCACTTCTCTAAAGTTTTTGTTCCAGTTTTTTATTTCAGCTCCCAGATTGGCATCATCAAGTGAGCAGTGTATGCTTTTCCGCAAATGACGCATGACATCACTTACTGCACCAATTATTGCCAGAGAAGGGTCAACCTTGGCATGTTCAGCAAGGGCAGTGGTAACCTCAACAATATCGAGCTGCATGCTGGGTTCTTTAAGGACATTTTTGTGATCGAGATGCTTAATCAATATGGACAGCAAAACATGTGTATTTTGCCCTAGAACATATTAAAAAAAATCGAAAGAGCATGATTAGTCTTCCATCAAACCACAATTAAAATTGGAAGAGCACATAAATAGCATGCTTCATAAAATTAAATGAAAGGGAACAAAATACTGTTTTAGGAATACCAATTGAACAGTTAAAAGATTGCTTAAATACCAGAATTATCCATTAAAAACTGCATATCCTTTAAGACTGGGAAGGCAAGACCATTTTCAGGAGACCATAAATTTCCATTATCGAAGTATCGGAACAAAGATTCGAGAACACGCCGAATTGTTGTAGCCTCCTTCCCTAACTTCGCCATGTTATGCAAGCAAACCCTGGACCAAAAGCAGGGGTTACGGGCCTCTTCTCTGCCAAACCAGAAGAATGATGAATAACTATTAGTTGATGACTAAAATACAATAAACTATGTCTTCACCAAGAAAATATTGTGTCAAGAGATTACGCTGTCATATTTACTTCGCCTCTTTCATTCACAATTGTCCTCCAAGAAGGAACCCTTGTAATGACCTCTGGCAAAGGAGTAGCAAGCCCCTCATTTTTCAGCACTTCTTGCACCCACCGATTCTGAGGACCTGGTTTGTCAGTATCGAGGTTCTCTGAAATCCTCTTAGGACCTCCATAATTTTCCAAGACAACTGAAACTATCTGTTTAATCATATGAATAGTATTAAAAAAAAAGTCAGGAGTACACTAAACAATGGTTTATATTTGTACTCAAAAAGAAAAGAAAAATGAATGAGCTGAAACGTAGGTCATATTATTTAAATTGTAAGGAAAAAAAGAGAAATAAAAAGGAGAAATAATAAATATGCAGATCAACGAGTTTGTGTTAAAATGCTCAACTGCAGGGACTTCCTTGAATAGCTTCTACAGTAAACTCTGTGCACATGAATATGCTTATCGGTGTTATTGCATTGTGCAAATGGTAAAGATCTTGTTCTTCTAAGCACAAGCATGCGTGTTCAAGTCTTGAGGGCAGTCACTTCAAGTTAAGATGTCAAAGACAGACCTCTCTCAGTGAAATAGGAAAGTTCATGTGCAGATTTGAGCTGCCTCAGTTACCACACTTCTTCTTTTTTATTTCTTTTATGCATGTATGTCCATATATAAGACTTATCTAACTAAACAAACATCAGCCAAATTAGCAAAGTAACAGCCAACAGACTGACTAAAGACTTGGTCATGTTGGAAAACTATGGACAAGTTGCAAAGCACATTTGGATATAATTAATTATTTTTCAATTCTCAGGGAGAAATATGGAGAGCATAATAAGAGGTATCAAAATTTGTCATGTGTAGGTAAACTAGCAATGAATCCAAGACAGT
>Ga0307508_10006519_pt1 | contig 10973 bp, 12 predicted proteins | sample 9_EM_MG_FD_203089 | JGI IMG/M metagenome (GOLD analysis project Ga0307508, IMG submission 203089) | Populus trichocarpa ectomycorrhiza microbial communities from riparian zone in the Pacific Northwest, United States - 9_EM | ecosystem: Host-associated > Plants > Roots > Unclassified | place...
CAACGAAGGGGGAGGGCTCTGAATTATCCAATTGTAAAGCCCAGGGTTGCGCTCCCGGGTTCTCTTGAAGTACTTGATGTAGAGAAACTGGGAGATTTGTCCCGCAAGAAAGTAGCTTGCCCGTCGCTAGGAAACCAGTAAACCCGCTGAGAATTGTGCGAACACGCCAGGAACGCTAGGAACTACTTACCCTGTGTGCTACACGATCAGAACCTCTCACGGCAAAGGTGTTGCGCTCAAGCAAATCATTGATGGCGACTAATCGTTCGGCATCGTCGAGAAACTCGTGTAAGCAATAAAGCTCGCCAATGCTCGAACGTGCCTTGTCAATCATGTGTGATTGTGTACCAGTCAGGGTATTCTTGAGCTGGATACACAATGTGGCGTTAAAAGCTGCAAACTGTACTTTGGGGAAGGAAGTCATTACCGCTGCAATGTTCGATTTCTGGTTAACGCTGAACTCGACATGGGTACCCATATCTGCGCAAACTCGTGACCACAATATATCTATTTGCTAGATTGTGTTGAGGTCAGCAAGGTAAAAACCACGCCTGGGATAGTATTCACGACTCACGCGTAGAAGTTCGTCTTCCGGAAGAAACGACTGATACTTCAAGGTGTGCTGCTCCAGTAGCCTCTTAACCGTGTTGAGCACAAATGCCAGCGACAAACTATTTTTGTGCATGACACTTCGCGTGCCACTGGGTGTCCTGGACGCCGCCGCAAGCACTTCCCAGGGTGTTGGAGCCGTGTAAACTCTTCTGTATGATACCGACGAATCGGGACGAGGACTTTGCGCAGCCCGCCGCCTCATTGTGGAGGAGGTGATACTGGGGTTGCTTACAGAATCCGATGTGGCATCCGGAGTCGCTACGTCCGGTGTTGCTTTGACTTGTATGGCCCCCGATACTGCTCCACGGATGCCGTTTGTCACCCTGGGATTCCTCGTCCGGTTGCTTTCGGAGGAAGAAGTCCTTGTCCGCTTGGCCGTGGGTACTGCAGGCAATGCAGGGCGTCCTGGCTGCCAAGAAGTCGGAGTTTTCTGCCCCTCGGTCTGCCCCGACGTCGGAGTTTTCTGTGTCTTCTCTCCCCTCCTTTTCTTCGACTCGCGCCGTGGTGTCTCGGACATGATGAGGATTGATGGACGTGAAGATTGACGGGCGCGCTACGAGGGGAAGCGGACAACCTTCGTGGAGTGATTGATACGGTGGCACAGAAGACTACAGACACCCGCAATAGATACGATATCAGCGAATAAGCAAGGCAATGCGGGATACAGTTTCTCGGTGATAGATACTGACAACTTCAAACTCTGGCGATTATAACCGTGGTGCAGAGCAAAGTAGATGACCTTCGTGGAGTGGTTGATACAGTGGTTCCGGAGCCTACAGTAAACACGATGTCAATAAATAGGCAAGGTAAGGTGTGAATCAATATCCGGACTGTAGAACTGACGACTTCAAACCGTTTGTATCCCCGGAATAACTGCGGTGCAGAGCAAAGCAGACGACCTTCGTGGAGTGGTTGATACGGTGGCACAGGAGACCTGCAATAGATACGATATCAGCGAATAAGCAAGGCAATGCGGGATACAATTTCTCGGTGATAGATACTGACGACTTCAAACTCAGGCGATTATGACCATGTTGCAGAGCAAAGCAGATAACCTTCCTGGAGTGGTTGATACGGCGGTACCAGAGCCTGCAGTAAATACGGCGGGCGAAAGGGAAGGCATTTGTGAAGGGCTGCAAGCGACGTGACAAGGGGTTTCCGTATTACGCACCGACAGCAAAATACACACACCTCATGATAGAAATACAGAATATAAACCGAAATGCGGAAAGCCCAACCGAACCTGCAATTGCACTCCTTATGAAATCCGATTCTGCAGCCTCTATCATTCTGGCTGCCCTTTCCTTGACCCGGCCTCGCCAAAACCTCCGTCCTCGCCTTCATCAATCATAGCGGCGCGACGCGCCCTGGTGAACCACGACATACCGGGGATGAGAATTCGACGTCTTGGTATCGATGGCTCCTGTGAAGGAACCTCAGCCGCACGAGGTGGGCTACCAGAGGTCCTTGGGCGCTTCTTCTGGGAGTGGCCGTCGCTGCCGTCGCTGCCGACGCCCTCGCGTCCCTCAGCAATGGGGTCTGAGCTGAAGCTTCTCGCCCGCTTCTTCGCTCGGTGAGCTTCTTCCGACATTCCAGGAACATAGTCCGCTTCATGCGGGTAGCAGAAATCGCGGAAGCCTAGCTCACCGGCTAACAACTTGAGGCGGCGGGATCGACAGTCGAGCTGGGCCTTTTGGCGGCCGATAACGTTGATGGACGCTAGGAGATCGGCGTTGGTCTGGACGCCGCCGTTCTGTAAGCGGGTGGCGCGGATAACGCGTCCTACGGCGTCAAACGTTGTCTGCACCTCGCGAGGAGGGGTGTCACCCCTGCCACTTGCCGGATCACGACGGAGGATCACCAAGACCCAGAGCGGCGTGTACGTCGACAGCGAGAAGAATGTCCGCACCGTGTTGTCGCTCCAAAGCTGTGTCGTGTCCTGCGGTGATAGCTTGTACGTGCCTCCCGACATGCTTGCCATCTGCTCCACTTCAGCCGGTGCCGTTTCGTCTCTTGCGGCGGAATACTGCTGCGGTTCCAGAAGGCATCCGTACATGGCGCGTGGCTGGCGCTTCGCGCAGAATCCCTTCACTGCAACGAAGGGAGCCCGGATGCTGAGGGCTGGGATGTTGGTGAGGTGCTTCCGCACATCGGTACCAAAAACGTCGTATTCATCATGGAAGCCGCTCCTAGAGCTGTTGTCCGCGCAGTCAGGGTTGATGATGACTGCCCGGAACACACAGACGCGAGAGCCGTCGCCGGACTCCCCGGGCTGTCGCCCAAGGAATTCCACCCTTCCCTTCCCTCCCCCAGCCGGTGGGAGGACGAGAGATGGTTTTAGCGGGAACCATCTCGCCGGCTCCCCCTCCCCTGCTCCCTCCTCCACGCCTCTCCTGCGGCCGCCCCGCTCTGCGCGTCCTTCACCGCCATCCCCGCCATCCCCGCCATCACCGCCGCCTGGTGTGCATGGGCGCACCGGCGGCAGTCCACCGCCACCCACGTCACCGATAGCCGCTGGTGCCTGCGCAGCGACGGCATTAAGCTGCGCACGGGTCTTGTCGAAACAATCCCGTAGGAACGCTCGGAAGGCATCCCACCACTCATGGTATTCCCCTTCCCGATCATTGCGGTGCGTCCACATCGCCTGGAACTGCGCGAAGTGCTTCATAGTTGTCTGATCCACAAAAAGGATGTAGTATTGAAGGCTCAGGCTGTTCGAATCCTTGACACCGGTTAATCCGCCGAGGCGGATCAGTGCCCGGATCTGCTCCGCGTAGAGCCACCTCGCCCTCGTGTCGACGAAGCGAAGCTGCTCGAATATCCAGTGGGTTTTGGTCGGAGTGTTGGGGTCGCGCTTGGGGCCCATCTTAGCGTTTGACTGTGATTCGCTCGGTTTACAGTGGAAAGCACTGCTGGAGGTGTTTGTGCGTTGGTAGTCGGTTGCAGCGTCTAGCGGTGGAGGGTTTGATGCAGTGGAACGGTTTGATGCGGTGGAAGGGTTTGATTCGGTTGGTTGATGCGCTAATAAAGACAGCGGAAAGTGGTTATATTATATCAGTATTGCCGCCGGAGAATGTTGTAGAACCTTGGTGTTTGTGTCTTCGACGTTCCAGAAGCGTGTAAGGGAACAAACAATATAATAGCACTTTCATTCAGACAGTCCAAGACGTACGTCCTCGAAGAGCAGAGGCGGTTCGAGCCAATGTTGTGTAGCAAACTTCGGCTTAATCACGCATGAGATCCCTATCTGTGTTACAAGAGCACGTGACCGAACTACGGCACATTCAGCCAGTGGTCGCGGGCTTACATTCAACTGCATACTTTTTTTGGATTCGAACTCCAGTGACGATATAGTCACCGTCTATGGGGATCATAAAAACACTTGCGAATAGAGTATACACCACACTGAGAGCGTCGTCCGGACGACGAGTGTCAACGCATTTACTTTACAGACTCAGCGAGTCACGGCAAATGGGACGACGAGTGCCAGGGCATATGCGCGCAGCGCGCCAAGGCATGTCTGCCAGCACGTGCCTCCACATTTACCTTCCGGACTACGCTTGTCAGTGCACATACCGCTCGCAACGCGAAGCGGCCGTGCGTATGCACACGAGACCAAGATGGGCACCGCATTAGCGTTCCAGGCAACGAGTGTCAAAGCATACATAGCCATTTCTACCAGACATGAGGGTCAAGGCATGTGGCGTCCGGACGACGCCTACCACGGCATATGCCTTCCGGATGACGAGTGCCAGGGCATTTGGCCTTCCAGAGGCAGAATGTCAGGGCAATTTTCTTCCGGACGACGAGTGTCAAGGCATGTGGCGTCCGGATGACACCTGCCAAGGCATATGCCTTCCGGATGACGAGTGCCAGGGCATTTCGCCATCCAGACGCAGAATGTCAGGGCATATTTCTTCCAGAGGACGAGTTTCAGGGCATATGCCTACCAGACGCCGAGTGTCGAGGCATGTGGCGTCCGGACGACGCCGGCCACGGCATATGCCTTCCAGATGACGAGTACCAGGGCATTTTGCCTTCCAGACGCAGAGTGTCAGGGCATATTGCTTCCAGACGACGAGTGTCAAGGCATGTGGCGTCCGGATGACACCTGCCAAGGCATATGCCTTCCAGATGACGAGTGCCAGGGCATTTCGCCTTCCAGGCGCAGGGTGCCAGGGAATATTTCTTCCAGACGACGAGTGTCAGGGCATATGCCTACAAGACGCCGAGTGTCAAGGCATGTGGCGTCCGGACGACGCCTGCCACGGCATATGCCTTCCAGATGACGAGTACCAGGGCATTTTGCCTTCCAGACGCAGAGTGTCAGGGCATATTGCTTCCAGACGACGAGTGTCAATGTATGTGGCGTCCGGACGACACAAGCAACGGCATGTGCTTTCCGGACGACGAGTACCAGGGCATATGCCTTTCGGACGACGAGCGACACGGCATTTTGCCTTCCAGACGCAGAGTGTCAAGGCATATTTCTTCCAGACGACGAGTGTCAGGGCATTTGCCTTCTGGACACTGTGCGGGAAGGCATATATATCGACGCGTGCCACTGCATATACTTCCGGACTGCGCTTGCCAGTGCACATGCCGCTCCCAACGCGTGCCGGCCGTGCGTATGCGTATTAGATGAAGATGGGCACCGCAGTAGCCTTCCGGGAGACGATTGTCAAAGCGTCGCCTTTTCTTTCTGTCGACGAGTGTCAAGGCATGTGGCGTCCGGACGACGCCTACCGCGGCATATGCCTTCCGGACGACGAGTGCCAGGGCATTTTGCCTTCCAGACGCAGAGTGTCAGGGCATATTTCTTCCGGACGACGAGTGTCAAGGCATGTGGCGTACGGAAGACGCCTGCCACGGCATATGCCTTCCGGATGACGAGTGCCAGGGCATTTCGCCTTCCAGACGTAGAGTGTCAGGGCATATTTCTTCCAGACGACGAGTGTCAAGGCATGTGGCGTCCGGTTGACGCCTGCCATGGCATATGCCTTCCGGATGACGAGTGCCAGGGCATTTTGCCTTCCAGACGCAGAGTGTCAGGGCATATTTCTTCCGGACGACGAATGTCAAGGCATGTGGCGTCCGGACGACACCTGCCACGGCATATGCCTTCCGGATGACGAGTACCAGGGCCTTTTGCCTTCCAGACGCAGAGTGTCAGGGCATATTTCTTCCGGATGACGAGTGTCAAGGAATGTGGCGTGCGGAAGACGCCTGCCACGGCATATGCCTTCCGGATGACGAGTGCCAGAGCATTTCGCCTTGCAGACGCAGAGTGCCAGGGTATATTTCTTCCAAACGACGAGTTTCAGGGCATATGCCTACCAAACGCCGAGTGTCAAGGCATGTGGCGTCCGGACGATGCCTGCCACGGCATATTCCTTCCGGATGACGAGTGCTAGGGCATTTCGCCTTCCAGACGCAGAGTGTCAGGGCATTTGCCATCTGGACGCAGCGCGCCAAGGCATATCTTCCGACGTGTGACTGCGCCTCTACCTGCTGGACTACGCTCGTCAGCGCCCATGCCGCTTCCAATACGACGCGCCCGTGCGTATCCGCACTAGACCAAGGTGGGCACCGCATTAGCCTTCCAGGCGACGAGTGTCAAAGCACCGCCTTTTCATCCAAACTACGAGTGTCAAGGTAAATAGGGTCCGGACGAGGCCCGCCACGGCATAAGTCTACTGGACGACGAATGCCACGGCATATGCGTTCCAGACGCGGAGTGTCAGGGCATATTTCTTCGAGACGACGAGTGTCAAGGCATGTGGCGTCTGGACGACGCCTGCCACGGCATATGCCTTCCGGATGACGAGTGCCAGGGCATTTCGCCTTCCAGACGCAGAGTGCCAGGGCATATTTCTTCCAGACGACGAGTGTCAGGGCATATGCCTACCAGACGCCGAGTGTCAAGGCATGTGGCGTACGGAAGATGCCTGCCACGGCATATGCCTTCCAGATGACGAGTGCCAGGGCATTTTGCCTTCCAGACGCAGAGTGTCAGGGCATATTTCTTCTGGACGAAGAGTGTCAAGGCATGTGGCATACGGAAGACGCCTGCCAGGGCATATGCCTTCCGGATGACGAGTTCCAGGGCATTTTGCCTTTCAGACTCAGAACGTCAGGCATATTTCTTTCAGACGACGAGTGTCAAGGCATGTGGCGTCCGGACGACGCCTGCCACGGCATATTCCTTCCGGATGACGAGTGCCAGGGCATTTCGCCTTCCAGAGGCAGAGTGCCAGGGCATATTTCTTCCAGACGACGAGTGTCAGGGTATATGCCTACCAGACGCCGAGTGTCAAGGCATGTGGCGTCCGGACGACGCCTGCCACGGCATATTCCTTCCGGATGACGAGTGCCAGGGTATTTCGCCTTCCAGAAGTAGAGTGTCAGGGCATATTTCTTCCAGACGACGAGTGTCAAGGCATGTGGCGTCCGGTCGACGCCTGCCACGGCATATGTCTCCCGGATGACGAGTGCCAGGGCATTTTGCCTTTCAGACGCAGAGTGTCAGTGCATATTTCTTCCGGACGACGAGTGTCAAGGCATGTGGCGTCCGGACGACGCCTGCCACGGCATATTCCTTCCGGATGACGAGTGCCAGGGCATTTTGCCTTCCAGACGCAGAGTGTCAGGGCATATTTTTTCTAGACGACGAGTGTCAAGGCATGTGGCGTCCGGACGACGCCTACCACGGCATATGCCTTCCGGACGACGAGTGCCAGGGCATTTTGCCTTCCAGACGCAGAGTGTCAGGGCATATTTCTTGCAAACGACGAGTGTCAATGTATGTGGCGTCCGGACGACGCAAGCCACGGCATGTGCTTTCCGGACGACGAGTGCCGGGCATATGCCTTTCGGACGACGAGCGCCACGGCATTTTGCCTTCCATACGCAGAGTGTCAAGGCATATTTCTTCCAGACGACAAGTGTCAGGGCATTTGCCTTCTGAACACCGCACATACTTCCGGACTGCGCTTGCCAGTGCACATGCCGCTCCCAACGCGTGCCAGCCGTGCATATACGTACTCGACGAAGATGGGCACCGCAGTAGCCTTCCAGGCGACAATTGTCAATGCTTCCCCTTTTCTTTCTGTCGACGAGTGTCAAGGCATGTGGCGTCCGGACAACGCCTACCGCGGCATATGCCTTCCGGACGACGAGTGCCATGGCATTTTGCCTTCCAGACGCAGAGTGTCAGGGCATATTTCTTCCGGACGACGAGTGTCAAGGCATGTGGCGTACGGAAGACGCCTGCCACGGCATATGCCTTCCGGATGACGAGTTCCAGGGCATTTCGCCTTCCAGACGCAGAATGTCAGTCATATTTCTTCCAGACGACGAGTATCCGGGCATATTTCTTCCAGACGACGAGTGTCAAGGCATGTGGCGTCCGGTCGACACACGCCACGGCATATGCCTTCCGGATGACGAGTGCCAGGGCAAAAGGACTTTCAGACGCAGAGTTTCAGAGCATATTTCTTCCGGACGACGAGTGTCAAGGCATGTGGTGTCCAGATGACGCCTACCACGGCATATGCCTTCTGGACGACGAGTGCCAGGGCATTTTGCCTTCCAGACGCAGAGTGTCAGGGCACATTTCTTCCAGACGACGAGTGTCAAGGCATGTGGCGTCCGGTCGATGCCTACCACGGCATATGGCTTCCGGATGACGAGTTCCAGGGCATTTTGCCTTCCAGACGCAGAATGTCAGGCACATTTCTTCCTGACGACGAGTGTCAGGGCATATTTCTTCCAGAGGCCGAGTGTCACGGCATGTGGCGTCCGGACGACGCCTGCCACGGCACATGCCTTCCGGATGACGAGTGCCAGGGCAAAAGGCCTTTCAGACGCAGAGTGTCAGGGCATATTTCTTCCAGACGACGAGTGTCAGGGCATATGCCTACCAGACGCCGAGTGTCAAGGCATGTGGCGTCCGGACAACGCCTGCTACGGCATATGCCTTCCGGATGACTAGTGCCAGGGGAAAAGGCCTTTCAGACGCATAGTGTCTGGGCATATTTCTTCCAGACGACGAGTGTCAGGGCAGTTGCCATCTGGACGCAGCGCGCCAAGGTATATCTTCCGACACGTGAGTGCGCCTCTACCTGCTGGACTACACTCGTCAGCGCCTATGCCGCTTCCAATACGAGCCGCCCGTGTATATCCGCACTAGACGAAGGTGGGCACCGCATTAGCCTTCCAGGCGAAGAGTGTCAAAGCACCGCCTTTTCTTCCAAACTACAAGTGTCAAGGTAAATAGTTTCCGGACGATGCCCTCCACGGCATATGCCTACTGGACAACGAATGCCACGGCATTTGCGTTCCAGACGCCGAGTGTCAGGTCATATTTCTTCTAGATGACGAGTGTCAAGGCATGTGGCGTCCGGACGACGCCTACCACGGCATATACCTTCAGGGCGACGAGTGCCAGGGAATTTTGCCTTTCAGACGCAGAGTGTCAGGGCATATTTCTTCCGGACGACGAGTGTCAAGGCATGTGGCGTCCGGACGACGCCTGCCACGGCATATGCCTTCCGGATGACGAGTGCCAGGGCATTTTGCCTTCCAGACGCAGAGTGTCAGGGCATATTTCTTGCAGACGACGAGCGTCAATGTATGTGGCGTCCGGACGACGCAAGCCACGGCATGTGCTTTCCGGACGACGAGTGCCAGGGCATATGCTTTCCAGACGACGAGTGGCAGGGCATTTTGCCTTCCAGACGCAGAGTGTCAAGGCTTATTTCTTGCAGACGACGAGTGTCAGCGCATTTGCCTTCTGGACACTTTGCGGGAAGGCATATCCATCGACGCGTGCCACCGCATATATTTCCGGACTGCGCTTGCCAGTGGACATGCCGCTCCCAACCCGTGCCGGTCGTGCGTATGCGTACTAGACGATGATGGGCACCGCAGTAGCCTTCCGGGCGACGATTGTCAAAGCGTCGCCTTTTCTTTCTGTCGACGAGTGTCACGGCATGTGGCGTCCGGACGACGCACGCCACGGCATGTGCTTTTCGGACGATGAGTGCCAGGACATATTTCCTTCCTAACGACGAGTGCCACGTCATTTTGCCTTCCAGATGCCGACTGTCATGGCATATTTCTTCGAGACGATGAGTGTCAAGGTATCTGGCGTCCGGACGACGCACGCCACGGCATGTGCCTTCCGGTCGTCGAGTGTCAGGGCAAATGCCTTCCAGAGGCAGCGTGTCAAGGCATGTTTCTTCCAGACGACGAGCGTCAAGGCATATTTCTTCCAGAAGACGAGTGTCAAGGCATGTGGCGTCAGGACGACGCATGCCACGGCTTGTGCCTTCCAGTCGTCGAGTGTCAGGGCAAATGCCTTCCAGACGCAGCGTGTCAAGGCATGTTTCTTCCAGACGACGAGTGTCAATGCATATTTCTTCCAGACAACGAGTGTCAAGGCATGTGGCGTCAGGACGACGCACGCCACGGCATGTGCCTTCCGGTCGTCGAGTGTCAGGGCAAATGCCTTCCAGACGCACAGTGTCAAGGCATGTTTCTTCCAGACGACGAGTGTCAAGGCATATTTCTTCCAGACGACGAGTGTCAAGGCATGTGGCGTCAGGACGACGCATGCCACGGCATGTGCTTTCCGGACGACGAGTGCCAGGGCATATCCCTTCCAGAAGATGAGTGTCAAGGGATGTGGCGTCCGGATGACGCCTGCCACGGTATATGCCTTCCATACGACGAGTGCCAGGGCATTTGCCTTCCAGACGCAGAGTGTCAAGGCATATTTCTTCCTGACGACGATTGTCAGGGCATTTGTCTTCTGGGCGCAGCACGCCAAGGCGTATCTTCCCACGCGTGACTGCCCCTCTACCTTCCGGACTACGCTCGTCAGCGCCCATGCCACTCCAAATACGAGTCGGCCGTGCGTATGCGCACTAGACGAAGATGGGCACCGCATTAGGCTTCGAGTAGATGAGTGTCATAGCATAGCCTTTTCTTCCAAACTACGAATGTCAAGGTATGTTCTGTCTGGACGACGCCCGCCACGGCATGTGCCTACTGGACGACGAATGCCACGGCGTATGCCTTCCCGACGCCGCGTCTCAGGGGATATTTCTTCCAGACGACGAGTGTCAAGGCATGTTGCGTCCGGACGATGCACGCCACGGCATGTGCTTTCCAGACGACCAGTGCCAGGGCGTGTGCGTTCCAGTCGTAGAGTGTCAAGGCGTATTTCTTCCAGACGACGAGTGTCAGGGCATTTGCCTTCTGGACACTGTGCGGCAAGGCATATCTTTCGAGGCGTGCCACCGCCTATACTTCTGGACTGCGCTTGCCAGTGCACATGCCGCTCCCAACGCGTGCCG
>Ga0307508_10006520_pt1 | contig 10973 bp, 13 predicted proteins | sample 9_EM_MG_FD_203089 | JGI IMG/M metagenome (GOLD analysis project Ga0307508, IMG submission 203089) | Populus trichocarpa ectomycorrhiza microbial communities from riparian zone in the Pacific Northwest, United States - 9_EM | ecosystem: Host-associated > Plants > Roots > Unclassified | place...
CCTGAAGTACAAGGCCTCCTCACTGAATGGAAAGCAATAGATGGTACCGACATCCGTGGTACTCTTCTACATGACTCGTTAGCAGATGATGGCGTGGTTCATGTTCGAGAGGAAATGGTTTCATGGTCTGACGAGCGAGATCTTACCACACTTACACCTGCATGGTATTGCCTTCTGCAAAATTGGGTTAAGGAATATCATTGTGACTGCGATGTCAGGGCTCTGTCGACTCGTGCGTTCATGCAACCGTCTTTCAAACGTTTCGGAGAAACGTTCCATGCGGCGACAAGCTCTTCGAATAACAGCCACATATACTACAAGGGACCTGGTGATTCGACTTCAGCCGGCACAATCCAAGGAATCTTTACCCATACGAGGAATACGAGGAAAAAGGATATGACGACGGAGACATTTTTCATTGTGAAAGAATACAAGACAATTCCAAAGCATTACGAAAAGTATGATGCATATCGGCATTTTCCCGTCGTAGCTGGCAGGCTTTATCGTCATTCCTATTACAACGGCGAAACCATCATCAGCAACAAGGAATTACTCTATCATTTTGCACTAGCCCCCATTGCAATTCCCGAAATCCCGTTCCCATGTATCGTCGCACTGTCGCTGGACCGCTAACCCATACGCATCTACACATCCAACCCATCATCCGCATTATATAACATCCTCGACATCGTCGAGCAGTTCTTCAGTTGGATCATGAACAGGGATTCAACCATAACTTTCAAATTTAAATGTGATCTGTTCAGACAAAAAGGTAATCTTACGCAGTCTCTTACATCGAATTTTCGCCGTCTTTAACGTAGACCATCATTAACCACTGAACTTGAAGGACCTCCACCAATTTCCCATATCATTAGTCAATCCCTAGTACTTCACATTCTAGTGGAACTTTAGCAAACGTCTGCAATTCACATGCCGTGGTGCTCACCAATTACAAGAGGGGAGTTAGGAGGCACCTTATTATTACCCTTAGACCCAAATCCAAAATCCGGAGGGATGAACATAGTACGTTTACCGCCTCGTGCCATTCCGATGACGCCGTCGGAAAACCCTAAAATCTTATCACGTAAACCAGCAATAGTCAAAGAAAGTGTCTCACCCTGCAAAACCTCTGGATCACCTACACGAAATTTGAACTTGGGATTTTTCAGTCAGGATGTCACCAGGGCATATGGATACTCACAGCCGGAGCGTTGACATGCTCAGCAAAGACAGGTCCTTTGGTATCTCCAACTTTGCCCTTGTATCGAACATACACGGTGCTCTGTGGCCTAACCTGTGGCCCAGAACCGACTCTGAGCTCGTGTACACAAACGTACGCTGGTTGCAGAGGGGTAGAAGCTGAATATATTATCGTGTCTCCAGGGGTTGAGTGTACAACAGGAGAGGAGTGGACTGGCGGAGTGGGGACCCGCAGGACATCTGGTAAAGGTGAGGTTTTACTGGATGTTGCTTGCAAGTTACTCAGAGAAGTAGAAAAGGCCAATGAAGCTAGAGAATAGCCCCCGTTGTTGGGTTCAGAAGGAAGAGAAAGCAGGTGGTTACCCCACTGCATAGACGGTATTGACATTATTGGATTATCTGTCGGAACAGGACTGGCATCAAGTTTTGCTTTAAGTGGGGAGAGCGGGTCCGCGGGACGGCCGGACGGGGCAGGTTCAATTGCCAGGGAGTGGATAGTCGGCATACTAGCCAGCAGAGGCGACTGGGAGAGAGGGGTTGGCATGGTCGGCACGTCCTTTATTGGAAAGGTGGGGACACTCCGGCTGGACTCAGAAGTAGAGGCTGATGCAATCTTGGGTCTCGTGCCCACAGCAGTGGCTGACCGAGTGGCCATCCTAGAGGCGGCGGGTGCAGGGATGGCCCTTGACCCCACAGAGCGTCCTGTCTTTTTCTTGCCTACCGCTGTTATAACTGCAGCCTTTGTAGGAGGCCCAGGTGATGGATCTTGTGCATTATGAGGGGGGGTCATATCTTGCGGAGTCGTTGCAAGACCAGGAGGCGGCGAAGGGTGAATATTCGAATGGACTGCAGAAGGTGCTATTGCAAACGTGTTTGGCGGATTGTCGGGCCCTACAACGTGAAGTCAGCCAGACTCTCAGCGACAGCTACTGTCAAGACACACCTGTATGAGCCCCAATCAAATAGACGATGCTATTAATGGTTATGAGATGCCTAGCCCGTGACCATACATACATTATAACAAACTTTTTGCCAATAACTTCGACAGTATAATGGACACCAGCGTCCAGGGTGACTTGTAGTGAAAATTGCTCAAACTGGTGAGAGGGTTACAAAAGTACAGAATGCTGAGACAGACGGATCAACCTACTTTTCCTGGGACCAGCGAGCAGAGGAAAGTTGCCTTTTCTTCGCCTGATTCTCTATAGCGAATTTGAACAGAAGTACGGGACTTGGTGTCACAGACACTGCCAAGAGAGGCGTTCCTTATGACCAGCGGGCTTGTAAATACAAACGAGGCCGGTTTCCCAGGTTCAAGGGCATGGCACCTACGAGAAAAGTAAGGAAACGGCCGCAGTCAAATTCAAAGTCAGGGTACATACCACAAGGACGACATCGCTATGTTCAATAGTAGTAACAGGAGGAGGCAGTCGTATATAAGTGAGGCATTGCATGAAAGAGCCTCAAAGAGGAGACCGATCTGAATCATCTGTGCTGATCCGGTGAATTTCTCCGAAATACAGCCGAGAATCATTGATACAAAGAACAAATGAAATGTCAAAAGCCCCAATAAACGTCATGAACAAATGATTGTAGTCAGAATGAAGACCAGGAGAATGGGTGATTAGGGCGCCATTTCTAAAATTATCAAAGACGAATTCGACTATAATAACGGCAGATACTAAACCCACATCCTTCATGTCTTCGAAGTCCTGGGTAACAATCACTGAACTCGACGACGATACTGTGCTCGTTGGCTTGGTGGGATCAAAGGAGGACGTGTCTCGAAAGAAGCATAGACAATCAAAGGTACGTCTATTCTATGGCCACTCGTATCATTTGATCTCATTTGCAGACAAGACAAGACCAGCTGATAAGGTGGACAAACTTGCAGGTGGAAGGGATCTAGGCACATACGTCGAATTGTTGGAAGATCGTATTGCTCTGGCCCATTACCTCATAAATGACCTACGCGCCGATCTTGAACAGGAGAAATTTGTGCTGTCTTTCTTTCAAAGGATCTTCTCGTGACTGGCTTTGCTCACATATACTTGCAGAAAAATGCGATATTGAGGATGGAGGCCGCTGCCGATGATTCAAATAATTCAAACAGTCAGGACGATCATCCGACTTGAAATTTAATCTACTCTGTCTGGGCGGATCTCTTCTGAAGAATCTTGTATATACATACTAGCGAAAGAGACATGGCATTGGCCGAGTTATTGGTCGCTGAGATGGGACACTAAGTATTTGCATGAGTAAGTTGACAACATTGCGTTAAAATAAGAAGCTGACGGACCAGCTGTGTACCTTCATGAGTGGAAGGAAAAAACAATATGGAGACTCGGAAGAAAGATTGAATTCAAGACCTGGACGAAAACAGAAAAACAATGGGATTTTATTTGTGGAAACAGCGATTCCAGCCCTGCTGCACGAAGCAACACATTACATTGTCACAGAATGACAAGACTTTCGAGTGGTTGAACTGTGTACCCTTCCCCAGTAGACCAGAAATTCGAATCCCACTGGTTGACACTAACCTCCACCTTTCTACGCATACTCTGGCCAACCATTAACACCACCAAGGCGGAACAAACTACTGTGAGATGTAACCAGTATTTGCGAAGCCAGTTCTGGACGCTTGTGATGATTGGGAAACACAGCCATTCGGCGCAGTCGTGGATTTTGCTGCAATGTGCGAAATCTGAAAGAGCTGACGGTAGTCAAAATTGTTTGAGACAGTAGATGGAAGGACACTCACTGAAGGATGGGGGTAGCATTATCTTATTTCCGCCGTCGAAGTCAAAGGAGTCAAGAGGATCCGGGTTGTCGTCGGGGAGAGGTGGCAATGGTTTAAACTGTAAATCGAAATTCTCATCCAACCTTATCAAGACAGGTGAGCCAGAGCGAGTTTTCCCTGACGGTATCACAGGGAAGTCTGCTTCGTTCAAGTTAGTGTGGGGTTCGATAGAATGAACTTCAAAGGAAGGTGCACATATTGGAGCATGAAAGCCGAGGCTTGAGCCAACAAGTTCGGACTCTGGGCTTGATGTCATGGAGAAGTTATGTCCGAGCATGTCTTCAGCTAGATCGTCATTTACGTCCTGGTCGATGTCCATTAACTGTGTAGGATCAGTGGCCGGGGAAGGAGTTAATGACTCTCCGAGTCCAGCACCATCAGCGAGTGAATGGATCTGCATCGAGGTCGAAAAATCTCCTGCTAGATTCCTCCTAACAGCACGGGGCGTTTCAACAGAGTTGAAAACATCTATTTCTTTACCCAGAGATCCCCTGGCCGCACTGCCCGGCGTGGTAAAGGGGGGTTCTGAATCATAACTGTTTGCAAGTGCCACTAATCCAGGAGTAAGGAAGCAGGAACCAGAAGGTAGTCGAGTGGGCGTCGAGAATGGGCCAACCTCGTCGCCCAGAGTGGCCAGCTTTCGTTCTCTTTCATTGCAGGATGGTGACCTGCATTGGAGTTGCACTAAGTCACGAAAGGCTTGCTGTTCTTCAATGACCTCATCGAGGCGACGTGACAACTGGTCACATAATGCAGAAGAAGGACATTGCTGCGTTCCCAATCGGTCGATAGCTTGTTGTAAATTCGGTACGCGTACTTGTAGAGCATGTGTATCCCGTATGATCTTCGCAACCACTTCGCTTTGCTTCGCAAGGTCAAGACTAACGCCGTCATACAAATTCGTGATAGATTTGGTGTCTTTCCTGGAACTCTCTGAGTGGGCATCAGTATCTGGCCGTTGATGGACAGCAAGGAAATTCCACCTTGTTGAACGAGGAGATTCTTTGACACATTACGATATTTCTCATCTACCAGATCACTAAGGTCCTGAAGGTCGGTCTTGAGGGCAGTGATATCCTGCTCATGTCCTCCCTAATACGAAACCATTAGAACTAATAATATTATAAGTACGAGATGACTTACGAACTTGTCGTCCTGATCCTTAAACCACCTGTGAAACGTCTTGTTCAGATCCTCGAGTTCGGCTGGCCAGCGAGGCAACTTTTCCTTCAACACGGTCGAGATGAGTAAGCGATTCCATGTTCGACAGATGAACAGCTACTTACTTTCAATCTTAAGAGGTGCTGGTGAAACCGTAAACGTCACGTCACCATAAATGGCCTTTCAAGAATTCCTTTGTGACGAATGAAGCCATTCCGCATTTGGCTCCAACTCCTGACTCCTGAAGCTTGAAGGTCTGAGATCTGAGTACTTACTGTGTCCCCTAATGGAGGCATCGCCGGGGTGCCCGGCTGACCATCGTCCCTACGTACCTAGCCCGAACACGCAGGTACCAGGGTTGTAGATCAAGTTCAAGTTGTAGAACCCAGTAACATTTATAAACGAAATCATGTGACTTGAAAGCGATCTCACACAGTTTCGTTTCCTTTGTACTTGTTCAATTATGAACTCCGTTTGTCCGTTTGGGTTGATCATTCCTCTTGTGAGCCGGTCTGCGGTGTTCTCCTCATAAAGTCGTGACACCAAGATTTGCCGTTTTGCCATCTCATGCCTCTGACTCGAGCTTCATCCAGAGAACCGGAAAGAACTGTGAGTTAACCCTTTTACTATTCTTATGGGTTCTGCTAAGTGCACTGTTGGCCCTTCATTCAGATATGGCCCGATGACACTCGTAAATTGCATTTGCCAAGTACTCGATTAATTCAGCTGACTTTTTCCTAGGCCCTCAATTGCGCATGACCCCGCAGCCCCAGTCGAGAACTCACAACCGAGCCATAACAGGTGGTACCAGTCAGGGTGGTCATGGCGTTCGACAAAGTTGTTGCCCAATCACACTGCCCTTCTCGATCTTAGCAGTTCTTATCTACGGAGTGATCGTCAGTCATCTCTATTGCAAGATAACAGCCATCGAGGAGCGAGTACAGCGTTTGTCCCGTGACGGCATCGCAGTTCAGGACTTTGCATGGCGTTACAATGGCGCACGTATCGTCGACTTTCTCACTACCCAATCAACCAAGAATGGCACAGAGGGTCCGAGTCGTGTAAATTCACCATTCGTGGCATTAGATGACGACCTCAGACCTGGTAGATGCTGACCGTTCCATGGATCAACTGGGCAACTGGGAATACGTCTTCCCGTTGCCGTCCGCATCTCTCACGTTACCGTCGACCATCTTCCAAAGGAGTTGGCATTAAGCATAACCAACGCGCCTCGGAATATCAGAATATGGGGTTTCGTGGAGAAGGCACACAGTTCACTCAGGGCCCATGATGTCCACCACGAATTACCGATGATCAGCCACCCCGACTTCATTTTCATTCCAATTGCGACTTTCCACTATAACATCCACTCTCCCGATTACATACAGACCTTCAATACTTTGTTCGCCGACATGGCATTTCAGGGAGTTGTAATGGAAATCCTTGGGAATTGGGGAGGTGAAAGAACATGCATATATAGAGTACGAGTCCATGGGGAAACAGGTTTCTGAGATAGATATATTATGTATCTGATGACCACGTTAAAATAGATCTACAAGAGCCTCCATGTCCTTGAATCACTTCACATGAATTGGACGAAGTGACAAGTTTAACCGCCCATTTCCTCGGGATGGACATTTGAGAATGTCGATCTGAAGTGGGTTCGCGACAACGAAAAATGACGGTATTTTCAGCGGCAATATACCGATCATAGGAAGCTGGTTGATCGCAGAGGACGCATCTGATATCAGCTCCATTTGGTCGGAACCTCAGTGCAGCACCCTGTAGGCGGTAGAGAGTGCCATCACGCCAAGCGACAACTGAGGCATGCGAAAGGAGGTCTACTTGAGCGCAACGTTTCAGAACCCTCTCGATCGTTTCATTTCCCAAAATGTAGAAGTCGAGGACATTGTAAAACAAGGTCTTGGATATCAACAACGGGTCCACATTTGGACCATCCGGTGCAAAAACAGACGAAAATCCCAACGCACTCCTGACAACTTATATGGATCAGAGGTCCGCAAAGGGAGTTACTTGACCTTACCCAGCAGTCTGTAGGCCATCCAAGTGGTGTTGAAGGTATCCACCACAGGTGTTCAAGAACAAGATAGCTTGAGCAAAGTCGGCTAGTTTGATTTCCGGTAAGACGTGGTTAATAATCTATTCAAGGAGGTAGTTACGAGAGGCATGGCGGTGGATGGGCGATAAACACTTACTGCTTCCAGTGTTGTTCCTTTCTGAGACCCATATATTAAGTAGCCATTCGATGGATCAGAGTGTGTCTGGATGAGAAGCAAGAAGTGACAATTCCCTGCACTGATTGCAAGATTATAGACCTTCAAACACGAACAGTAGCATTGACGTACGACTTGAACTCCTTGATCTTTGAAATAAATCGCTTGATTAAAGCCTCTTCCGTCTTTCCAGAGAGATCAAGGTATGGTAGAGATAACACAAGTAGCTCGGATTCCTAGGGAAGAGCGTCAGTAAAGAACACTAGACAGAGTCAATAGAAAACAAACTTTGGAATGATAATAACCATGAAGCTGCGACTCGATTAGCTTGACAGACGAATTGAAGTGTGGGCCATCATTCAGGTAAACTGAGAGCAGTATCAAGCGCGACGTGTCCATTCCTGTATGACTTGACGCTTTGGATCTGGTCGGGAGCGGATACTGGATAGTGATATCAGAAATCGATTTTCCTACGGTTTCAATATATAACGAACTGGTAATGGTTTTCTGTCCTTCTTGAGACAAGTCGGACAAATAAATTTATCTTCGTAAAGGAAGGAGCTGGGAAGACAGCCTTGCATTCCATTCTCATGGCTAAAACAAGCTGCAAAACTCTGACACTCGTCGCAAGTCTGGACAAAGCCACCCTGTCTGCACAGAAAACAAAGCTTGCTTAAAGTGAGCCTCATTCAGAGCAGATTAATCGAATTTGTTACCGACATTTAACTTGGAAGACTGACGTCTTGAAATAGGATCGAACAACAGTGTTGTTGCACGTGTGACAGGCTTAGCTGCAGAGCGTGAAGAATTGTGCTGTGCGACATCATCGCGCCGGCCCCTGCAGCGGATATCCTGAATGGATTCAGATTGTCGTAGCGGGACTCTGCTCCAGTCGGAATAGAGACTATTCTCTGACAATGCGGGGGAATTGCGTGGCATTCATTTCAACCAGGACAGAAGTCCCTTAGATCACTTGAGCACCGACCTTATTATACTTATAGAATATAAGGGCTACCGTAAATGGAACTCGGAGTCCTACGTGTTTGGAAATCACACTGCACCCGAGGTTCACCTGGTCAAACCATGTGAAGAGTCACATATATCAGCTCTTTTTTTGTAAGGTAGGATCTATCCTACCAGCTGATATCCCTGGAAGAGTACTTAGTTGGAGGGTGTTGCAGAATGCGTCCCAAGTGACAGGTCCGCACCTCTCGTCATTCCCACAAAATCCCAGTTGGTTCTCGCTAACGTTGCTAGTACTGGTGTTCTGGCGTCAATTTCAACTCTCAGTAGAACTAAAGCAAATCCGAAGCAGTGACATCGCCAAAGTTACGCTCCGATTTACCGGCAGAGAAATAGGCATTGCAGAAATCAGTGGTAGACCTCAATTCTTGGCATTTGATATTTAAAAAATGGCGAGTCTAGTTAACCAAACTACACTCTTCATGGCTTCAAAAGGATCCAATCGTCAGTTAAGTGAGGAAGTGATGGATCATTGAATGGTAATGGGAGGGTATCACGAGTCGTGACTCCGCTATATCGTTCGGCGAGCCTGTTGGTCACAAAAGAATGCGTGAATGCCTACGGACTAGAAGAAAAATGGATTTACCGTATCATGCTTGGAGAAAATGCTATAAGGACTGGAGGTCGCATGTTCAGACGAGCAAGTTGAAACGGTTCCAAATCTTGGAGGTAATTAGCATTATAAAAAAATTCGGCAATCCCACAGGAGGAGCTCGGTGATCTAGCCTTTCAGAGGGGATCCTAATATGTGGAAATGCCCCGTGAGTAGCACAATTATCTGTATTGAATCTGGTGGAGAGATAGAGCCGATCCAGGATCTTAAAGACATTGCGGAGCATAGGGGACCGCCACTCCATCTTGGTGATTGCATATTGATTGTCACCTGCTTCGTGGGCAGACTCGTCGCCACTGCATACACTGTGAGGCACGCTGTTCAGAATGTCAAGGCACGCTCTCATATTGAAGTCAAAAGAGTAGGCCTCGCAGGCTTTCTGGCAACGAGTCATCAGCTATGTAAAAGTCAGCCAGTGCGTAGTCTAGATTCCAGTGTGCAAAACCTACATTCCGTCGCCGCATGTTGCGCGCACTTGCTTTGGTCTGGTCAAGTTGGTCGATTACGCTCTTTCCTTGCCTGGACGTAATATGCCGTCGGACTGTTCTTACATGAACTAAAAAGGCTTCCTTTACATCTTCCTCGTCCTCTGGGCCAAAGCCGTATAGTTCCGATTTAATGAAGTCCTCTGCAAACACGGTTGACAGCCTCTTGTTCCAGTCAGAATGGGGCATCGCAAGGTCTATTTCAAACCTCCCGATAGAAGGGCCATGTTCTGGGTTCCCAGTCCGTGAAAACCGTTCAGCATCTGCTTTTTCGACAAATGTCATATCGCCAACTTCGTTCGTCTCTGGATCCACAACACCGATTTTCAAGAGTCGTTTGGTATGCTTCCGTGTGCATTCCTAGCCAACACCAGTGTGAGCGCCGCAACATAGATATTATGGCTTGTAACCTACCTGCAACCTTAGTTTCTGAGCATCTCTGTGCTGTGGGCGATGGACTGGGACGACAACATTATCATCCTCTTCTAATAATTCTTCCTCCAACAAAGAGCGAAAGCCCCTCATCGTGGGCACCTTTGAAGCGCCTCCTCTCACGGATTTCTTTGTCAGTTTTTTCTGCTTAGGTGACGGCTTAGCAACCTACAAAAGTCAATTTGGTGGTGCGGGCAAGAATATCATGGCTATAACTGACCGAGAAATCCGTTAGGTACCCCGGGATAGGGCCTTCGTTGTCTGCGTCGGCATGTCCGTCATCAGGATCAACAGAATCTGGCTGGAGGAGGGTAATTCAGCAACAGATACTTAACTTCAGAGAATCTTACTGGGATTGGGTTGTTACTCTGGATATTATTTGATCAGGTCAAAGTTAAAATGGTTTTGAATAGTCTGCTTGCCTTCCTTATAGCCCCGGAAGGTCGACTTGGTGGACGTACTTCAAACCCTGTAATATTTCCCTTAAAGAAAGCCACAATTAACACTCAGTCAGCGCGATCGAAATCCTGTGAAGACCTACAGAAAAGACGCGATCACTGAGTCTCAGTAGTGAATTGTCTTCGATCTCATTGCCACTCTGGCGGTCATCTTGCAGAGGTTGGATGGGAAGGTGATGGAAAGTAGGTAAGCGAGGGGACGAGGTCATAAATGCAAGACCCCTCCCGTTCTCGTGGTTTAAGAGGGAGATCGGATCTAGGTGTGTTTCTTCGTTGAATCCGTTCCAAATGTTGTTGGGACCAGCTCTTGTCTTCTGCTATTGGATATACAATACACAGAAAGAAAGAGGATATGTCGCACTCTGACCTGGTTCTGAAGAAAAACTTCCAGTTTCTAAAACAGCCGAATATGAGCACAGACACTGCGGAAACCATTGAACTCGATGCTCACCATCTCGTCCGTTAGTGACTGTAAGGGCAACTGCGGTCGGGCGGGACGCGGAGTGGAATGCGGAGCGGAACGCGGTACTAGCAGGGGATCCAAAGGGGATTAGATTATTATGTAAT
>Ga0307508_10006521_pt1 | contig 10973 bp, 12 predicted proteins | sample 9_EM_MG_FD_203089 | JGI IMG/M metagenome (GOLD analysis project Ga0307508, IMG submission 203089) | Populus trichocarpa ectomycorrhiza microbial communities from riparian zone in the Pacific Northwest, United States - 9_EM | ecosystem: Host-associated > Plants > Roots > Unclassified | place...
TTGCTAGTAGTCCATACATCCTCTCCAACTCTGCGACGGACGTCGAGTTCCGAGGAGAGCAAATTGTTCATAGCCTATTGGCGTTACTACGCATAGTATCACAACGATCCTCACCTTCGGATGCGGGGGAGCATAGTTCTACCCCACCGGGACCAGGCGGCTTCTTGAAAATTTTGATAACCTTTTGTCCGGGTATAAAAATTTCCCGTATTATTCGTGATGTTCGCCTTGGCGCCCAAGAGGACTTGCGCGGGATTTAACAGCAGATCCCTTGAATCAGCATCCCCGCTGTAGCGAAAGTGATATAGCCAGGTGGAATAGTACAGTATTCGCAGCGCAACCGGGATCAAGCCACTCTAGTGGTTGGATATACAGCATGAAGATCCTGTGCTCGAAACGATGGTAGATCCTGGACATAACAGCAGGTTTCCAGGATGCCCAGCGCTGGTTGATAACAAACAAAACTGAGCCAAACACCTTCCACAAGATCGATCGAGTGGCTCTCTTAGTGTCTTCACGACAACCATACATACATGACCTTGAATTGACCACAGCTTGGTACCACTACACATCCTTGACCCGGAGGTCCTACCCATGTTCGATCGCGACCACGAGGAAGAGTCTATACCAGACGGGTTCACTGCCACAGTTCTGGGGTGGTGTGTACGACCCCGATGCGGTAATGGTATGCCACCGATCGAGAACACGACGCGTATGAGCAACGGTGGCGGGATTGGTATGTGCCTGGCAATGACAAAGAAGGAATGGTACCAGTTCCGCCTGCGTCATGGTGACCACACAAGAGACCGGCATCTGCGGATAGAGACAGGAAGCGGTCCGACTGTGAGAAAGATACACGAGCATGATGAGAACGAAGGCGGGATCGGGTTCTGGGTGAACAAGTACCTCCACCACCGCCGACCAGAGGGCATTGGGATGGGTTGGCTTCCCAGTCTCACCACCGCTGTCGCGAATGAATATGACGGGGGTGGGACTCAGGTGTCCCCTGAGTGCGCGATTGAAAGATCTGTATCTGCCGTCAACGGGTGGCGAGGATCGAGGGTACGCACTGCCACCGAGGGAATTTGACCGTGGGCGGTACAGTATGCCTGCTTTGGACGATCATGCACCCTCCTACGCACACAAGCCGCCACAGGTGTTGTTGCACATTTGGAACAAAAGCCTAAGTGAGCCGCGTCGTGGACCGGGCGTTCCAGAGGACCTGCGAGCCCGTGAAACGCGTGCAGGCCCGGTGGGGATGGGTATTCGCCTCACGACGAGCGGAGGCGATAGAGGAGGAAAATACACGCCTAGGCCATCACCTTTGTCTGTGATGACGACGTCGTCATTGGTGATGACTACTGTGAGCGGGACGGTCTTTGCGGAGTGATGAGGACGAGTACAGCGCCTGTCCCGGCACCTCCGTGGTACCTTTTATGAGCAAAGTGAACGGGAGCAAGACAAGAAAGAGAGAAGCTGAGGGAACAACGGGGGAGGGAGAGAGGACGTGAGTATACGCGGGAGAGTATGGGATGGGGATTTGATACAGACGGATGGGTCCTGGTCCGGGGTCGGTGGATTGGAGGGACGATCAGAGTATGTTCCGCGTCCGTGTATGAGTTGAAGTGGGGGGACGTTTGAGGAGCGGTGGATCTGAGTGTTGAACGTTGAACTTTCAGACGGACGGCTACTGGATGCTCACATGTTTATTTTTGCGTTTGATTGGTAAAGCGTGCATTTCGGCCACAGCAAGCGCCGAGGATACCAAATGACTGTGGGTGTGTGAATTGATGGGGACACGCGTGCATGACTCTACCAGGCGACAACCAACCCTCATTCCATCTGTCTGATACATAGCCGGGAATGTTTTCCAACGTACGCCTCTGGCGAAAGAATGGTGAGCACAAAGCGGGTTGAAAGAATGCTGCTTAAGAGAACACAAGAGCCGAGTCCAAATAGCTCCTCTTCCAGTATCGTTCACCGAAAGGAAGCAAAACCAATCGTAATCGATGGCCGAAGTAAAATAGCTTCAGTCGCGTTCCTCGCTGATGGGAGGCACGTCGTGAGCGGCAGCAGTGAAGGGAAGATTCGACGCTGGCGCATACAGGACGGCAAGGAGGTGGGGGCACCAATGGATGCGGGGAGTGCTGTTCTCAATATCGCAGTGTCACGAGATGGGAAGGTGATCGTCAGTGGGGCGGAGAGCGGTTTGGTGATGGTTTTGGATGCGGAGAGTCACTCAAAAGTGATTGAGTTCAAAGCACACCGCGATTGGGTGCGTGCTATTGACGTCTCGCCAGATGCAACGAAAATTGCGACTGGATCGGATGACTTCACTGTTTGTATCTGGTCGCTGTTGACTGGCGAGCGACTACTCCGCCCATGGACACACAAGCACTGGGTGGTGGCAGCAAAGTTTTCACCCGACGGACATCTCATCGCCACTGTCGCATTGATTGGCTCCATTCAGGTCTATGACAGTCAGAGTGGCAACCTCCTCATCGAGTTCCCAGTTAAAGTCTACTCGACATTCAACCAGTCCCTCGCCTGGGCTAGCGACAGCAAGCAACTCTTCGCCTTATCACCCGACGGCTACATCCACCATGTTGACGTGCTCGCCAAGACCACGCTCTCTAAATGGCATATTCACAGCAGCGACAAACCCATGTCCATCGCCATCGCAAGCAACGGAACATTCATCGCCGCCTCCGCTCATTCTTCGGTGTCATTTTGGGACACAAGGACCCGAGAGCAAATCGGAACCGTTATCGAGTACACTCACAGCGTCGGGTCTATGGCTATGTCATCAAACTACGACCTTGTAACCGGCGGAGAAAAGGGAATCACCCTTCGGGCACTTTGTGACATCCTTCCCCCTCACTACTATAGTGTAATTGAATTGCAGACTGCTTTATTGGCCATTGCAGACCCCCCACTGCAGGAAGTCCACCACACAGAGGTTGAAAAAGTTGAGGACAATCCAAGTACGTTCATTTGCACCCTGATTCCAGTTTCTGACATCCATGACCACCAGACGAAAGAATAGCGAATCTCGAGAGAACCATCCAGGACCTGCACATCCAGCTCACCGAATCTCAGCAACAAACCCATCAGGAGAGGGATAGTCTCACCCAGTTGCTACGCACTCAAGAGGAGAGCTCGAGTATGTCCCCCGCTAGTTCGACGCATATTTCGCTGATTCTTTGCTAGATAGCAAAATCGTGGGTCTCGAAAAAAGCGTTCGATCACTCCGTGACAAGCTCGCCCAATCTCAACGTGCAGCCAACCAGGAAGAGGATCGCCTCAACGAAACCATCAACTCTCTTCGCACACGCGACAAAAGCTCAAGTGCGTGCACATCCATCGAGACCTATGTTTCATTGACTTTCCACGTCCACTAGGCAGGAGAATCACACATCTCGAGCTCGCCAACCGAGAACTCCGTGTCCAGTTTACCAACGCTCAACGCAAAGCCGATGGTCTCAACCATGCAATCGAGCAGAAGCATCAATGTGAATGCCTGTTTGCCCAAGGTCGCATACAGGGTGCTGCGGAATGTCTCCTGGAGTTTGCGAACACCTTAAACGACGATGTGAGGGCCAACAAGTCAATCGCCGATTGGTTTTCCGGTGAGTTTCGCCCCCGTAGATTCGGATAGAGTATTTATTCACTGTCATCAGAGTTTACCCACCGATGTATGATGGCGCTAGAGAGAGTTGGAGACGAGGCATCGAACACCGGGAAACGGGACGAAGCGGTTGCATCTTACTCTACTGCGCTGTCGCTCGGCCCCGCAGTCCCGAACACTATGGTGATCAAGTGGGCGAACTTGATATTGAAACGTGGCTCAGCGGACGAAGCATCGGGTGCTGCAAGCAAGGTATGCTCTCCGTGATGGTTCGAAGATGGATGGTGACTCTCTTTCGGTTCAGTTCAAGGTTCCGAGGTTTGTCGTCTACCGCGTCATTTGCAACATTCTAGAACGGGATGGTCGCCTCACGGAGGCGCTCGAGTGTTTCCGACAAATGCAGAACGAGTTACCCGAGGACGCAAGTGTGCACGATGAACAAGCAGAATGGGAACTCGGTGGGTGGTTCCAGCCGCAAACACGCATCGCACTTGGTATCCTGACAGTGAGCATCAGACTTCAAAGCACGGTGTACGAAGGCATTAGAACAAAACGGAGATGTCGCCATGGACTCTGCATCATACGAGGACGCTGTTGCCCATTATTCTACAGCACTGAGCCTCGATCCTCTATCGGCAGACCTCTTGACAAAGCGAAGCAAAGCACGAGCTGGGAATGGATCATGGGAAGATTCCTTGCAGGATGCCAACGCAGTACGTGTATCCTAATTCACACCGGAATAAGTGATCAACATGATCCCAGGCAATCAAACTCGATCCATCATTTCTATCTGGCCACGAAAGCAGGCATGCAGCACTGCTTGGCGCTCACCGCTACGATGAAGCAAATAATGCGCATAACGATATGCTCCTGATGGTCGAACAATCCGCTGATCCGGTTACTCGGGGTAAATATTTTCCCATCGTACACGGCGTCTCCCACCGCCAATCGAAGACGGCGAGATGGGCGGGTTGGTGACGGAACTGTGGACATCCTCAAAAATTGTCAGGTCGGCTATGATATTTGTCGTCGTTCTCCTATCCCCGCGCCTCTTCAGCCGCCGGTTGAGCTGATCTTGCATCACGTTTCCACTGAGAGGTCTGTTGGTCGCAAGTGGCGATCCCTTTCAGTTTATCACACCCTGATATCTGCGTTTGGGAACATCGAGATCAAGACGACAGGGGAGTTGTCTAGCCTGAACAATCCGGTGCTCGTGCATTCGTGGTTCCGGTGCCTTTTTGATCCTGCCGTTACATTCGAGGATGACGCTGAGCCGTTCTCCCCCCCTCATCATATCCCGTCTCATCTTCACACCGCTCCTCACAACTCGACAAGCTTACCAGAGCGTTACGGCTTTTAGTGTGTCTCAGACAACCTTTTTTGGCGCTCCCGCTCGTTCACCTATCCTTCAATGGATACAAGCGTGTTGCCTCTGATCATCGTGCAACTTCCAAGGGCCATTTCAACACGCGCCCTCGCACAGAAAATACGAACGCTAGATATCTCGTAGTTGTGACGCATTGCTTCGTGTACCATATATCTATATTATCCTTTTGTTGTACCCTCTGTGCTAGGAAATAGCTCCGGGACCAGTCGACTGCGGCGCGCTCATCCACGCAACCAGGTCGTGCTGAGACATACCGCCCTCCAGCAGCGACGACTTAAATCGCAGCCCCCATTGCAGGAGAGGGATATGGCTTCGACAGACCCAGGTGTCGCATTGCCCAAAACTATCCCTTGATTTCAACGGCGCCGTCATGTCTGAACACCACCTTTTCTTGTTTCTGTCCTAGATCGCCCAGTGCTTTGATCCAGCCTTTCCATGCTCGAATGACGAATGAAGATCACGATCTTGAGCTCGGTGTACTCCTTGGGATGAACGATCCGTCATTCGCTCCATCGAACAAGGATGTGTCAGTGAAGGGACGTATCCCTCTGGCAAAGAGGAGGATGGACGGTGAATTCTCCCTGATACCATTTACATCCCCTGTCACCGATGACGTGAGCGCACGGACAGCATCAACTGTACGGATGTCTTCACACAAGGGAATGACCGCTACGATGCAAAGAGCACCGTCCACACCATTCAATATACAACGAGAGGCGATTAGGGAAGCACGCTCTGCAGCCTGCGCTTTCTTATTTGTATTGTGAGCCTGTGCGGCGGCAGAGTCACCGCGGGTGATTTTGGGGAGGGATGCTGAGTAAGGATGTGAGGCATCGACCTAGTGCAGAAAAGATAAGCACACCCATGGCAAGTTCTTTGAGATATTATTTCCCGGCGTGCTTAGACTTGAAAGGATTGCGTTGCTGCATGCGGGCTTGGATTGGAGAGACGAGTGGTTGATGATATGGTCTTTGTTCAGCTGTTTGAGCCGGGCGATGATGATGTAGGGTTGTTTCCCTCACTAGACTTTAGTATTTCTGTATCATCTGCCCACACTACCTGTCTCCCAACTCTGCGTGGACGTCACACGACAGACCTCTTCTCAGTTTCACTCACTGTCTCCGGGTTTTCCCCGGGGACTTGTCAGCCAAACAGCGTCGATGGAAGCGTGCAAGGTGTTCGTGGCCAGTTTGAATTGCTTGCTGGACCTACCGTACGACGCTGCGAGCTTGGGGATGCCCGTCAGCTCAAGCGCCGCAAAACGATTGGACACGAGTATCGAGTCGAGGTAGATTACTGACGTCGACATTTCGGCCAAGGGCACTTCATTGGCCAGTGTCGAAGAAGTAAAGGCGGCGAACATACAAGGGACGTATGGATTCGGGATGGAAGGCTCACTGGTGACAAATGTGAATGCGTGCGAGGCACGCAGCCTGCATGACTTGGGAAATGATAACAATGAGTCTAATTGAGATTCTGGGAAGGAAACTGATTGCTTGAGTGTCAATGGGACAACGCTGTGTCAGGTGACACCACACATGCACTGCGCCTCTTCGCTCGTCTTAGGCAGCCGTTTGGTGCACCATTGATCGTTATTCACACCGCTGTCGCGTGTGCAGTGTAGATGGGTTGCGATGGATAATTTGATCATAGCCGGTGTCCCGAGGAGACGTGGAATGGATCAATGGATGTATCCTTTGGGTCAGCATCCCTGCCCTCGGCGAAAATAGTCGGGGTTGATGTGACGTGATCCCACAGGTGGAATATGGGTTTAACCCTCTGCCGATCTTGGAATTGCTGCAGGACGGGCCTGCCGACCCGGGCACCGTGTTGCAAGAAGTTATCAGACGCTCAAACTCTGTTAGAGAGAGCTTTTTATGTGCCATCCATCAAGTCGCTTCTTCGTAGTGGAGAAGATGGACTTTCGATGCAATATAGTACATGCTCGTGATATAGCCGGGTGGAATGGAGTAGTATGAGCAGTGCAACCCGGACCAGGCTATTCCAGTGCAAATGGGAATATACAGCATGAAGATCGTGGGCTCGAAATGATGTTAGATCCTGGACGTAACAGCAGGCATCCAGAACGTCCACCACTGGGTAATCGCCCTCTTTCTGTCTTCACGACAAACCACGTATCATGACCTTGAATTGCACTAGTGTCAGCTTGGTACTGGATATCTTTGACCTGGAAGTCCCACCCATATTCAATCGCGACCGTGAGGAAGAGTCTATACTACCCGATGGGTAGAAGGTATGCCACCGATCGAAAGCACGACACTTTGAGCAACAGCAGCGGGATTGCTACAAGCCTGGCGACGACGACAAGGAGGGAGCGGTGCCGGCACCACCTGCGTCGTGGCGACCACATGAGAGACCGTCATTGAGATAGCGATTCGACCGTGAGAAATATACATATACGTGAGCGTGATGGGGAACAACAACGGGGCCGCCGCCGCCGACCAGAGGGTATTAGGACGACCGCGAACAACGGGTTGGACTCCCACTCTCGCCGCCGCGAATGGATACGATGGGGTAGTGCCCAGGCATTTCCTGAGTGCGCGATGAACAGAACCGTATCCGCCGCCAACGGATGGGGATTGAGGGAGCGCACCACCACCAAGAGAGTTTGACCGTGGGCAGTACAGTGCGCCTGCTTTGGACGATCAAGTACCCTCCTACGCACATGCGCCGCCGTGGGCGTTGTCGCACATTCGGAGCGGAAGCCCAAGCGCGCCGCACCGCGGACCTGGTGTTGCAGAGGAGATGCGTTCACCCGTGAAACACGTGCAGGAAGACAACAGCGCGTACCCCGGTGTCGGGCTTCGCGGGGATGGGTGTTCGCCCCAACGACGGGTGGTGGGCGTTAGAAGAGGGGAACTTCTGTGACGACGACGACGGTGGTGACTATTACAAGCAAGACGGTTCCAGCAAGGTTGACGAGGACGCATGCACTGGCTGTGTCGGCACTCCGCCGATTAGTGGTGTGAGCGGTGAGTTTTATGAGTGGGGTGAACGGTAGCAACACGAGAGGGGGAGAGAGGGGTATGATAGGAACATGGACAAAGTCCGCTGTTGTTGTGTTCACAGATGCGGGCCAGGTCCTGGTCTATGATCGTATATCACGTGCGGGAGAGTGTGGTTGGAATTACCATAGGTTAAGATCTGATCGTTGAACGTTGAACTTTCGGACGTCTCCTAGTAGCGGAGGGTTATTGGGTGCTCTGGTGTCTGCTTGCTGTCTCTCATTTTTGTATGATCGTCGAGAATGGGTAAGGGTGCATTTCCACCAGAGTAAGCGCCCTGCCAGTGGACACCAAATGATTGTGGGCGTGTGAATCGGTTCAATAAGGAGATACAAGGCGACAACGGCGCAGCGTACCTGGGATAAACGACCACCATCCCTCATTCCATTTGCCTGGTCCTTAGCCGGGTACTTTGTTCCGACGTGCGCCTCTGGCGAATGAATGGTGAGCACAGGGCATGTTGGGAGGACGAGATGCTCACAGTGAGAACACAAGGGTTGGGTGAAAACAGTTCTGCTTCCAGTATTGTTCACCTTGAAAAGGAAGCAAAACAGATCGTAATCGATGGTCGAGATGACATATATTCAGTGGCGGTCCTCCCTAATGGGAAGCACGTCGTGAGCGGGGACTATGAAGGGAAGATCCGATGTTGGCGCACCAAGAATGGCAAGGAGATGGGGACGCCAATGGATGCGGGGAGTCGTTTTTTCAGCATGGCAGTATCACGGGACGGAAAGTGGATCGTCAGTGGGACGAGATGGGGATGGGTGACGGTGTGGAACGCGAAGAGTCACTCCAAAGTGACCGAGTTCAAAGCACACGGCAAATTCGTGCGTGCAATTGACATCTCGCCAGATGCAAAGAGAATCATGACTGGATCAAACGACTGCACGGCTTGCGTCTGGTCGCTGTCGACTGGCAAGGAACTGCTCGTGTCCTTGAAACATGACAACTACGTGGTGGCAGCCAAGTTTTCACCCAACGGACGTCTCTTCGCCACTGCCACATGGGAACGTCCCTCCGTTCGGGTCTACGACAGTCAGAATGGCAGCATTTCCGCCGAGTTCCCTGTCGAAGTTAACTCTTCGTTGAACCAGTCCCTCGCCTGGGCCAGTGATAGCAAGCAACTCTTCGCATTATCGCACGACGGCTACATCCACCATATTGACGTGCTCGCCAAGACCACGCTCTCTCAATGGCACAGCAGCGACAAACCCATATCCATTGCCCTCGCAAGCAACGGAACATTCATCGCCGCCTCCGCGCATTCTTCGGTGTTATTTTGGGACACAACGACTCGAGAGCAAATCGGGACCGTCATCGAGTACACCCACAGCGTCGAGTCCATGGCTATGTCATCAAACTACGACCTTATAACCAGCGGAGAAAAGGGAATCACCCTTCGGGCACTTTGTGGCATCCTTCCTTCTCACTACTTTGACAGTGTAATTGAATCGCAGACCGCTCTATTGGCCATTGCAGACCCCCTGCTGCAGGAAATCCAGCACACAGAGGTTGAAAAGGTCGAAGACAATCCAAGTATGTTCACTTGCACCCTGATCCCGGTTTCTGACATCACATCCTTCAGACGAAAGATTAGCGAATCTCGAGAAAACCATCCAGGGCCTGCGCGTCCAGCTCACTGAATCTCAGCAACAAGCCCATCAGGAGAGGGATAGCCTCACCCAGTTGCTACGTACTCAAGAGGAGAGCTCGAGTATGTCCCCCCGCTAGTTCGACGCATATTTCCCTGATTCTCTACTAGATAGCAAAATCGTGGGTCTCGAAAAGAGTGTCCAATCACTCCGCAACAAGCTCGCCGAATCTCAATACGCAGCCGACCAGGAAAAGGATCGCCTCAACGAAACCATCGACTCTCTTTGCACACGCGACGAAACCTCAAGTGCGTCCATATCCACCGAGACTCATATTTCGTTGACTTTCATGTCCACTAGGCGACAGAATCACACATCTTGAACAGATCATCCAAGAACTCCGCGTTCAACTTGCCGACGATCAACGCAAAGCCGATGGCCTCATTCAGATTAACCATGCACACGAGCAGAAACATCAATGTGAATCCCTGTATACCCAAGGTCACATACAGGATGCTGCGGAATGTCTTCTGGAGTTCGCGAATACCTTGCACGATGATGTGAGAGCCAACAAGATAATCATCGACTGGCTTGCTGGTGAGTTGCGGAGTCGTGCATTAGGATAGAGTACTTAATCGCTGCTCTCAGAGTTTACGCACCGATGCATCGCGGCGCTGGAGAGAGTTGGAGATGAGGCATTAAGCACCGGAAAACTAGACGAAGCGAGTGCAGCTTACTCTACTGCGTTATCGCTTGGCCCTACCGTCCCGAACGCTATAATGATGAAGTGGGCGAACATGATATTGAAAAGTGGCTCAGCGGACGAAGCATCGAGCGCTGCAAGCAATGTATGTTCTCCGTGATGGTTCGAAGATGGACGGTGACTCTTTTTCGGTTTAGTTCAAGGTTCCGAGGTTTGTCGTCTACAGCGACATCTGCGACGTTCTAGAACGGGATGGTCGCCTCACGGAGGCGCTCAAGTGTTTCCGACAAATGCAGAACGAGTTACCAGAGGGCGCGGGTGTGCGCGATAAGCGAGCGGAATGGGAACTTGGTAGGTGGTTGCAGCCGCAAACACGCATCGCACGTGGTATTCTGACAGTGAGCATCAGACTTCAAAGCGCGCTGTACGAAGGCATTAGAACAGAACAGAGACGTCGCTATGGACTCTGCATCATACGAAGACGCTGTTGCCCATTATTCTACAGCACTGAGCCTCGATCCTTTATCGGCAGACCTCTTGGCAAAGCAAAGCAAAGCACGAGCTGGGAATGGATCATGGGAAGATTCCTTGCAGGATGCCAACGCAGTACGTGTATCCTAATTTACACCGAAAT
>Ga0307508_10006522_pt1 | contig 10971 bp, 9 predicted proteins | sample 9_EM_MG_FD_203089 | JGI IMG/M metagenome (GOLD analysis project Ga0307508, IMG submission 203089) | Populus trichocarpa ectomycorrhiza microbial communities from riparian zone in the Pacific Northwest, United States - 9_EM | ecosystem: Host-associated > Plants > Roots > Unclassified | place...
TGCCGCACATCGCACGCGGACAGGGGCCCGTGCTCGACCACCTCGCACGGCGGGTGCTCACCGTCGGATTCGCCGCCGTCTGCTTCCAACCCCTGTACAACCGGGGGGTGTTCAGCGAATGGCGCGGCCCCGCGTACGCACTGCTGCTCCTCGCCCTCCTCGCCCTCACCGCGCTGTGCGACGCCGTGCTCGCCGCCGCGCTCGCGCACTCCCGGACCCGGTGGCCCTTCGGTCCGCTGCTGCGGGACGAGCTGCACGCCCTGCTCGGTATCGGGTCGGCCGTGTGCGCCACGGGAGCGGTGATGGCGCTCGCGGTCGCCGTCGTCGGGCTGTGGGCGCTGCCCGTGTTCTCGCTGCCGCTGCTGCTGACCCAGCTGTCCTTCCGCCGGTATGCCGCCGTGCGGACCACGTACCGGCAGACCATCACCTCCCTCGCCCGCGCCACCGAGATCGCCGGGTACACCCCCGCCGGGCACGCCAGGCGGGTGGCGACGCTCAGCCGCGCCGTCGGGCGGGACCTCGGGCTCACCCGGCCCGAGCTGACCGTGCTGGAGTACGCGGCCCTCATGCACGACATCGGCCAGCTGAGCCTGGTCGACCCGGTGGCGGCCGGCGCCACCGCCGTACTGCCCGCGGCCGAGCAGCGCCGGATCGCCCTGCTCGGCGGCGCCGTCGTGCGCCAGACCGGGGTCGACGCGGCGGTCGCCGTCGTCGTCGAGCGGCAGGCCGACCCCTACCGGGAGCAGCCGCTCGCCGCCCGGATCGTGCGGGCCGTCAACGCCTACGAGGAGAAGGCGCGCGCCGCCGGGCCCCTGACGGCGCTGGAGGAGCTGCGGCTGGCCACCGCGGAGGACTACGCGCCTGACGTCGTGGAATCGCTGGGCCGGGTCCTGGCCCAGGACGGTCTGACCCTGCCCGTGGCTGGGTAACCCATGGGTAATGAGCGGCCTTCCAGCCGTACGTGGTTGGATGCGAATGAGAGGGTGTCCGGGGGCAGCACTAGCCAGCCCACTCCAAGGAACTGGCAGGCGGGAATCGTGAGGATCTTCGGCAAGGGACGGCACCGGCCCTCCGCCTCCTGGCGGCAGGCCACAGATCGCGCCTTCACGCTGATCGGCGACGGCCGGTACGAGGACGCGGGCGCGCTGCTGACACGTGCCGCCGACCTGGAGCCCTGGCTGTCCGAGTCCTGGTTCAACCTCGCCCTCCTCCACAAGTTCCGGCACGACTGGGAGCAGGCCCGCGCGGCCGGTCTGCGTGCCGTCGCCCTGCTCGACCGGGAGACCGGCGCCCCCGACTGGTGGAACGTCGGCATCGCGGCCACCGCCCTGCAGGACTGGCCGCTGGCCCGGCGGGCCTGGCAGGCGTACGGGCTGCGGGTGCCGGGCCTGGCCACCGCGTCCGGTGAGCCCGTGGGCATGGACCTCGGCAGCGCGGCCGTACGGCTGTCCCCCGAGGGGGAGGCCGAGGTGGTGTGGGGCCGGCGGCTGGACCCCGCGCGCATCGAGGTGCTGTCGATCCCGCTGCCGTCCTCCGGGCGGCGCTGGGGCGAGGTCGTCCTGCACGACGGAGTGCCGCACGGTGAGCGGACCACGGCGGCCGGGCACTCCTACCCGGTCTTCGACGAGATCGAGCTGTGGGCGCCGTCGCCCGTTCCCACCTGGGTTGTTCTTCTGGAGGCCGCCACCGAGGCCGACCGGGACGCCCTGGAGCAGCTCGCCGCGGACGCGGGCTTCGCGGCCGAGGACTGGTCGTCCTCCGTACGCCTGCTCTGTCGTATGTGCTCCGAGTCGCGGATGCCGTCCGACGAGGGTGACGGGGAGCATCTGGATCCGCACGATCACAGTGAGCCGGGTCACCCGGGGCCGCTGGGACATCGGACCGATGGGCAGCTGTGGGTGCCGGAGCGGGAGTGTGGCGTGGCCGCCCCGGCTTCCCTGGTTCGGGGGTTGCTGGACGGATGGGTTGCCGACAGCCCGGATTCGCGTGATTGGCGGGATCTCGAGGAGGTCTGCTAGGCGCCGCGGCCGACCGCGGGTGCGTCGTGGCTGGTCGCGCCCACGCGGCGTAGCCGCATATCGATACAGTCCCGCGCCCCTGTCGGGGCGCTTCCCCGTACCCTGTATCAGCATTACACCCCTGTTTTGAGGAAGGCATACGTCGGTCATGGCGCAGCAGGACACCGATCAGCAGCACGTGGGCGTGCTCCCCGTGGACGACGAGGGCTTCGTCATCGACACCGAGGAGACCGAGGAGCGCGAGAGCGCCTGGCGCGAGCGGGGCACCTCGCGGCCGATCACGGTCGTCGGGAACCCGGTGCTGCACAAGGAGTGCAAGGACGTCACCGAGTTCGGCGAGGAGCTGCAGCAGCTGGTCGCGGACATGTTCGCCAGCCAGCGCACCGCCGAGGGCGTGGGCCTGGCCGCCAACCAGATCGGCGTCGACCTCAAGGTCTTCGTCTACGACTGCGGCGACGACGAGGGTGTGCGGCACGTCGGCGTCGTCTGCAATCCCAAGCTCGTGGACCTGCCCGCCGAGAAGCGCCGCCTGGACGACAGCAACGAGGGCTGCCTGTCCGTGCCCACCGCGTACGCGCCGCTCGCCCGTCCCGACTACGCCGAGGTGACCGGGCAGGACGAGAAGGGCAACCCGATCAAGGTCCGCGGCACCGGCTACTTCTCGCGGTGTCTGCAGCACGAGACCGACCACCTGTACGGCTACCTCTACATCGACCGGCTGTCCAAGCGCGAGCGCAAGGACGCGCTGCGGCAGATGGCCGAGAACGAGCCTCGCTACGCCGTGGTCGCGAACGACTGAGGCCTCACGATCACCACGACCGATCACAACTCCCATACGCACGGCGTCTGTTCAGGTTCAACTCCCCGACCAGGCGCCGTTCGTCTGTCCGTCGCACGTTCGATCGCATGTGTGCCTGTAATGATCCATAATCAGTCACACAAGGGGATATTCTCGGCACCTTGGGGTAGTGAGTGGGGCAAATCCATTCCCAGAACGGTCAGTTGTGGTGCTGAATGGGAAGTGCGGGGATACGCAACGGCGCACGCCCGGCACAGCGGGAGGGGTGTGCGCAACTGGCGGCTGAGAGGGGTTTGTTCGTGCCTGCTTTCCCACACAGCACCACAGTGACCGCGATCGCGGTCCCACCATCACTCTCTCTTCCAGTGATCGAGGCCGCGTTTCCCCGACAACTGCATCCGTATTGGCCCCGATTGCAGGAGAAGACGCGCACCTGGCTGCTGGAGAAACGGCTCATGCCGGCGGACAAGGTGGAGGAATATGCCGACCGACTTTGCTACACCGACCTCATGGCGGGGTACTACGTCGGCGCCCCGGACGAGGTCCTCCAGGCGATAGCGGACTACAGCGCGTGGTTCTTCGTCTGGGACGACCGCCACGACCGCGACATCGTGCACCGGCGGCCCGCCGCCTGGCGGCGGCTCAGGTTGAGCCTGCACAAGGCCCTCGACTCTCCCGAGGACCACCTGCACCACCAGGATCCCCTGGTGGCGGCCTTCGCGGACAGTATGGTGCGGCTGTACTCGTTCCTGCCGGGGACGTGGAACGCGCGCTTCGCCCGGCACTTCCACGTGGTGATCGAGGCGTACGACCGGGAGTTCCGCAACCGCACCGAGGGGATCATCCCGACCGTCGAGGAATACCTCGAACTGCGCCGCCTCACCTTTGCGCACTGGATCTGGACCGATCTGCTGGAGCCGAGCGCCGGGTGTGAACTCCCGGACTCCGTACGGAAACACCCGGCATATCGGCGGGCGGCGCTGCTGAGTCAGGAATTCGCCGCCTGGTACAACGACCTCTGCTCGCTCCCGAAGGAAATCGCGGGCGACGAGGTGCACAATCTCGGAATCAGCCTCATCAAACACCAGGGGCTGACTCTGGAAGAAGCCGTCGCCGAAGTCAGGCGGCGCGTCGAGAAATGCATATCAGAATTTCTGGTCGCCGAATGCGGCGCCTTGAGGTTCGCAGACGATCTCGCCGACGGCACGGTGCGGGGAAAAGAACTGAGTGCCGCCGTGAGGGCCTGTGTCTGCAATATGCGGAACTGGTTCTCCACCGTCTACTGGTTCCACCACGAGTCCGGCCGTTACATGGTCGACAGCTGGGACGACCGGTCCACGCCCCCGTACGTCAACAACGAAGCGGCAGGTGAGAAATGACCGTCGAGTCTGTGAAGCCCGAACCGCAGATATATGCGGAATCGGAGCTGCGTGAACCGCCTCTCGCGGGCGGCGGCGTCCCGGTTCTCGGCCACGGCCTGAAGCTGGTGCGCGACCCGCTCGCCTTCATGTCCGGGCTGCGCGAGTACGGCGACGTCGTACGGCTCAAGCTCGGCCCCAAGACGGTGTACGCGCCCACCACCCCCGCCCTCACCGGCGCCCTGGCGCTGAGCCCCGACTTCAAGATCGACGGCCCGCTGTGGGAGTCCCTGGAGGGACTGCTCGGCAAGGAAGGCGTGGCGACCGCCAACGGCCCCCGCCACCGGCGGCAACGGCGCACCATCCAGCCCGCGTTCCGGCTCGACGCCATCCCCGCCTACGGCCCGGTCATGGAGGAGGAGGCGCACGCGCTCACCGAGCGCTGGAAGCCCGGCGAGACGATCGACTGCACCTCCGAGTCCTTCCGCGTCGCCGTGCGCATCGCGGCCCGCTGTCTGCTGCGCGGCGACTACATGGACGAGCGCGCCGAGCGGCTGTGCGTCGCGCTCGCCACCGTCTTCCGCGGAATGTACCGGCGGATGGTGGTGCCGCTAGGACCGCTGTACAGGCTGCCACTGCCGCCCAACCGCAAATTCAACCGGGCCCTGGCCGATCTGCATCTCCTCATCGACGAGATCGTCGCCGAGCGCCGGGCATCTGGTCAAAAGCCGGACGATTTGCTGACGGCATTGCTGGAGGCGAAGGACGAGAATGGCGACCCCATCGGGGAACAGGAGATCCACGACCAGGTCGTCGCGATAGTCACCCCCGGCAGCGAAACCGTCGCGTCCACGATCATGTGGCTGCTGCAGGTCCTCGCGGAACACCCGGAACACGCGGACAGGGTCCGCGACGAAGTCGAATCCGTGACCGGCGGCCGGCCCGTCGCATTCGAGGACGTCCGGGGGCTCAGGCACACCAACAATGTCGTCGTCGAGGCGATGCGGTTGCGGCCCGCCGTATGGATATTGACGCGACGGGCGGTGACCGACACGGAACTCGGTGGCTATCGCATTCCGGCCGGGGCCGACATCGTGTACAGCCCGTACGCGATCCAGCGCGATCCGAAGTCGTACAACGGCAACCTCGAGTTCGATCCCGACCGCTGGCTTCCCGAGCGGGTCAAGGATGTGCCGAAACACGCCATGAGTCCGTTCAGCACGGGCAATCGCAAATGCCCCAGCGACCACTTCTCGATGGCCCAGCTGAGCCTGATCACGGCGGCGGTGGCGACCAAGTACCGCTTCGAGCAGGTGGCCGGGTCCGACGACGGGACCCGCGTGGGCATCACGCTCCGCCCGTACAAGCTGCTGCTGAAACCGGTGCCGAGGTGACCGTCAGGCCGCTTCCGGTCCCCTGAACGTGCGCCGGTAGGCGTTCGGGGTGGTCCCGATCGCCTGGACGAACTGGTGACGCAGCGCGGCCGCGTTGCCGAACCCGGTTCGGCCGGCGATCGCGTCCACCGTCTCGTCCGTCGCCTCCAGCAACCGCTGGGCCAGCAGCACCCGTTGGCGCAGGATCCAGCGGTAGGGAGTCGTCCCCGTCTCCTGCTGGAAGCGACGGGCGAAGGTGCGCGGCGACATGTGGGCGCGGTCGGCGAGCTGCTCGACCGTGACCTCCTCGTCGAGGTGCCGTTCCATCCACACCAGCACCTCGGCGACCGTGTCGCCGTGCGAGCGGGGCAGCGGGCGCTCGATGTACTGGGCCTGCCCGCCGTCCCGGTGCGGCGGCACCACCATCCGCCGGGCGATCTTGTTGGCCACCTCCGGGCCCTGCTCCTTGCGCACGATGTGCAGACAGGCGTCGATGCCGGCGGCGGTGCCCGCGGAGGTGATCACCGGGTCCTCGTCGACGTAGAGCACGTCCGGCTCTACGGTCAGCCGTGGATACGCCTGCGCCAGCTCGTCCGCGTGGTGCCAGTGCACGGCGCAGCGCCGGCCGTCCAGCAGCCCGGCCGCGGCGAGCACGAAGACCCCGGAGCAGACGCTGAGTACCCGCGCCCCGCGGTCGACCCCGCGGCGCAGGGCCTCCAGCAGCTCGGGCGGGAACTCCCGGGTCTCGAAGCAGGCCCCTGCCGGTACGGCGATGAGGTCGGCCTCCTCCAGCCGCTCCAGGCCGTGCTCGGTGCGCATGGAGAAGCCCGCACGCGTGCCCAGCTCCGGCCCCTCGGCCGAGGCGACCGCAAAGTCGTACACCGGCAGTCCGTCGTCACTGCGGTCGGTGCCGAACACCTCGCAGACGACGGCCAGTTCGAAGGGATTCACGCCGTCCAGGACGACGGCGGCAACGTTGTGCAGCATCCCTCCAGTGTGCCTCACGATTGGCAGTATTTCGAGGGCCTACGACAGTCCTGCCACTGTTGGTAAGGAGTCAACGGCAGGACAGTGGTGTCTATGGATACGGCACACATCGAAGGACTGATCGGAATGCTGACCGTTCTCGGAATCCTCCTCCTGCTGGTCCTCCCGTCCGTGATCGGTATCGCGCACGACCGTCGTATCGACCGTCGGATCCGCGAGGCCGACCGCGCCCGCCGGGAGGCCGCAGGACTCGGGCCCGCGGAAAGCCCTGCACTGCGGCAGCGCTACTTCACCTCCACGGTGACCCACCACTCCTGAATCCCCAGGCAGGAGACCCGGCCGGTCTGGGCGGCGCACAGCGGCCGCGTGGACTGCAGCCGGGTCTTTCCTGTGGCCACGGCCTTGAAGGCGGCGCTCGCGTCGCCGGGCTGCAGGACCAGCCCGCTGTTGGTGGCTTCCAGGACGGCGCCGCCGGCGGACAGGGGCTTCCAGGGCCGCTTGGCGGTTCCGTCCAGGGTGATACGGACGGTGTCGCCCACCGCCAGGCACACGGTGGAGCCGCTGTCCGTGGCGCCGAGCGTCGACGCCGTGGTGCAGCCCGTGGGGGAACTCCTCGTCGGGCTCGGCACCGGACTCTTCGTGGGGGTGGGGGAGGACGACACGTCGTTGCTGTCGCCGCCCTTGCCGCTGTCGGTCTGGCTGCCGCAGCCGGCGAGAACGAGGGTGAGTGCCGCGAGGGCGAGGGTCGTATGGCGGATCGTTCGGCGCATGGGGGGCCTCCTCTCCCATCTGACGTGTCACCCGCCGTCCCGGATCCACGCCGGACAAAGCCGGAACCCCGGCCGCGAAGGCGGCGACCGGGGCCCGGGGTCATACGGTGTTGTACGGGGTCGAGCGGGATCAACCGGTCGTCACGGCGCTGTCGTCGACGACGAAACCGGTCTGGAGCGAGGAGTCCTCGACACCGCTGAACTTCAGGGTGACGGTGGAGCCGGCGTACGAGGACAGGTCGAAGGACTTCTGGGTGTAGCCCGAGGCGGCGTTGAGGTTCGAGTACGTCGCCAGGGTCGTCGAACCGGCGGTGACCGTCAGCTTGTCGTAAGCGGTGCTGCTGGAGGTCTCCGCGGTGTCGATGTGCAGATAGAAGGTGAAGGTGGCCTTGCAGCCGCTCGGGACGGTCACCGGCTGGGACAGCGTGTCGGTGCGCGAGGAGCCGTAGCCGTCCAGCCAGGCGTAGTACGACCCGGCGTGCGCCGACTCGTCGGCGGAGTTGGTGATGACTCCGCTGGAGGCCGTCCAGGTGGTGTTGCCCGACTCGAAGCCCGGGTTGCCGAGCAGCTGCGCCGAGGTGCAGCTGCCGCCGCCGGAGGTGCTGACCGTCCAGGTGAAGGAGGCCGAGCCGGAGGCGCCCGTGCTGTCGGAGGCGGTGACGGTGACCTGGTAGGTGCCCGCGGTGGACGCCGTGCCCGAGACCAGGCCGGTCGAGCTGCTGATCGACAGCCCGGTCGGCAGACCGGAGGCGCTGTAGGTCAGGGTCGCGCCCGCGCTGTCGGAGGCCGAGATCTGCAGGCCGGCCGAGCTGCCGGTCGCGGTGGACTGGCTGCCCGGGTTGGTGACGGTCACGGTGTTGCCGGAGCTGCTGCCGGAGACGAAGGCGGTGGTGCCGTTGGGGGTGCCCCAGCCGGTCGGGCCGTCGTAGCCGGTGGTCGCGGTGCAGAAGTACGAGGTGGAGCAGGAGCCGTTGTTGCCGCTGGTGACGTCGTACAGGTTGCTCGTGTGGCCGTAGGGGTACTTCGCCGGGTAGTCACCGGAACCCGGGGTGCCGGCGAGGGCGTACACACCGGCGATGATCGGCGCGGAGGCGCTGGTACCGCCGTAGACGGCCCAGCCGGAGCCGCCGTAGGTGTCGTACACGGCCACACCCGTGGCCGGGTCGGCGACCGCGGAGACATCCGCCTCCATCCGCTTGCTGCACCCGGTGTCGGTCTGCCAGCTCGGCTTGGCGTCGTAGGCCGAGCAGCCGGAACCGGTGCCCTCGCTGCTGCTGGTCTTCCACACCGACTCGGTCCAGCCGCGGGAGTTGGACGACGTGGAGAGCGCGGTGCCGCCGACCGCCGTGACGTACTGGGAGGTTGCCGGATACTCGGCGCCGTAGCCGGAGTCACCCGCGGAGACGGTGATGGCGACACCGGGGTGCTTGAAGTACGAGGTGTCCTCGCTCGTCTGGGAGGAGGCCTCGTCCCCGCCCCAGCTGTTGGACACGAACTTGGCGCCGAGTGCCACGGCCTCGTTCTCGGCGGTGCCGAGGTCGGAGTCGTTGGCGGAACTGGCCTCGACGAGGATGATGTTGCAGTTGGGGCAGACGGCGCTGACCATGTCGATGTCGAGCGCTTCCTCGCCCGCCCAGCCGGAGTCGTTGGTCGGCAGCGAGGTGGTCGACCCGGTCTGACTGACCTGCTTGAAGCAGCCGTTGGCCTTGGTGCAGGCGGACAGGCCGTAGGTCGAACGGTAAGTGGCCAGGTCGGACTCGGCGTTGGGGTCGTTGTAGGCGTCGACCACGGCAACCGTCAGGCCCGATCCGCCCGTTGAGGGCAGGTTGTAGGCGCTGTGCAGGTTGGCCGGGCCGAGGCCGGAGGGCGCCGCGGCCGCCAGCGCGGCGGCCAGCCGCTGCTTGATGTCGGTACGGCGCTGGGCGAAGCAGGACGCGTGACCGGGGGCCGCGTTGGCGCACAGGCGCTTCGTCGGCACCTTCTGGCCCGCCTTGCCGGTCGAGTGGAGCGTCTGCCGGTCCGGGGAGGTGAGGGCCTTGGAGTTCTGGGTGACGCGGGAGCCGTGCGCGGCCACGGGTGCTGCGTGCGCCGGTACCGCGACGAGTCCGGCGAGGCTGAGGGCGAGGGCGGGTATGGCGGCGGCCAGGAGTCTTCGCAGGCTCCGTCCGGTCTTCTCACGCATAGGGTGCTGCCTCCATCGGTGGGGTTTCAGGCAGCCCGTGACGCGCGTAGCGGCGGCAGAGTGCGCAGTCATGAGCATGACATTGAGAACACCCTGCAATGCCGTTGAACTTGGCATGGACAGGACGGCCAGAGGCTAGCCAGGTCCGAGGAGGCGGGAACAGAAGGGCACGGAGAACTTTGCCGCTCCATAGCAGGTCCATGGACGGCCCATGGAAGCTCCATGGGCCGTCCCAGGCGATGGGGCCCCGGAGTCAGAAGTCCTCGTCGAGGTCGACCGTGCCCTCCACCGCGACCTGGTACGCGGACGGGCGGCGCTCGAAGAAGTTGGTCAGCTCCTGGACGCCCTGCAACTCCATGAAGGAGAAGGGGTTTTCGGAGCCGTACACCGGGGCGAAGCCGAGGCGGGTGAGGCGCTGGTCGGCGACGCACTCCAGGTACTGGCGCATCGAGTCGGTGTTCATGCCGGGCAGGCCGTCACCGCACAGGTCGCGCCCGAACTGCAGCTCGGCCTCGACCGCCTCCCTCAGCATGTCCGTCACCTGTTGCTGGAGCTGGTCGTCGAAGAGTTCCGGCTCCTCCTTGCGGACGGTGTCGACCACCTCGAAGGCGAAGGACATGTGCATGGTTTCGTCGCGGAAAACCCAGTTCGTCCCGGTGGCCAGTCCGTGCAGCAGACCCCGGCTCCGGAACCAGTACACGTACGCGAAGGCACCGTAGAAGAACAGGCCCTCGATGCAGGCCGCGAAGCAGATGAGGTTGAGGAGGAAGCGGCGGCGGTCGGCCGTGGACTCCAGGCTGTCGAGCTTGTCGACCGAGTCCATCCACTTGAAGCAGAACTGCGCCTTCTCGCGGATGGACGGGATGTTCTCCACCGCCGCGAAGGCCGCCGTGCGGTCCTCCGGATCGGGGAGGTAGGTGTCCAGGAGGGTCAGATAGAACTGGACGTGGACTGCCTCCTCGAAGAGCTGGCGCGACAGGTACAGGCGCGCCTCCGGGGAGTTGATGTGCTTGTAGAGGGTCAGGACCAGGTTGTTCGCGACGATCGAGTCGCCCGTCGCGAAGAAGGCCACCAGGCGGCCGATCAGATGCTGTTCGGCGGGCGTCAGCTTCGCGAGGTCGGCGACGTCCGAGTGGAGGTCGACCTCCTCCACGGTCCAGGTGTTCTTGATGGCGTCCCGGTAGCGCTCGTAGAAGTCCGGGTAGCGCATGGGGCGCAGGGTCAGCTCGAAGCCCGGGTCGAGAAGGTTCTGGGAACGGGTGGACATTACTGGCAGGCCTCGCAGGACTCGGGGTTCTCAAGGGAGCAGGCGACCGCATCGGGGTCGGCCGCCTGTTGCACGGGGACGGTTGCCTGTGCCGCGCGGGCGATCCTCGTCGCCGGGCGCGAGCGCAGGTAGTACGTCGTCTTCAGGCCCTGCTTCCAGGCGTACGCGTACATCGAGGAGAGCTTGCCGATGGTCGGCGTCTCCAGGAACAGGTTCA
>Ga0307508_10006523_pt1 | contig 10969 bp, 9 predicted proteins | sample 9_EM_MG_FD_203089 | JGI IMG/M metagenome (GOLD analysis project Ga0307508, IMG submission 203089) | Populus trichocarpa ectomycorrhiza microbial communities from riparian zone in the Pacific Northwest, United States - 9_EM | ecosystem: Host-associated > Plants > Roots > Unclassified | place...
TTCCGACGAGACTTGGGCCGCTAGTCGTGCCCTGAGTGTTGTCCTTATTATTCGTTGCATCGTTACCGGGCGTTGCCTTTGTCAAAGAAGAGGGAGACTCGCTGGATGGCCCAAGAGGTGTGGTCTCCGCCCCACCGGCGCTAGTATTTGGGGCACCGCCGTCGCTGTTTAACATAGAAGTGGAAAATGCTGACGCCGTTTCAGAGGCAGGGTCGGCAGGTGTCGTATCGCAGCGGCTATCAACTACCACCGCGTCTGCTTTCACTCTAATCCTCAGAGCATGTTCGAAAACAAGTTCGGTGATAATTCCCTATAAAAAGACGCCCAGGAAATTGGAGTGTGGACCATTGCTCTAGAATTTCGAGTCATTACCTCGAGTTGAACCATGAGTTTCCTCTAAAATCACAGTTACTCAAAGACGGCGTTCTATGATGATCGGTGACATACCACCAGGTAGAAGAACCGATGTTGGACAACAGATTCAATTATTGCCTTTAAAAATAGCACCAATACCCAGAACCTATTGTGCGATCAATCAAGTACCTATCACACTGAATATAAGTATAATTCACCATGGTTTGACCATAGAGCCTTCCCCATTGGTTTCCACATAATGTAGAATCTGGTAGATCGCAATTGGGGAAAGGAAGCCGATCGCAGCACGTGTGAGCGCCGCGAATATCAGATCTAAGGAGTGTCTAGCTATACGGGCCAATGGTATCAGACAGAGCAATCTAGGGTGAAATGAAACCATCGCGTACCGTAAAAGCGGAGCAACACCCAGCCAACATGCCGATGACTCTTCCTCACCATCGGATCGAGAAGTGGAAAGGACTTTTTCCGAAGATACTCAATGTGATCATCGTCTGCCAAGAGTGGCAGCTTTTCGTACGGAAGGTGGACGTGCTTGAGGGCCGTACGGATCAGGGGATCGACGAAGTCAAAAACAGCACGCGACAGAAGTGAGGATAGCTGCTCCTCATTGGGTGGCAGTGGATTCTATTATCAATAGGTAAGGTTATGATTAATTATGCGAGATTGCGTTTGGATTCACATCAGGATCAACCGGGTTATGCACGCCAGGGAGGATAAGTGGGACAACGACTGAAGCATAGCCTAGAAAAAATATGTGCGACCAAGAAATCCATCCCAGACTGCCATCGGCAGGCGAGAGATAGAACGTGGCAAGGGGCCAGATGTTTCGGTAAGCGGAAACAGCGAAGGACGACAAAAGCAGTGCCTCGCGATGAAATGCAATCTGTTTCTGCCTGACATGCCTCGAGCAATGGGATAGGACGGAGATAGTGCAAACATATGCCTACACAACAAAGGCAATTAGGGCTTCCGACGATGCATAGCTGGGGTTGTTACGTGCATAGAAAATGGAGAGCGCCAATTCATTCCACCATGCGATTTTCGGGTCGTGAGATTGCTTTGCGCGTACTGCAGCAAATAGACAGAGAAGGCAAAGGAACGTGGATGAGATGAGTTGGCTTGTTTCGATAATATGCCTCGACAAGCTTGTTGAAGCCTGAGATTCTGCTTCGCCTTCTCCGTTAACGTTGTTCACGACCTCCGCACTCCTGGAATATGGTCGGCGCGTCACTAAGAAACCCAATTCCCGTGTGTTAATGAGGACTAGGAACAGAAAGGAGCAAGCCCCCAAGTAACATGGTATCAAAAGGGTATTATTCCACCAGCTGTCCGTGACGACACGATGAGTTCGAGTGGCAAGGGTATGAATAAGAGTTATCATGTCACGCTTACTCTGTGGTCAGCTCTGACTTATCAAGCAGAGTCGACGGCGGTGACATGGAGGGAGGATGGCCGAGGCCCACGGCTACGCCCTGAATAAGAGGACGAGGACATATGGTTGTGTTTACGTGATGCACGTGATATGTCCGGTGCAACGCGGGCACTTTCAGCATCGATTAATATAAATATTAATATAAGCTCGATCACGTTCATGTCAACTTGCCAATTGCAGTCGCCTCGTTTTTGCTGTTCCTGGCGTTCATGGTCCCCGCCAATACTGTGCGCCGCGCTCGGATCTCCTCGACGTTGCGATCGAGTAGTTGCCCTGCACGAGACGCATAGCTCTGTTGTTGGTGCTCCTTGCACACTCTGAGCAACGATTGAGATTTGCCGGCAAGGCCCGATGCGACTCGATTAGGCATTTTTCATTGCCTCCGGCGGCGATCGTCTTTACCATCACGCAGCATCGAGGCGGACGCCGATGCAGTGGTGGATCCCTACTGAATGGAAGCTAGCGGTAACGTTATGGGATTTTAGAGACGTAATGGACCCCTCACATTGATAATGACATGTAATGTCGAGACCAGTTGGATGCTATCTTCGTATAGAGACCATCCGGTGAAACCAGAGTTATGACCCTGTGAAATCCCAGAATGTTGCGCAGTGAGCAGTGAATAGAGGGAGGGGCATGTCATGGATGACAATGGGTATTGAAAGTAGAACTCATTTCCGGCACGATAACAGAATCCTTGCGTCTTCCAAATGAGCGATAGTCAAGGACTATTCGCAATTTAAAAGCTAATTGAATTAGCTCTTTTTACTTACCACCAATTTTCCTAATGTATAAACTAGACGCCCAAGGGATAGATTCAGCCGGTGAGTGGGGCCTGACTGGGAGACTAGGAGCAAAAAGCGATGTAAGAATCAACTTGAAGGTCAAGGAAGGACGGCTCACTTAGTCAGCAGTGGGACAAGCACTCGTGTCACGCTTGGCTGTGAGTTTCATCGGAACGTATCGAGGCATGACTCATATTGACTACTCGCGAATGGCACGATGGTGACGGGGAGGTAGTTTCATTTGGCGTATATAGAGACTGCCTACATTCGACGATTACCTTTCAGAGAGATGAATGATTAGAAGCGGAGTGCCAATAAGAAAATAAAACAAACCGCAATTGAGATTAAGCTTCAAGTTGAATATCAGACTAAGATTTTGAGGCGGCAACATATCAACAGCGGCGCGTTTTCCAGACGATCCGCATAAACATGTCCACGAGTCATATGCCAGCGAATGTGTCGCGAGGGCCAACACCCTCGCCAAGGTAGGTAGGGTCGAGGACGCCAAAAGGACGAAACACCCGAGGGTGCAATCCTACTTACTCGAGGCGTTCAAGGCTAGTCATTAGATACGTGCTGGGGAGTCACACGCGCTTCTTGCGGACACCAAACACCTTGCCAATGCATGGGGATGCATGGGGTCAAATTGTTATACTGGGGGACAGTGCAATGAACGGCACAAAATTCACTGAGATGGCCATTGAGCGTGTTAACGAGACATCCTGGAATCCCCACGCCTGTGTATGGCCGAGTAAACAACCTGGGCAGTACCAAAATGCGCCAGGTTTTTGGGCATGTTTACGTTCTCAAGAGTTGTCTTGTACAGCAAACAAGTGCTCGGACAACTCGAAGCCGGAATCTGCTGCGGGCCGTAGCTGAATGCAACCTTGTGAGACTCTTGGGTCCACTTGATTCCAGTTCAAACCAGTCCGGAATTGGTTCCGCACTTGGGTTGAAAGAACAAGCGCGAACCAGGCGTTTTTCTCACACATAGGCGGAACTGGACCACTAGATCGGTTCAAATTCGGATCTGGTTGTTGTGTAAGCGTTTATGCATAGAAATTAGACACGGCGCCAGCATTGTCACAATTGGAAACTTTCGAAGCGAATTCAAGAAGCGCTTGTGCGCGCTTGCACAATCACTCGACACCCGACAACAACTCTGTGGCGTGAGAGCTCCCTCCGCGGCGCAGTTGGCCAATCAGATACCAAGACAGCAGCATCTGTCGAATAGCTCCGATACTTGTGTCGGCCGCGAAAGAAGCGGTGTCTTCGCTCGCTAATCCCAACCGCGATCCTTTTTGTTGTCCCAACGCCCTTTATAACATCAGCGGTATGCAGAGCCTCCTCGTGGAGTCTAGTGTGGATTCATCCTTTCTAATTATACCTGTGGTGTTTCGGCCTGGCTCCCGGGATTCATCGTCTGTCATTAATCCGGGATGGTGGTCGTCACATTGCCCATACCTTCCGGCTACGCGGCAAAATGTATACAGCTCGTTTCTCGCACATCCAATGCAGCATCATGAGCTGAAAAAATCTCCATCACCCTCATGCTCATCTGTCAATGTTGTGGCTCGGGATCGGGCTATGTCCCCGGCCTCCAGGACGCTCCAGCCCTCAACAGGCGAGTCAATTGTGAAGAACCAAGATCATATCTTTAATGCAGAGGACTCTGATGAGCACCCGGGGCCCCCGCAGAAGAAGCAAATGTTAGATAACAGTACAAGTACCACGAACGCCTCCCAAGCCTCCGTTTCCGTGCGTTTTTCATTCCAACTCAGATACATCTATTCTGAGGCGTGCAACGGCGGGGAAACTAGTACAGGGCATCAGTTGCCTCTTCCTCTAGGTCGCCTTCTGTGGATACGGTGACTATCCGTAAGCGGCAAGGACGTAGACGCCCACGATTTGTGCGTTTCTTCCTTTCCTGACACATTCTCCAAACTGATACTTCACAAATTAGACGTACGAGTATGAAACAAGTTCTGCCGCAGAGCCAGGCCCTCAGTTTTTAACGCCTTTCAAGCCTCTCCCTCTCGCCGCCCTCGCCCCACTCAAGCCACTATCGGATTCAGGTGTGAACAAACCACCCACTCCGCGGGCCGCCACGCCTGTGTCTCTGTTGGTAGCTCCGAAGTCAAATCCCCTCGCTTCAGCGTCACGGCCTCGCAACACTGCGCGGAAAAGTGGTTACAAAAAGCCGAACCAGAACAAATCCCCTGCCCCACTCAACCGGACGCCAGTGAAGGTTGAGGCATTACCTGAGCTTACTCAGGAAGAACGTGAAGAGCTCCTTCAGCATGCACAAAGGTTCCTTCCCGTGAATCTGCGCTCAAAGGCCACGGAGAAATCTAGAAACCAATTTGAGGATGCGATTAGAAAGAACACCGAGGAGGAAAAATTCGCGCCTCGCATTCACGTTATCAACGACATTGACGATGATCCCTGTCCCGAGCTTGACTTTCTCTTTACAAACAAGATTGAGTTCGGTCGGAACGTTCCAACTTTGTCTCTCCAAACACTGTCCAGATGTAACTGCGAGGGCCCATGTGATCCGCACAGTGAAACATGCCTCTGCGCCGGTATACAGAGGTCGTACAGCGACAGTGGTGCTTTTTCTTACGACGCGGACGGTAAACTCAAAGAATTTGGTGTGCGAACTTTCGAGTGCAATCAGCACTGTTCTTGCTCTTCGGCTTGTTCAAACAGAGTGGGTACACACAGCGTTGGCGTAATCGGGTGAACTGACGTTACGCTGTAGACTGTTCAACGAGGCCGAATGGTAAAAATCAATATTAAGAAAACTCGAGATAGAGGATGGGGTGAGTGATTGGTATTACATCAGATGGAGCAAATCAGCCTGCACGTTCGTGTCTCAACAGGATTATTCGCCGGAGAGTCTATTCCTCAGGGTACATTCATCGGAGTGTACGCAGGCGAAATCATCACTATCGAAGAGGCGATGAAGAGAGGATCGTATGTAATATCGCCTTTCGCGCTAGTGGGTTCAACGCATCTCACATTGACTTTTAGGATTTATGATGAGCTCGGAATAAGCTATCTCTTTGATCTCGACTTCGAGGAACCGTTGAATTCGCAGAAGGAGTCTGCAAATACCACCGCCGTCTTCTCTGTAGACGCTCGGTACTTTGGCAATGTGAGCAGGGCTGTTTCTATGACATTTTTCGGCAATCACTGATGTATCCGGCACATTAGCATACAAGATTTTTAGTGAGTCGTGCAGACAGTGACAGCGATTGCGAGGTTGATGATGAATGTCTAATTATACAAGAATCACTCTTGCGAACCCAACTGTGCATGCGTAGCTGTTCACGTGCAATGTCGCGACCCTCGTCTCCCGTTACTTGCGATCTTCACCACAGGGCATGTAGAAGAGGGAAAGGAATTGACTTTTGACTATGCGCCTGGCTCAGTTGAGCCTACTCATTCCAGGACCGGGGCAGTTTATGTCAAATGTGCTTGTGGTGCTTCGACATGTAGGGGTCGGCTTTGGGGATAGAAGCTAACGATATCGCAATCAAGCGATAAATACATAAAGTATATCTCAAGTTTCCTATCGCTTCTCCAATATCAAAATATCATCCTCATCATCATGGACTTTGTACCATTTCGGAATCGGATTTGCTTTCACATTGTCGTCCAATCGTTTCCTCAACTGCTTGACTCTGAGACGTTCCATTTCTTCCGCTTCGGCCTGTTGTTCCTCATGCAGCAGTTGCAGCTGACGCTCCTTTTCTTTAAGTTGCTCTTCGAACTCGCGTCTCTGTACGATCCGGCCCTTTGTCTTGAGCCCGGGGGTTTTGGGCTCTGTCACTTTCGCTCTTGCTGCTTGTCTCGCGGCGAGGACCCGCTCGGTATGGTCGGCTTGTGCTGCTGCAAAATCAGGGATAATAGGTCGTCCGGCTACCCTAGGCTGCGCCTGGCGCATTGCTTCTTGAGTGCGAATCTCCCAGTGTGCTAAACGTGCCTCAAAGTTGGCACGGTGCTGTTCAGCTCGGTGGTCCGTCGCGAAGGTGAAGGGCCCTTTTGGCGCCGAACATGTGTGGTTAGAGGAAGTTGGGCGACTCGATGGCTGCTTCGGGTCTGGTCAATATCGTGCTCACTAAATAGAATACAAGGAACAGCCCAACCTGGCTCAAGTCCAATGATCCCATTTTTTTCTGCAGGTCGACCCGTTTTTCGTGGCGCTCTTTCTCTAAACGTTCTGCCAATCGCTTCTCCCTTTCCAGTGCACGTAGGCGGGATGCCTCCCCTGGAACAGGGGCAGCCAGCGGTTGCACAATGGGCAGATGTACTGGGGCACGGGGAGGGCGCCGCAATGGTGCACTTTGCTCCAGAGTGTTGTGGGAGACAATGCGTCGTGGATCTCTTCCATGCGTTCGGACCCGTTTACGATGGTTTCCGTCATCTATGTTGTCCAACGATTTGCGCTTTGCTTTTTTCACCACTAGCGGTACCATCTCGGGCTCCGCATTTGCCATATGTGGTTCACGCACTGCAATCTCAACATGTGGCTCCCCCTTCTCCCTCTCGTCGATTGTGACACCAGCGATTGGTTCGTGGGGTCTTTGTGAGCGCAGCAAAGGGAAGGGGACAGTGCTCTGAGAATTGTCACTTCCGATACGGGTTTTCTTCTTTGCGCGAAGCTTCTCTCGCACGAGAAAATCCAAAAGTGCTCGTTTATTGCCAGCTGCGCTATCAATCTTCGAGAAATCGGCTATTCTCGGGAATACATCTTGACCGAGGGCAATACAAGGCGCACTGCCGGGACTCGCGTGGGAAGGGGATGTTTGGTATTGCGGCGAAGGTGGCTCACTGTCGCTGGATTCCGGAAGGGGTACTTCATGAGCCTGGGTCTGAGGGTATGACGTAGTCACGCCCCCTGGAACTCCTGCATGTTCCTCGGCAGGTTGTACTGAAAACACAGGGATTTCCCTGGCATGCCGACGCCGGGGTGCATCACACGGGTTAGACCCCCAAACGTTGGGTTCCGAGTGGGCCGCAGCATCATCCTGCGCAACGGGCACGGCAGAATCGTCAACTACTCGCCCGTCCATCTTCGGCAACGGTGCCTCAAGCATCGAGTGCGCATGTAGCTCTTGAGAGCCGGGTTGCTGCCGGGAGTTGCTGATTTTGCTTGAATGAGTAAATACGCCCGGCTTGGGTCGAGGGTGCGCCATTGCAGTCGCTTTGTTGGCTGTTCTGACCGGTTTGTGCTGCGTAGAAGCCCCATTTGCTCGGTCTCTCTGTTGACGTGGATGGCAAGATATCAGCGAGACGCCGTGGGTTGTATCCCTTTGATCCGACAAGGCGGGCTTGGCAATCGCCTTGGTTCCTGCAGCAGTTGCTGGCATCTGGCTGTCCAAAATAGGGGGCTCGCGTTGTGGGGTCCCAACTATAGAATGTCGTATGGCTGCCGAGGCGTCTGTAGAGGTCAGCGCGGTTTGAACGGCTGGGTCAAAGATCCTAGAACAGTACATCAGTCATAGAAGTCTCAGTTCCCTCGATCGACTTACGGGGGATCAGTTCCACCGTCCTGGTCCATCGAAGGATCTCTTGGAGGTGCTGGAGCGGACGCGTGCTGTAGAACCCTCTCAATCGATCGGCTCAATGAATGCACACTATTGCTTTCAGTGATATCAGACAATGAGTGTCGTGAGTGTCGCAAGCCTTCTCCCGAGAGACTCCCATTGCCTCGTGAGCCCTGTTCGGCCATATCAATGAGCGGCAGTAACGAACCCACGCCGGAGGCGGCAACGGTAGGCACAGAGGATACTGGCTCCACGTTAACACCACATGAAACAAGGGCAGCAGCCTCGGGTCCAACCCTGACATGGTCTCGCCCAGCGGCACTCGACCCCTTCGTGTGAGTGCGTCCACGGGGTACCTGCGCCGTGCGCATAGTTGCCTTGGGTCGCACGTGCTCCGGATTCGAAACCACTCGCGGCTTAGGCGCAACATCTCGAATAGGTTTCGTTCGGGTCGCAAGTTTTGGAGCAGATGCTTTGCGAACAAGGGCGTTTTTGGTGGGATGGGCTACTGTGGCTGTAGGATGCAAATGCCGGGGAAGGGTACGGAGGGAATCCACTGTTTCGATTCCCACTCCCGAAATCATTGTGAGCTGCGGCAGTGGCTCTGCGGAATCTGACGTAATAGGGTTTGTTGATGACGACTCTGCGGAGTCCATCTGCAGGTTAGCTAGGCTTGCTGCTGGGCGGACGCTGGTGGATTGCGAGCAACGACGAGGCATGTTCGGCAGAGTCGTAGATGTAGAAGTGCTTGATATCACGGTCTCCGCCATATGATTGGTATCTTGCGGACCGTTCAGGCCAACATTTTCCCCATCCTCACCCACGAGGCGTGCGGTGGGCAGATCAGAGATTATTACAACTTGGATATCGTCCGAGTGATCATCTGAGGGACCCGATAGCCTTCCGCGGACAGCATCAACGGGCGCTGAGGGTGGCACTGCTGTAGGAGAAAACGGTGTGCCGTCCTTTCGGTCGTGCCCGCTGCCTCCCGATGCAACGAAATGTACCCAGTCGGGAATTGCAGATGCAAAATAACGCCGCCCTCCTACACTCTTCTTACGACTGGCAGGCGCGGTGGGCGTCACTTGGGCTGCGGTCTCGGGAAATACTGCAGGGTTTTGAGGGGAAGAGGATAGCGTCCCAGTCGCGGCGCCGGGTCCTGGAATATCGTAGGTAGATGATGGTTGAGCATGTTGATGAACGCTTCTAGATTGATGATATGGGGGGGTTACTGAATCATGCGCCAGATCTGAAAGACAGATTTGCTCATTGCCGAAACGGTCGCCAACGAGGCCAGAACTGACTGCAGGCTCGATGGGCGCCGGATGTGACGGCGAGGATAAGACAATAGTGTTATCGCAGGCGGGAAATGAGCCCTGGACAGCGTGTTCCTCGTAATCACCACCTTGGTCAGCATCGTTGACACAAGGTGCATCATTCACATGGGAGTGATCTGGAAATGCATCTTCGCTGACGTTCCCAGGTTGAGAATGTAGTCGGGCAGCTACAGGTGTTTGTGAAGCCTGACAATCAGGTTGCAACTCTTCAATGCCATTGCGCGGTGGGGCGGACTTGAGATTCCCGGTCCCGTCGCCGGCATAGTCCTCACTATGCAACATTGACCCAAACGAAGATGTACTGAGAGATAGCGTTTTCGCAACGAAGGCTTGCGAGGCGGTCACTGCGGTGTCGATAGGCCGCGATGTAGGGGGAGAAGTCGGTTCGATCGCTTGTGTGTGCTGTTTTTCTAAGACAGAATTATTCAACTGATCATCGAGGGAATCGAAAGCAGAAAAGGCCCGAGCAAGGCGTTCTGTGGAGGACACAGTCGGCGCAAAAATGGGGATTTTAGAGACATTTGACCGATGAGGCCGCATGTTTAGCGTCCTTGAGGTGGGAATCAAGCTACCCGGTGGGCACTACCACAGAACGTCAGGGGACGTACAATTTGATACTTAAACCAGTCTTACTTGAGATGCAGCCAACGCGTTTGTCAGGAAAGCGTTCTCCTTCCCCGCCTGTTCGGCAACCACAGGGGTCTCGGCCGTCCGAGTTAGCGTCTTCTCCACGTTGGGTTCTAAAGAAAAATTCGATGGATACTGAGATATCAAGCCCACAGTTCCACGATCTAACGGCCCCAATCAGTAAGCTCGCGAAACGGATCAGGCGCGTGGACGCGAACCGTAATGTGTAGGTACCGCTCGTAAAGCCAGGGGTTCAGCAGCCTTCGGCCTAGGAAGTGCTGTGGGCCGGTTTTCACGCATTTCGTATCGATCGGAAAACTTGGGGACGGCGAAGGAGACGTCATCATCAAGCCCATCCAAGAAGTTGTCGTAAGAGTGCTCTCCCAGCAACAACGTATCATCCTCCCCAAGTCGGTCTAGCCGAATGGCGACATCATCCTGGCGCGCGGGGGACCTCTGGACAGATGATGTATAGTCCCTCGCCATGAATATGGCCCAATGTTTTGTTGTTGTTGCTTGTTGGTGTCGTTCAATTGTGTGTTGTTGGGCCCAACGCGATTGTTTATCTGCACATAGTCTCCCCAAGGCAGACCGTCACGTGGTGACGGTCTGCTTTCAAACGCGACCCCCTTGCTGATACCAAGGCGACCGGCGTTTGCCGGTCTCGTGCTCCAACCTAAGTGATGACCGCCCCTGTCGAACCAGCCATAAATCTGCTTTGTGGCGTCGACGCGTCACTTGTAGAATGTCTATATATGCTCTTTTATCAATGTGCCACATTTTCTATCGATCATGGATCCGTTACCAAGCACTTTACACTTGGTGCCCGGCACTCCAGCCCATCTACACCGTCAACACAAG
>Ga0307508_10006525_pt1 | contig 10967 bp, 6 predicted proteins | sample 9_EM_MG_FD_203089 | JGI IMG/M metagenome (GOLD analysis project Ga0307508, IMG submission 203089) | Populus trichocarpa ectomycorrhiza microbial communities from riparian zone in the Pacific Northwest, United States - 9_EM | ecosystem: Host-associated > Plants > Roots > Unclassified | place...
TGCGGCAAGATGTGGAAAGGTTTGTAAGGAACTGTCACACTTGCCGGCGATCGAAAACCAGTCGACACGCACCCTTTGGAGTCCTCCGCCCATTGGCGATTCCCCAGCAGCCATGGCAGGACATTTTGATGGACTTTGTCACGGGTCTACCGCGATCCAAGGATCACGATGCTATCTGGGTGGTAGTGGATCGGCTCACGAAACAGCGGCATCTTGTCCCGTGCAACACTACTGTTGATACCCGTGATCTGGCTGACCTGTTCCTCCAACACGTCTTCCGATTACATGGACTTCCACGAACAATAACTTCAGACCGAGTTCCTCAATTTGCCTCTGCATTCTGGCATCGTCTCTGTGCACGACTGGGAATTGAACCGCGGGTGCCTACTGCTTTCCATCCACAGACCGATGGTCAGACCGAACGAATGATCGCCGTAATGGAACAATACTTGCGGTCGTACGTGAACTACCTGCAAGACGATTGGGCTGACTGGTTGCAGATCGCGGAATTCGCATCGAACAACCATACCTCGGAAACGACGGCTGTATCTCCATTCTTTGCGAACCTTGGCTACGACCCTCGCTGGCAATTTGACCTTTCGGCCTCCCTACCCAACCAAGCAGAAGATCAACAAGCGCGTTCTGCGGTGAAAGCATTGTCCGAAATTCATGACCACCTGAGGACGGAAATGCATCGCGCCCTACTCCGCTACCAGGAAACCGCAGACACCCATCGCCTCCCCGCTCTGGACTATCAGGTGGGGGATCTTGTGTGGCTCGACGCTCGAAATTGGAAGACTCGACGACCATCAGCAAAGTTGGATTATCGACGGCACGGCCCCTTCAAGATCGCACGCAAGATTTCCTCTCACGCCTTCCGGTTGGAACTTCACAGCTCGATGCAGGTACATCCCGTTTTTCATGTGTCCTCACTTGAGCCGGCAGCACAGGATCCGCTTCCGCGACAACAACAACCAACGCCTCCTCCGGTGGAAATCGACGGCGAGCAAGAATGGTTTGTGGATTCCATTCTTGATTCTCGAATGTATCGAAGACGACTACAGTACCTTGTTAAATGGACCAGATTTGATCACCCGAATTGGGAGCCAGCGGGAAACGTCAACGAGCGAGAAGCGGTTACTCGATTCCACGAACAATACCCCCACAAGCCAGGCCCTCTCGAATAAAGCTTCGCGGGAGCTCAGCGATAGGAGGGGGATACTGTCACGGCGTAGGTCCCGGCGCTCGATTTGGATTTGGTTGTTTGATTTGGTTGTTGATGCCGGCACCTCGCTCCAGATGTCTCGATCTTGGAAAGAGTGTCGTCACCTCGCTCCGGATGTCTCGATCTTGGAAAGAGTGTCGTCACCTCGCTCCGGATGTCTCGATCTTGGAAAGGGTGTCGGTTACGGGCCCCAGTTGCATAAGAGAAGGTTGTATGAGTTGCGTGGTTATGAGCACATATGTGAGTATGAGTACATATGTGAGTTGCGCGGGTATGAGTAGGAGGACGTATGGGAGTTGCGAGAACTGTGTATATAAGGAGGGCTGTCTCCCGTGTTTTGTCTTCTTCTTCTCTTCATGCAACCTCTTGTATTCTATTCGGAATATCAACCTTGCTTCCGTTTCCTCCGTTTCCTCTGATTCCTTCGTTTTGTCAACGCTCGACTAGCGCCGCCCGTCTCTTTGCGACACGTCCGTCTGACGCTGTCCGTCTCCCTGTTCGACACGTCTGTCTGACGCTGTCCGTCTACCTGTTCGACACGTCCGACTGACGCTGTCCGTCTCCCTGTTCGACATGTCCGCCTGACGCTGTCTGTCTCCCTGTCCGACACGTCCGTCTGACGCTGTCCGTCTCTGTCGAAACTTGCGTTGACGTTCCCGTTCCCATTCCCATTCCCGTTACACAAAAAGCCCACTGTTTCTTGATCAACATTCTCAAGTAGACTTGAATCATATTCAATGTCCAGCTGATTGGTCTTCTCCTTGGTACAGTTCATACTACACCATTCGGAGTCAAAAGTGGGACAGTTGTCAAAGAAGCCTGACATCTGATGTACCTGGAGGTACCAGTGTGGCAGCACCAAGTTGAACGAAGGTTCCATCGGAGATACCTCGAATGCTTGATTATCATAGTGCTGCTGATGGCGCATACATAACGGACGAGTGTATTGCCATTCTGCTCCTGACACTGATTCTCCTTCAAAGTTGTGTAACTTTAGTGGGGTCTGTCTCCTCCAACTGGGTATCCCATACTTCTTGGCCACTGCCTCTGATATCATGAAGATTTGTGCATCTGAATCAAGCAGAACGCGTATCGGTATCACAGGATGTTGGTCCCATGACAGGTGTATAACCACCATGGGCCGTTCACCAATTCTTGGTTCTTTTGGGGGTCGTTGGCTTACTGACTCCTTAGAGTCTCGCTTTCTCTTGTTGGAACTCATAGTTGTGTTGCGGTGAATTGAGGTGCAGCTTTCCCAGCGTGACACTCAATTCTTGTTCACAGTTTTGGATGTTGGATATTGTGTTCGAGACTGTAGGTCTCATGATATTGCAATTCTTTAAGTGGTTTTTTGTATCAGGGCATAGACGCGCCTGCGCATTTCGGGTCTTCAACCCTCCTCAGTATGTCTGTGATTTTGGAAAATAACTTTATTCGCAAAATACAAACGCCTTAAAACCAAAACAGAATTCCATGCAAAATTTCTTTCTCCTTTTTCGTTGATTTTTCTGGCACTCATGTCATATCTGCAGATAGTTCAAGGAAATTCATTTCTCATAAGAACAAATTCACCAAAGGAAAACCCATTTTCCCCCTCACGTATTCTGCGCTTGCCAGCGCCTATTTCTTGGTCAATCTCTATCCAACCTTTTTGGTTGAGGGGCCTTACCTTGGCCACAGTGATCGATATACCTATCTAATCACTCTCCTTCTCATAGTCCTCCTCGAACAACTTCTTCTCCCAGGCTGGAATGCGCTTAACGTATCTTCAAGACTCAGGAGATTCTTCCTTCTTAACCCCCCGTGCAGATACCTTTGCTTTCTTAGTACTGCATTGGGGTTTCTCTTCTTCCTCCTCAGCGATCGTGGAGTCGGGGATGCGACGCTCAGTACCCGCTACGGTTCGGGAGGAGGTTGTAACAATTGTCCCGCGGCAATGGAACCATCGGTGGTTCGGCTTACTGCATGCGAGGCAATCTTTATTTTTAAACCCTTTTTCGACTAGCTTGGGGTCCACCCCTTTGGTCGCATCTTCCTTTGTCTTGTAGCACTGCTCCTTCTTCACGCTTGACCCTTTATCACCCTTGTCCCCCTTCTTATACTTCTTACTGGTCTTTTTGTTGACCCGGTGTGAAGCATTGTGGTCTGTGACCTCATGGGAGCGTGAGTGTTTTTTCGGGTTTTTCGGTTCGGGTGATTTCCGCTGTGAGCAGGCTTCCTCCTTCACCTCATCCTCAAGGTTCTTCCCTACTTCTCGGAGAACTTCTACGAACTCAATATTGTCTTCCGGAAGTCTGCCGACATTCGACAGCTTCTTCCTCATAGGCTTTGTGAGACCTCCCTTAAGCTTTTCCCTCCAGATTACTCCAGAGAAGCCAGCGCGGGTGTTCGCAATTTCCATTTTGTCGATATAGAGCTCAATGTCGTCTTCGTAAACAATGCGATCGATTTTTCGCAGTGCATCGTGCTGTTCAAACCGACTTGAAAATCTGGTCTCGATCGCCGACGAAAATGCCTTCCAATCGTCCTCCTTGTGCTGGCGCTTAAGCTGAGCAGCACGTGCCTCATACCACTCTTCGGCATTTCCCGACATATGATGCCCCACAAATGCAATCTTATCCGTTTCTTTCACATAGGTGGTCTCGTAGTACTTGAAGTAATTTGCCACGCGGGCCCACCATGTGGCGAAAGTCGGCTTGGTATCACGCCCTGAAAATTTTTCGGGTTTGTTGAGAACTGGTTTTTCGAATGTAACCCATACCGGGTCCCATGAAGTAGAATTCGGCGAAGGGGATCGCTGCCGTGTTCTTCGTAGAGGGGATGTTGGTACCCTTTCTGATGGTGTTCTTCGAGGTGGGGGTGACCCCTCATCAGATGACATGTCACTGGGACTACCTGGAGGGCTACCTGCACCTGCAGCACCCCCTGTCCGTTTAGCACCACCTCCTCTCACCCCGCCCTCCCCATCTGCTGCATCCTTGTCAAGGTTATACAACTCCCAATCTTTTGCGTTAAACGGTTTGGTTGTTGGACGGGATGACCCTTCCCGTCCATCAGGTTCACGAGGAGCCTTTGGGGGTTCTGGTGAGTCACGCACCGATTTTCCCTCTTTTACTGATCGCGCCAGTCCCTCTAGCTCGCCCACGAGTTGAATGGGATTGGCTGTGTCTTTTGACCTTTGGATCGCAGCATCAAAGAACTGCTGCAAGCAAGCTTCTTGATCCACTGTATCCACTTGGGACTTGTTAACCTTTTTCCGAAGGAGTGCTATCTCCTTCTTGGTTTTTTGCCCTGCTTCCTGTAGGATCTTGATTTCCTCATCCTTTTCCCTTGCGAAGGTGTTCATAACCTCCATAATATGCTGGGATCCTTTTGCCAACTGCTCTGTAGCTGCTGACAGGAACTCGAACTGTGCCTTGTCGGTAGCCTTTGCAGCCAGCAGAGCTGCAGCCACCTGTTCTGCAAATTGGTTGCTCGCTATCTGGAGCTCCCAAAAAGACTCTTGTTGAACTTCATGCAGGTGGTCACGATCCTTTTGCACCAGCAGATAGAGGTCCTCCTGGTCTTTAACCAGGTCCTCATACTGCTTAGACAACACGGGGAATACATTGCGTGTTTCCTGGTTATTTGCCTGGCAGTTCGGGATAAGCTCATAGAACTGCCCCAGACTCCAGTCGATGTCCTTGACTGTTTGGTAGAACCACTGGGGAGCCTCATAAGTGATCGGCTCCCAAACAACTGGGACTCCAGTTGTAGCATCTCGGATGACCACATCCTTTGTAGACACCAACTCATTGGTGCTTCAGTGCACATCGAACTTCACCAGCGCCATTGCCTCAACCATGGTTACTGTGTGCTTAGTAGAGAGGTATATTGCAGCGTCGGTGTATGTGCTAACAATATAGTGTAACACTCGGGTGTTTCACCAACAGCACTGCTACCCAGGTGGTCACCAACAGTCTATCACCCTTGAACGGACAACATTTGTATGATGGCAGCTGAACAGTGGTGTAGTTCTGAAGGATTCGCACGGGAGTGGTTGGAAAAAAATACTAAGAGTATTCGTGTTCGAAATATCACTAAGAGTTGATCCCAGAAACAATATTATTTTGTTAAGGCTCAACTTCTGACTGATCGTTGCTGATACCTCTCTATGCTGGAAACTCGCTGTTCTTTTTACCTGGTACCAGCTCATCGGTCGTCTGCCCTCGGGCCGTCTCGACGGGGCGTATGACCTCAGTCTCACCACCAGCTTCCCCCCCACGTCGGAGAGAGATAGGATTAACAGGGACATGGCACTAGTTGATAGGTGTGGATCCAGAAGACCTTCGATTCGGGCGGAAACGAACGGACTTTGTTTGTACCCCTTGTGCTTGCCGTCACCTCATGCCTTCGTTTGCAGCCCTTACTGGCTGTATGCAACTCTGGCGTGATGAAGAAACTGCAATCCAGCACTCTAGATGCTTCCTTGATTGTTTGGTGACGTCACCACAAGTGCCGCAGCAATTGCAGTTGACTGAAGATGTTGTGTCGATAACTCTGCGAATTACGATCCGAACTTCTTCAAAGTACTGTCAAGTGGTCTGGCTCCCCTCATATACTGACCGGACCTGTTCCGCCTCGCGCGTCCTGGGCGACCGTTCGAGAGTTATATTCCACCCAGAAAAAGTAGCTCTTTTTGCTGATAAACGGCAACTAGGGACTTTTAGTATGGGGCTTGCGGAGGAAAACCTGTGCACCTCTTGGGAGTGTGGCTGAGCCTCTTGCCTGAGCTCCCACAACTCCCCTCGCCCCTTGGTAACCTTCTGTTACTCTGTGGGCAGTGCCTTGGGTTGGTTCCAACCATCTGTTCCTGACTCGCCCATACTAGTGACTTTCACTCATGAATTATCACTCGTCCTCAATCCGCAGATTGAGTCTGCTAGTTGCTAGTCATATAACTGTGTGCCTTTGGGGTGTCACCAGCGCGCTGGGTGTAACAATACGACATTTCAAGAGGGGTAGAAATGAAGCGGAAGTAAAGTAGGCAATGCTGGAATCAGCGAATAGGAACACGACACACTTGCAAAACTAATATACGAGTTTGTTGTAGCTGGGATCGTTGGATAAAGTGGGTAGCCATGTGGCGATGGTTGCCGCAGAGTATGATCGACGCGGTACGAGGTATGGGGGCGGAAGACATCGTGCAGTGCATCGCATGCATTGGGGTGAGTTGCTGTTAAACGGCAAGCGGTGAGCTCTGAATTAGTACATCGTCATTCATCTATGAAGCCAGGGAAGCAGTTTACCTACCTCCGCATTAATTCATCCGCCTGCAGCACACCACGCCCTACCTCGCTCGCAGCTCCACACGCGCAGCCATTCCACTTGGACTGCAGTGACGTTGTCAATTTCCAGGCTGGCAAAAACCTAGCTGCCACCAATGGCATTCAGACGCTCGCCGTCACCACCCTCGTGCGAACAGGAAGCCTCTGGGGACCTGCAATGCCAATCTGGACGCACGTAGGTATTGACAGGAGGTGGCCGCACATTGTAGCTTCCTGTCGGGAGATTCGCGTTGTAGCTTGGTGGTTTGTGGAATAGACTCTCGCTGGGCGACGCGCGACGGGACGATGGGCGGTTCGGTAAGTGGCGGAAGTGGTGGTGATGAGATAGGAGAGAAACGAGTGTGATGTCGTTTGGCGGACAGTGGGAAACTGACGCAGCACAAAGTTGGAGAGCCGGTCGCAGAAGAAAAATTGAGGATTATTCTGACGAGCTGGCAAAAGGGAGGTTCTGCAACCCCCCGTAAACTACAACTACAACTATCACCACAGCAACGGACCGGGGTCCTACCTAATTGAGGCAAGCCAACACACTAGCTATTGTGTAGACCAGGGCCCTGGTCACGTCCGTCAACTACTGGAGTTTGTGAATTAGCGTAAACTATAGAATGTAAACAAAGACACTGATTGGATGGCAGCTTCCAGGATAGGGGTACAGACTGCCTCTCGTGCCCATCTCTGACCTCTTGACAACACACACACAACACGCCCAAGTAATGATGCCTTTGTGACTTTCACCCGTTATGGTTGCCACAATCGTTGAAGCGCTCGACACACCTCTAGCGATGATGTTTCATTGAAACCAACAAGTAGAACATATCGCAACCCTTCTTCATGGACCAAGCCGTGTGGTAAAGAACTATGCGCCGAAGTGCCATATTACCTACGATCCAACGAATAAAATGTCTATCGATGATCATGACAAAACCTGGTTACGCCAAAACATGTCTTACCAGATTTTACGCGTTAGACTTGTCTCTTGCGGCACCGCTCAAGACACCTGTCTTCTGTGGTCTTTCGAACCTTCATTCCTAGATTTATCGCCCCCTACTAGCTGATTTGTGCACGGCCACCTGCCCCCGCTCCATAGTTCTAGTTTGCGGCTTGGGTTGCAGAACCTCTCATCACTCTCGAACAAGCTAAACACACCTGGTAACCCTGGATAGTTGTAGTTGTAGTGCACAGAATCTGCAGAACCTCCCTAAAGAGCGGGGTGCTCGAACCCAACGTGGGGTAGATAGAGAGTACTAGTAGGGTAGCGAGTAAAATTCCCCAATTGGACACGCGTCGCTGGCGCGTCGCATCTAAGAATAGATACTGGATAGTCGCGAGCAAACCCTGTCTATCCCGAGATAATAAGCTGCCAGTGAGAGGAGCACAGGATTTGAGAAACAAAGGAAAGGTGTTCATTACACCTCTCCCACGCACGGGAAACCTGGATAAAAAGTGTGCCGTAATAGTCTAACAGGCTGTATATGCATGAATAAATAAAAAAAATGAAACAAAAAAAGTACGACGGCAATGCGCAGACACGTGCAGACACGTGACTCTACCAGATCCCGGTCATCCTACCCAAGGCGAGGTTTTTCCCGCCGTCGGGCGGGGTACATACACGAACATAACTCCACAATGCACTGGCGCCACCAGCAAAAACTGGTGCCACCAGCAAAAACTGGCGCCACCAGCACTGCGGGCTGGGCTGGTTCTTCGTCCAATTCAGGTACTAGAGAGTTTGTGCTTTGCATCTAGATGCAAATTTAGCGTAGTTTTCGCTTAGTCATTGTGAGTTCATCTAAAGTTGGCTGAAGAGTTTGCGCAGCTTGTGACTTCGTCGAAAGATCTGCAGAGGCTCCGCGGATGTTCCCAGTAGAGAGAACACATAGCAAAACTTTGCTTAGCACTCTGATAAAATAAAGGCCAGGACCCCAATAATGCCGTTCAACCTCCTATCCATGCTGTGCCCTCTCCTATCCACCCTGCGCCCTTTCCATACCGTATCCTATCCATACCGTATGACCATGGACATCCACCAATTAATAAATAGCGATGTGGAGGACTCCAGACCCAACAGGGAGCTTGCTGAGATTCCCCTGGAGGAAGATAGATATGTCAGAAATGAGTGAGGATATGCAAGACCTTGTCGAGGAAGAGGAGGAGCAGGGGGAGGAAGAGCAGGAGGAGGAGCAGAAGGAGGAGATTGCGTGGTACTTTAGTGCATGTACACATGTGTGACCATTGTAGACTGTCCGCTGCATGCGAACTGGCCTTGCGGTTGGTCTGACGGTTCCATCGACAAATCCCCAGCAGTTATGTAGTGGGCTAGCTTTCTTCCATATGATGTTGGCATATTCGCGTAGCTTTCGTGGAGTCAGGCGTTGGTGGTCAAACGTGAGCATGTGCTGCCATCAATGTACGATAACACGACAAAGGACAGTGATACGTGATACACGCTTAGGCGTATAGCCAAATTCAAGGTGTAAATTGGAGTATCGTTTCGGAAACGTAAAACGTGTGAGAAGCATAGAGAGTGCATCACATCACGGTTCTGTGATTCGGTTCTCGTCATGGATTTGCAGCAGTAAATCCAGTCGCATCGCAAGTTCATCTATTTCACAGCGTTTGAATCTACCTTACCTCAGTCTCCACTATAAATTCAGTATGCGAAAATATTTACCGAAAGTAGGTTTTTCAATTTTCACTTGGTAAGGTATCCAGTCGCACTCTCCCAGTCCTCGGTGGACACCCTCTTTTTTGCGTGTTTCCGAGAAGGATTTTCCATACAATTTGGGCATGGCAATACACTAATTCCCTCCGGCGCTGGAGGAGAGTGCAACCGATTTGAACTAATATTTCTCAAGGTTTCAGCTAAAAGTAAACCACATATTTTTTTTCAAATCCTTACAGGAGCAAAATATAACTTCTCCACTTACAGGAGTTAGCAATGCTTACGGGAGCTACGGAAGCTCCCTAGGAATTCTGAAAATCTTTGCTGATGTACTGTCCGGGTTAGACAGTGCCCTGTCTTGACCTGGTAGGACTGCGAAGCGAGCCTCTTGGTACTACCTGCCACTGTGCCATCGGGCTCGTGGCTCTAAGGCATGCGGTACTTCTTTCCGGAGGTCCGGCCTCCCGCATTGCCAGGCTTCCATCCACTTCTTCTCCGAGATCTCCCGCTTTAGGTTCGTGAGTGACCTGGAGAGGCATTGCGCGCGCCTCTACGCGGTCCAAGTAGCTCAGCCATTCCATCCTGTGGGTGTCTAGCTCCTCCGCCGTAATCTTTGCCCTGTCATCGGCCATTTCGGCTTTCTGGGGGGGCGGAGTACCGGTCGAAGCGTGGTGGCCTCCGTGGCCCCCTTGCTCTTCATGAGGGGGGTTCTTCCCAAACATGTTAAGCGCCCTGTGCTGGAGGCACGTTCTATTTTGCAAAATAACCCCATTGAAGAAACTTAGTTTCACACTAATTCTCACATTCTGCTAGTTTTCATGTTCGTGGGTGTGGTTTAGTGGTATACAATTACTACACCCGCGACGAAAACTAGCAGAATGTCAGAATTAGCGTGAAACTAAATTCCTTGAAAGGGGTTATTTGGCAAAATAATTTGTCCGCATGCAGCCCTCCCACACAGGAGCCACGTCATGGGGAGCCGACCCTGTAGCCAACGCCAAGACACCAACCAGGCATCGTTCCTGTATCTTTCACATAGCACACCCATTTAAGAATCAAGGAGCTGGTAGCTATGATTGGCAGGATAGCTACCCCTGTTTATCCAGGTCCGATTATAACTCTGCTGACTGGCATTGCTGATAGCCGTGGTCATCGGCGGGGGTGCGGTAAATGAGAACCTCCAACCCCCACTTCGACCGGACCCCACTGCATCCCCAGCTGGCAGCTGGTGGAGGAACAATCCCATTTCGAGTGTAGCAGATGCAACCCTGCTCGTTGATTTCATGGGGGCGGGGTCATCGCAATCAGAGTGCAGGTAACCCTCCCTAAAAACCAACTGCTACGGAGCAAATGCCTTGGTGCATTATTGACGGCGTATGTACAGCAGATGCAGAAGAAGCTGCCAAGCTACTGCCAACACAATATTCACTTCCAAACGTTTGCCTACTGTTGGAATTGCTTCTCGCCTCTCGCCGCGCCGGTGGAAGCGTCACCACAGCAACAGCGACGATAGCAACGCTGGGTAGAGCAATGGCATAGCAACGGCAGTGGCAAGGGGATCCTGGCAACGACGGCTTGGCATTCTCTCATAGCAGCGTCTTCGGCATTCTTTCTTCTTTTCTTTTCCATACTTCTTCATAGCATAGAAAAAGACGACGCGTTACGTTTGAGCAATACCATCAAAACTCCAACGACATAATCATCAATTTGTCAACTCTTTCTCTCTCCCTCTCTCTCTCTTTGCTCGTGTGAA
>Ga0307508_10006526_pt1 | contig 10967 bp, 16 predicted proteins | sample 9_EM_MG_FD_203089 | JGI IMG/M metagenome (GOLD analysis project Ga0307508, IMG submission 203089) | Populus trichocarpa ectomycorrhiza microbial communities from riparian zone in the Pacific Northwest, United States - 9_EM | ecosystem: Host-associated > Plants > Roots > Unclassified | place...
GTCCTCCAAAAGGAATACGAAACCCTGGGGCGTCTTTACGTGACTTGTAACACGGATACCTTCTTCATGCTACCCCGTCCGTACGCATTCTGCCAGCCCAAGAACCCCGCTAGCTTTCGAGGCAACGTTCCTTCCCCACCGCCGCTGACGCAGAAGCGACGCACGCGGCCAGAACGTCCCGTGGTCTCTTATGAGACGTTTGATGTCTTCGAGCGATCCACATACGCCATGAGTCGCGTCTTCGCCCTCCCGCTGGAAGTGGCCCGGACCGTTCGTAAATGCTTTTTTCCTCATACCTTGCAGAATGCTACCACAACCCTGTGTCGCCTATACTTTGGAAAAGTTTTCCCGAAGCGAGCGAGTAGGTTCTTCAATTCATTCAACTTCCCACTAGACGTGGCGCGTTACGAGGAACTTTGCTCCAACTTCACACTCGAACAGCGTTACACGATTCGCCTACCAAACACCAGCGAGATTGCCGTAGGCATGGGAGAGATGCTTGGGCAGCTCCACATTCGTGGTGGATGTGATGCACGAGATATAGAGTTCGTCCTCGGAGGTAGTGGAGGCTCGGATGTCAGCTTTTTTGTGATTGACTTCAACCAAGTAGGTAGACCATTCGTAATCTTATGTCCGTACTCACACCTCCTGTAAGACTCGCGAGTGGGACAAAACCGAGGAAGGAATCTCTGGATTAGTTCAAGCATTCTTCTCCAATGACCCATACTACCCGCGCCCTCGTCAAACCGATCACCTTTATATTCCATTTAAAGAGGCATATCTGCAAGAACACGCAGAGGAATCAATCGCACTGGGTCAACAATTCATTACCCTAATTGAAGAAGAACAGGCTCGTCGAGACGCCGCCAGGGCCTATTAGGCTCTGTCCACCGTTCTTCAATACAGCAAGCCACCTTGACGGCGCCAAATCACAGATGCTGGGTTAGTGTCGTTTCGATGTACCCCTGTTTGTGCCTGCATGCCAACCGCCAATCCATAGATACTTTCTCGGTGTGGGAGCCAGCGGCTAATGGGCACGAGCGTTCGACACGCCCTTGCTTGCCAGCTGCTAGCTTGGTTCCGGATGTCATCACTCCCAATACGGCGACACTAAGCACACGATCGCGCGCGCAAATGATTTGCGTGCGAGCCTGTTTTGGTCCCAAAATTCACCGCCAAAATTCCCCTGATTGTCTGGCCACGACATTCCTACGCGAGGACTGCCTCGTCCAGGCTGAATATCCGTGAATCGATTTTTCTCCACCGCGCAAAGCGGTATCATCAGTACTCGTCTCCTGTGCCGGTCAGGGTGGCCGAGTGTCAGAGCGTCATTCAGGTGGGGCGAGAAGGCGAGCAGATACCAAGGTGGATGAACGGTGCCCACCGCATACATTTATCATCACCTCTGACTTTGGCCAGGTGCGCTACTGCTCCATGCAAAGCATGCGCCGCTCTCCTACTGTCCCCCACCGGCATCCTCAATCAGATATTTGTAGAACTTCTCCGCAATACAGTAATGGGACATCATCATCTTGAATTCACCACACTGTCGCCACAACGCTCCCATATCCGGCCACCAATATGCCCGCTGCAAGATGGATCACCTCCTCAGGTAGCTCACCATCTCCCATTGCCGTTTGGCCGGACAAAAATGCGAACTCAGCGTGGGAAAATGATTGCGCCTCGGCACGTGCGCGTTTCCTGTGACTTGTTGACTACTCAAGTCAGTGTCAGTCTCGCTAATTTAGGCAAGGTGTGAGGTAGTAACTACTGTTTGCTTTACTGTACAAGTCAGCCCTTGACTTTTGCTATCTGTTCGTACTCAATGTTTTCGCTTTTGCTCCCAGTGATTTCCAGAAGAAAAGGACTTCTTCAGCGATTGTAAGGCGCAAAACGCCGGATCTTCCCTCTCCCCGACCATCGCAGTCGACGGGCTTGAAATCGGCAAAGTCATCACAGACATTCACTCTCATGCGCCTCCAGGCAAGGCCCACAATGACTTCTTTGGCCTCTCTTCTAAGTTCTAACCCCATTTCCATCTACCACACCGGGCCCGCCTGGCCGCTGCCTAGTGGCCCTCAGGCTCAGAGAGTCCACAAGGCCCGCCCTGTCTGTATCCACGCGATCTCAAGCGTGTGGCACGAGCTAGTCGAGAAAATCTGGAAGTTCTTCGACTCTATCGAGCTCAAGTGGACGAACATCTCCCCCGTCCGCTTTGCCGAAGCCGAAAAGGACCTGGTCCCTCTTCTTGTGACTGGGCGTGTTGCCCGGAGCACTCTCCCCAGACCACGCCAAAGGCCTCGTGTGCTGCAAGGATATCCTCTTAGAGTATGAGATCACCGACGTCGAAATTGCGTTCCGCAAGTCTATCTACACCCGGTGCGCCAGAAAGCAACTCCTCGAATACGTCTCCTCCGCCGACCCAACAGTCGACGCACGTGTTCCTTCACTCCGGCACTTAGTCTTCAGATTGCTCCCGAGGCTTCCCGTACTTCGAAGGAGCGGGGTGTCACTATCTCTGCGAAGGTGACGAGAGCGGACGAGTCTTCCTCGCCGCTCGTCACGTTGTTCTCGCGCCCAGCAAGTGTTCCAACGAGCTCTGCCACCGCGAGAATAAAAGCATGCCTCGTTGCGAGGTCATCCACCTTGGCAGCATTCCGGAACGCTCTCGAGGCTATCATGGACAAGATTGGCCACTGGACCTCCATGATCGACAACTACGAGGAAGAGCTTGCGGGTCTAGGGGGAGCATGTCGAGGACAAGGATCCCAAAACAACTTCTGAGCGGCAGGAAATTAAGCGCAAGCTGGAAGAGGCGGAGGTGTCCAAGGCGAGCGTATTCGAGTTCCACCGTAACATCACCAGCTTCTGGGGCGTGGAGGGCCAGCGCATTCTGGGACAGGTCGTCTACCCCCTCCAATTCCCGTCGGCATCGGCGACAGCGAAGATTAGGCTCTTGTTGAGCTCAACCGCGGCAAGTTCAACTGGGACACTTTATAATTTTTTAGAGAGACTATCTGCAGGAGTACCCAGAGGTGTTAATCGCACTGGGCCGACAATTCATGAGCCCAATTGAAGAAGAACAAGCTCGTGGAGGCGCTGTCAGTGCCCAACAGGCTCTGGTTGGCACCGCTCTCGAATACAGTAAGTGGTCAGCGTCGAATTACAGATGTTGGATGAGTGTCGCTTCCGCGTAACCCTGCTTGTGCGCACATGCGCACCGCCATTTCCATGGGCGATGCATAGTTCACTGCGGGAGCCGAGCGGCTACATCCTCTAATGTAGAACACATAGGAGATCATTTCGGTTGAGCTCTATCAGGATCGCATCCGTGGCAGCAACAAGTCGAGACAGGCGACTGGTTCTTTTTCCTAGTTGTTCATGGTTTGCGTAACTGGTAAATCGCCGAGCTGTCTCAGCGGAATGCTTCACATCTGCGATGATGATCAACCGGGCCTGGGTTCTCACGCTTGTTCATTCTCTCCATGTTCAATTCATTACAGAGCGCAACAGAGTATACGCCCTGGATTAGTGTACTTCAGGGCTGGTCCTGGATAATGGTCTGCGTGCAAGCCTGTCTTGGTAAGAAAATTCGCCGCTCAAATACACGTGCACCTGATTTGATTGTCTGGCCATGACATCGCCACACGAGGACGGCCTCGGGTCCAGGCTGAGTATTCGTGGATCAATTTCTCTCGACAGCGCAAAGCGGTATTTTGTTATCCATGTCCTACATCGCTATTGTTTACGTGCACTTTAGGCCACTTTCGCGTGTGAAAACGTTCACATATTCTGTGACCCCAAGTTGCGGCGCTGAGTTAAGGCATGTGCAGCACGCCGGCCGCTGTGATGATCCAACCGTCCGCATGCGACCAATCGCTTGAATTTGATCTACAATCTACAAGTGTCGGCAACATCGCCTTGGTATCCGTGAAGGGATTCGCCACGCTCCTAAACGGATTCGAACTTGGTGGCGTGTAAGAATACACGTCGTAGTATTGTACACATCACACCGCTATTCCTCCAACGCGATGAACCCCTTCGTCTAAGTGGCAACTGCGACTCACTCATCTCATCATTTCACCGCACAAGTGCCGTGAGCAGGAGTTCGGGCCGATCACTTACATCCCTTTGCGATTTGCGGCTATATCCAACGTCGTGCAAATCTCGTGTGGGAGTGCGTCCAAGGAAGGCAGGGCAACAGCAAAATCGACAAACGCGGTTGTACCGATTTTTTTTCTCGGCCGGGCCTATTCTCAGATCCACTTGTTGCAACATTCTCTCACGAAGTTATATTCCAAAGGAAAATATAAAATAATGCAAAGCCAAATTGCCCGCATGCGTGGAAGAAAACCAGTGATTCACGCAGGTTACCCCATAGAGAATGCACATCTAGGCTATTGAACATCAGGTTGCTCGCAGTTTAGATTACCCTTCAATGACTCCACGATCCATGCGAATTGTGAATGAGCTCGGTGCCGGCGCCACAATGTCTCGCAGAGCTTCCGACACCTCGGTGTGGCAGCTTAACCTGTGCATTTCCTCAATCAAGTTCACACAGCGCATCCCTTGTGGGACGAGAACGTCAGTCTGCGCTCAAAGGAGACGTGCATCAACACACCGAAAGTTCCTATAAGCATTTGGCTGTCTAATACACTACATCCTGACGATTCCTTGCGCGCGGAGTCTGGTGAGAGTGCTGTCCCTGAGCACATCTCGCCATGCACTTCCATTTCCTCCCGGTGCAATGTCGCTAGGACTTTCCTTCGTTTGAACAACAACGCTGGGAACGATACTAAAAGCACTGATGCGGCGTCCTTGTATTAGACGGACAAACGCTTGATCCAGTGCACGGCCATAAGCGAAACTGAGCCCACGAATCGAGGGTTCTTGAACTCTTCGCGCTGAAGCTTTTCGATCACTGGAGTTTGAACCTTGCGAACCTGTTGATGTTTCTGCCGTGAACGTCGAGTCGTTTCCCATCGATGACGAGTGTGAAAATGATCCTCTAGAAGTTGAACGGAGATGGCGAACGATTCTAGCTGCGCCGGAACGCGATATCACATATGCATGGGTGCATTTTGGAGTGAAAGAGGGGTGTAGACGAAAAGAGAAAGTTTGATCTCTCTCATGGTTGTTGTCACCGGGATCCATACTGTTGAGAACCGTTGTAAGGGGAAGGGGAGGAAAGATATCTTCGTGGGGCGACCAGCAGTGACCTGAACACCACCCAGAAAGCCAAACGTGTTACCCGGGGCCATATGTCAACAAGGCAATCACAAATGATCCGCTGCGCGCAGCATAAACGGTTTTTCAGACGAGCCATCACACATACCGAGGAATACGATATCCCAATGCGCTGGTAGTGCACCACTGAGGCGACTCAATATATTTGGAAGGTCATATTCCATATCGACGTCATCTTCAAGCACAACTACGGCTTCATCGGATCCATCTGCTATGTGGCGAAGGAGGCGGAAATGAGAGTTCCAACAAGCAATCATTGCTCGAGATAGGGTCAAGTGGAATGGGTACGGGGATTTGGGTGCCATGGGGTGGCGTCTTACATGAGGGCTACCATCTTCCGAGTCGTCCTCAGTTTCCTCTGCTGCTGCTTCTCGCATAAAATCTTCATGGTTCAGGTTTCTGGGTAGCAGGTGTTTCGAGTCAGAGAAGTCACCCCCGTCGTCATCATCAATATCATCCTGTTGAGGCGGAGCATCTGCCATTTGAGTTACTTCCCAATCAGGATCTTCCATCAAAGGCATGTCAAAAGCAAGGTGAATCGGTGCGCATGGAAGAGGAAGTCGAAGATCAGGAACGGGTGGAGGAGGGATCGGATTCGTAAATTGGGTAGAGCGGGCATCACGCAGTGGGTCGAGTGTCCATAGTTCCGATCCAGATAGTTCAAGCGGGCGAGGGGAGGTTTCATTGACGCGGGGTTCTTGCTCTTCATTGCCGATTGGGGATGATACGCGAAATGAATCGTTTCTGGTTGCAGGAGGCATATAATGCGTGGAGTCGTTATGGGGGCGCAGAGGAGGGTATACGTAAGGGTTTGCAACAGCGTCGTCGTCCCAGTAAATGAGATCTTCCGCTTCAACTTCACTGACAGTCTTGAAACCGTGTTGAGATTGCACGGGTATACCCGACCCAAACCCACCATTAAAAGCCTGAGCCACGAGTGGTTGAGGTAAAAGGCCCCAGTGCGTGTATATCACATGCATGGCTCGCTCCCATCTCACGCGCTCCATGATTTCCCCCACTATTGCATCCTGAGAACTCGTAGCATTCCACCAAGTCAAATTGAGGTTCATAACATTGAAGAGCGCCTCCATGCGAGCGCGACGGTCAATTCGTCGTGGGAGCGAGATGACATATATGCGAGACGCGATCCCGAGCGTTCGAGCAGAGTATGGTAATTCGGAGGAGCTGGGAGTCGGGACATTGGCGTAGGCATATGAAAGTGTAGGCGGGGGTGGCAGGTGTACGTGATGGGGCTTTGGCTGGAACATGGACAAGATTGGAAAGTTGATGAGTGAAGCTAAGGGAGAACGGGAAAGACTAGTGGTGGACACGCGGAGCGCTAGAAGTCTGATAGGATACGAAGACCCAGCAAATACGATTACAGCGACAGTCCAGCGGAGTAGCTTCCCTGAGCGGGTCATCTTTACGACAAAAGAACAAGGGATACGAGAATGCTTGCTGATGGGGGGTCACGTGGTGTTGCCAGTTGTTGGGACGTAATAGAGCGCGTCGTTGTCCACCCCTTTGCATCGTTTGCAGCGTCCTGTTCCGCTGCTCTGTGCTGCGCGGCGTTCCAAAGAAGTCTCCTGGTACCCGCAGGCTACTCCGTTTGCCTTCCAGCTTGCCTCTTGGCTTCAGTCTTCCTGCTATACATCTTCCCACCAAGATCTGCGTTCTTCATTTCGTCAAGCCGTAGTCGGCTATGGGAATCCAGTTTGGCTCCTTTGATGGCGTTTGCCAACAGGCCGCCCTCGTGATATGTCCGCTCATGGGCTCTTCGCAAGGCATTGAGCCCACGTGCTACAGTCGCAATGTCCAGATCGGGCATACGATCATCTTCCAACCAGGTACGTTGCATGGCACGTTCAAATTGCGGTCGCTACGCAGTGTGTTCCGCTGCTACAATATGGAATAACCGAGATTGGGGTTGTTACTGACTTGCTTTTTCACCTGGGCCCTTAATCTTCTTTGACTTATCCGTGTTGCGAGTCCAGCCGCATGTTTTATTCACATTGTTGCGATCATCATGACGATTATTATGATTCTTCATATTCGGAGTAAATACACCGCTGTAGGTTCGTGCATCTTTGGCAACTCGTCTGTGAACCGTACCAGATTCGATAACCTCAATTGTCCTTGCTCAATATAGGGAGGAAGGAAATCGTGCTTTTCTTTTATATCTATGCCGTTACAGAGCTCCTGGCAATATTCTTGGATTCTGCGGTAATTCCTACATCAAGCGGCGTTTACCCGGTGCGTCGTCCTTGGCCGCTCGTGATATATGGTTCTGAGACCTCACATCCACCGTGATGTTTCCGCACGGATTTTCTCGCATGTTGAATTCCCTTGCCCCTGTTGTTTCTAACCCTGGCCACCTGCTTCCATATTTCCCCATTAACTTCGCCTTGCCACATTCAGTGGTTCACTGCGGTCTACACCGGTCTTGTAGCAGCCGCGTATACATGTTTGTTGATAAATGCGTTCGTCGGGTTCCAATTTGCCGAAGATGGCACGCCGCTATCACTATGGGTAGGTTTCTAAATCTGATGTGACAACAGCTTGAGCTCGATGTTGATGTTGGATATCCTCTTCATCTAGGGTCTCCGTCTTGCGAGTGCTGCCATGTTCGGCGTATCGTTCTTCATTGCTATCGCGACTTTCAAGAGTTTTGCCGGCATGTCACCCTCGAAACCAGTCGTGCTCTGGATCATATATCTCATCTGGCCTGGAATATGCGTGGTCGTCTACATTGTATTGCAATTGATTCTTGTGATACGGACTCTCGATGATCGATGGCCCATCGGCGACATTCTTTTCGGCACCGCTTTCTTTGCCATTGGCCAAGTGATCTTGTTTGCTTTCAGCAACATGATCTGTGATGCGGTCAAACACTATATCGATGGTCTCTTCCTCTTCCAACTCTGCATCCTTCTGAGTGTTATGATGGTGTACAAATACTGGGATAGTATCACCAAGGAAGACCTCGAATTCAGTGTCGGCAGCAAAGTGGCTGTTTGGGAAGTGAAAGACCCTCTCCTGGCAGGATACGGCAACTCGGGAGGTGGCGGTCAGAGTGGCTACAGTCGAGGAGGATACGGGGGTGGTGGATACGACTATGAAGACGTCCATGGGCCGACGGGGAGTATTATAGGCGGAACAAGTGGTACTCAGATGTATGCAGGCGGTCCATCTGGGAAGCACGGTTATCCGCCACAAGGGTACTACTAATCGCTCCCTGGTCTTCCTACGCACGTTGACCACGTTCGCCTTGCCGTGGCACTTCGTTGTGCGAGCTTTTCGCTTTGTTCGCATGCAGATTTTGATGGATCACGCCGGATGAACTGAACGGTTCAGCAAGCGAGCACTCTTTGGACGATTCCCTTCTTCTATCCCATCACTTTCATACGTTACTGCGTGCATCTTTAACACTTTACCCGACCACTCATACAAAATATTTATACTTCTCATCGTGACATTTCGTATATCTGCTCTCAATGGCTAGCTTCCAACCACGGTTCTTGTAACAGCTTTTTCCCTCGTTTGACCTTTCTTTTTCTTTCCTCGTTTCATTCCCGTTGAATGATGAGGTTGACGTGGTGCCACTGAGCACAAACAGCTCATTTGGGTCTTCTTGTCGCGTTCGTGTCACGTGTACATCAGCGGCGTAAGTTGCCGAATGACAAGAATTTCGGAATTCGGGATCGGAATCCTGTGGGTGAAGCGCCCGAGTTTTAAATCGATCCCGCTTTCCCGATGCATATAATAAGAGAAAGTATCCAATAAAAACAGGCGACAGGAGGGTATGGTTCTAGCGGTATAAGAAGGATTCCATGCCAGTGCGTATACGTAGAGCCGTATACTGCGGAGTTTGTTGAGAAGTGAAGTAGTGATACAGTATATGACGGGAACATACATGTATGTGTATGTATGCACAAAACAACCTCATGAAATCTCGTTCTTCGTCGTTGACCCTATCATCTGTTTTAAAGGAATAGCTAAAAGGAACCTAGGAGAAATCTTATAAGACACCTGACTCACAGCCCTCAATTCAACTCTTCTCTTCTCATTTTATGAAGGGGAAATAAAAAGACGCCCATACACATACATACCATTCACTATGTACATGTATATACATCTGAATTAAGACTGCGCCATTGTGAACCAATCAACCAGACCACCCCTGGAGGCATTATATATAAATACGCGCGGTATCTACGTGAGAATTCTCTCTCTCTCTGTGTCTTTTTTTCTTTCTTTCTTGCTTGCTTGCTTTTTTGAGAAAGAGAGATTTCTTCTTTTGGTTTTTCCGTCGTTATTCTCCTCCTATTATAATTATATTAAGTAAATCAACTGTACCTGTACACTTGTAAATCCTTTTTGCGTGCGCGCTAAATCTAAAGAATCTCGCATTACGTAAAATACATACTCACAAGCGAACGCGCGGCAAAATGTGAACAACCATAACTAAAAACCTATTTTTAGTTTTTTTGGTGGAGGGACGATAGTTACTTTCCTTATATTAGGGTGTGTGTATATATAACTGCGCATACCGGTACCGTGATCATGTGCGTTGCATGTACTTTTTGGAACTTTCGTCTCGGGTAATTACTATAATCTTCTAGTGTTTAAAGAAAAACAGGGTAAGTAAGTACTGTAGTCTGTAGTAGCGTATTAGTAGGTCATGTATCACCCGGCGAGTGACGAGCGCAGTCCCCCATGCCATGTCCCAAATCCTATTCTCGAGCAAAAGGAAGGTCCATTGATGTGAACGAATCATTAATGTATCAACGAATAAAGAAGTACCATAGTAGTAGTAGTTCACCGTCCGTCCGTACGTTCGTTTGTCCATAGGGCCCGAATCGAGCGGCGAAGTGAAGTAAGAAAGTTGTAACAGATAGATAAGCAAAAGCAAAAATGTCAAAAGTTCACACTTTCACTTTTTCAGCTAGCTAGCTTCAGGTTTACACACAGAAAAGGGACAACGATCTTCAACTGCCAATCCTAATTCATCTATCTAGACATAACTAACTAAACTAAAACAACCCTGGATCGGATCTCGTGGACAAAAAGACTCGCTTGCAATGTATTAGATAGTTACTATACTCGTAATGATAAATGTGCTGTGTATTCCGCCCTGTTCGAATGCACAAAGCACGTAACGTGCAAATCTGACAATCATTATACCATACCATATCAGATGGAGCAAAAAAAGCGAAGGGTAACAAAGGAAACAAAGATAAGTACATGTACACTGGAAATTTGGTTTGCCCAACTCGTTGATAATCACAAAGGAGGATGGGTGGGTGGATCTGTGGCAACACTCACTCACTCGGCCGCCGACGAAATTATCCTTGCTTTTTTTAAGTTGCTGTTACTCTCTATATATATATTTATATTTACAGAGCTGATGATGAATTTGTCGGCCCAAAAGAAAAAAGTCTAAAAGCGGGGGAGGTGACAAAGAAAACTGGGCGAATTTGTAAGCCAATTTTTTGGATTGGGAAAACACTGAATTTGACCCAACAATGAAAAGGAAGGCGAGGAGCGCTGTTCCACCCCCTTTGTTGAGATTCGATTCGATTCGATGCGATGTGATGTGAAGTTACAGATAAGTGGATACTGTATTAGGGCAAGGATACAGCATGAAGATGTGACAATGGTAGAACAGCGCCAGTATTTGTCAAATGCGATGATTGCCTTTCATTCATCCATTCATCCCA
>Ga0307508_10006527_pt1 | contig 10966 bp, 10 predicted proteins | sample 9_EM_MG_FD_203089 | JGI IMG/M metagenome (GOLD analysis project Ga0307508, IMG submission 203089) | Populus trichocarpa ectomycorrhiza microbial communities from riparian zone in the Pacific Northwest, United States - 9_EM | ecosystem: Host-associated > Plants > Roots > Unclassified | place...
AATCTTCCTCTATTTCCAGAGGAACTTACAGTAATACCTGGGACGATTCTACTTCATCCTTTCATAGTAGTGATACATGAAACACATAATGAATCTTGGCTAATTGTAGGGGTGTGCATTTCCGGTTTGGTCCGGTTTTGGGCCAAAATAAATAACCAAATTGAAATTATTTTTTTTCAAGTCTTGGAACCGAACCAAACCGAAAACCGGTTCAAACCGACCATGTTCGGTTCGGTTCGGTTTTTTTTTCTTTCAAACCGTTTAAACCGGTTCGTCTTATTTCTATTTTCATAGCTTTGTGCTTATGAGAGAAATCTTGGCTTTCTTAACAAGCTAAACCGGTTAGGAATATCCAGAAATCCAACCCCAGTTTTCTTTTTGTTAGATCCTTGCTCAAAAATTAATCTTTGCATAAAAAATACACAAAACATAAGGGAAGAAAAGAAGTTATTTGACTGGAAAAAAAAATTAAGATCAAAAGATATATATTATTCAAATGTAAAACCAAAACAATCAGAAACTAATTACAAATTTTTACATAGATCCACATCATCTATTGAGTGTGTGGTGTATTTATACTCGGTTTCTTCAATAAATAACCAAACCCGATATTCAATTGTTGTCCTCACGAGACCAACATCAAGAAAATCACAGAAAAACCTTTCACTGGTTGGACATAACAATCTTCTTCGGTTACATGGGTATGAAAAATTATATAGCAATTACAAAGTTAAAAGCAAAAGAAAAGGTAAAGAGAGGCGTGACTGAACTAAAAAAAAATTAAAATCAAGTGAAGAAAGGTGTGCCTGTGATATGAGGACAGATAAGCATGGAGAAGCAGGAGCTTAACAATTCTTAAAAAGTATGGGTTATGGATTGTGGAGTACAGAGAAAAATAAAAGAGAAGAGAAAGTGGGAGACGCAGAGAGCAAACTAAGGGGAGGGGACGGCTGTCTTTAGAATGTTACTTTAGGTTTAGGGTTACGAAAAAACATCTTATTTATACTTTTTTTTTAAATGTTGGCTTGGTTGAACCGGTTCGGTTCGGTTTGGTTCAATCAGTTTCAGACTTTGAAAACCGAAACCGAACCGAACCGAATTTTTTTTGTGAATTTTCAATCGGTTAATTCGGTTTTTTTTTCGGTTCAGTTTTTTTTTGTTGTTTTTTTTTCGATTTTTTCGGTTTAATCGGTTATTCAATTTTTTTGCTCACCCCTAGCTAATTGCAAGGCAAGGCCAAATTATATGTTATATGACCAATCCTCTTCATAACTTCAAAGGGTTTAGTATACCTTGGTGCTAGCTTTCCCTTCATGCCAAACCATAGCATATATTTTCAAGGGGCAACCTTCAAAAATATTTTTTCTCCAACATTGAATTCCAGAGGAACCTTTAAAAAATACTTTGTCTCCAACACATCATGAATCTTGCCCAATTACAGGGGCAAGGCTAATTTGTATGCTGCAAGACCAATCCTTTTTGTAACTTCAAAGGATCCAATACCTTGGTGCTAGCTTCCCCTTTATGCCAAACCATAACTTATGTTTCAAAGGGAAAACCTTCAAAAATACATGCTAGCCCAATTAATTTTCTATTAGCAACCTCCTCCTAGCACACAGGCGTTCGACACATTCTACCATATAAAGCCTCATAAGGAGTCATTTCTATTGTAACTAGGTAATTGTTATTGTAAGTAAACTCTACAAGATGCAAGTGGTTTTTCTAATTTCTCCCCATCTCCAATATACATGCTCTTAATAAATTTTTAAATGTCTGAATTGTTCTTTTAGATTGTCAATCAGTCTGAGGGTGGTGAAATCTCTATCTATATAGTAATTGTGTGTTTGAGAGTGAGATTCTTTCTGTTTTAATGTGCTTTTTCAAAATGCTTTTCTCTTTTAAAAAATATTAAATTGATTTTATTTTTATGTTTTTTAATCATTTTAATATATTAGTATAAAAATAAAAAATAAAAAAAATTATTTTAATATATTTTAAAATAAAAAATATATTTTAAAATATCCTGAACATCACAAAGCAACATCCTTACCACGGAAAGCAGGCTGAAGTAAAAAACTGCAATGAATGTCCAATAATCAGGCATGTAGACTTCTCTATTACTGGGATGTTGCCACCGTGTCCCCGCATGCATTTTATTCTCACTTCATTTAATATTCTCGAGTAGAAAACATTAATGGTATATTATTATGCATGCATGCCTGCCTGGACAATGTTTTCTAATGTGCACTTGACTAACATCTTACGTGCTTTTCTGTAGAAATTTTGCGCACATATGGAAGTAAAGTCAACAACGAGTATTAAACTTTGAAAAGTTGAATTTGATTAATTCAAATTAAAAAAAAAACTCAATATATAGTTATTGGTAAAACGTTGTTTTTATAATAATTTTACAATTATTCTTAAATTAGCTTTCATATGTGAACACACACATTTTTAAAAAATAATTTTTTTTAAATTTTCTACTTCTGCTATATCATAAGATTAATAATTTCAAATAAAAAATTAACTGATTTGAAATAAAGATTAAGGTTATATATATATAATGCCTAGTTGATTGCTTCCTCAACCTTTCTCCATAACTTCCTTGAAAGTCCCTAGCATTATCCCTCCCTCCCTCCAAAGCCGTACTTTGGCTAGCTGGCAGCAGCAGCGTGCAGGAAGGAAATAGGTTTACTTTTTGACATTTTTACTTTGACTAAAAATATTATGTTGATTTTTCAAACCGCTACCCCTATCTATATAAGATAGGACTTGGTAGTTAAATCGACCACATTCATTTCTTGCTCCTAACTAGCTAACCTCTGAACCTCACACACAAAAAGAATAAAGAGAGTGAAAGAGAGGCAGAGTTCAATTTCGCAGCCATTGTTGTGGGCGCTCTGGGTGAGCTATCTTGATTTAAGCCCTTCTCTTTCAGTTTTATGTGGATCCAATATTGTACATTTTGATGGGTTATTGCAGTGGACTTGATTACTATTAAATAATTAGATTGTTTTCATGATTAAAGATTAAACCCTCTTTATTTTTAATTTTTTTATTCTTGCTTTATTTATGTGATTACCTAGTTGACACGCTTGTGACTGTTTTCATGATGAACAGGCTTGTCAGTTCTGATACCACACATCAAGTTTGCTGGATATTCGATGGGCCTTTCTTTTTCATTACTCTTGTCTGCATGGACTGCGATTCTGGGACACAAGTTTTTCGGCTCAAAGGATACTGTCGAAAAGATTGTTGTAAGGTCCCTCAGCTTTGCAAGGAAAGATGGAGAAATGGGTTCAAGGACAAACAGCTTCAAGAAAGATGTTTCAGAAACCATTGGAAAGTGTGAAGGGTCAGATAAATTGAGTTTTGAGAGATCATTAAGCTTTAACCACTGGGATTCCGATAAAATCAAGGCTAAACCATCCGATTCATCCAGAAGTTCAAACTCTCTAAAGATAAAAGGTCATGAAACAGTCCACATAACAAAGCCTACAATATTACTCCCTGAACCACCTGTGATCTTCTTTTCTCCAAGACCTATTAGTGAGCTTGATGCTGCTGCAACTAAACTTCAAAAAGTCTACAAGAGTTACAGGACTAGGAGGAACCTTGCAGATTGTGCAGTTGTTGTTGAGGAACTTTGGTATGTCTCTCAATACATATTCTTGACTCTCAACGTATTTGTTGTAGTCCTTTGTGATATTCATTTGATATTACAATTGTTGTAGGTGGAAGGCCTTGGATTTTGCAGCTTTGAAAAGGAGCTCGGTATCATTCTTCAACATTGAGAAACATGAAACTGCTATATCTAAGTGGGCCAGGGCCAGCACAAGGGTTGCTAAGGTACTGTACTTACAGGTCAAGGAGTTGATTCATTAGCAGTATTATAGAATAATAACATGTATTGTTTTTGTGTTTGCAGCTTGGAAAGGGTTTATCCAAGGATGAGAAGGCTCAAAAGTTGGCCCTGCAACACTGGCTTGAAGCTGTAAGTCCACATATGCCCTTTCATGAGAGTTTTCTTTAATTTAATCACTCAAAAATTTTATCTGTGGCTTTTATATATGGAATACATTTAATCTAATTAACGGATCACTTTACTTAATAAACTTCTCCCTGCTGCAGATCGATCCACGCCATCGTTATGGACACAATTTACACTTCTATTACGATGTTTGGTTTGACAGCAGGAGCACACAACCTTTCTTTTACTGGTAAATACAGACTCATTCAAACCAAAATCATTGTATGATATGCAGTTGTACAAGTGCTGCCTATTTCCTTAATTTAGTCCTCTATATATACTGTTCTTCAATTTAAATTTCCTTGTGGAATTGAAGGTTGGACATTGGTGATGGTAAAGAAGTAAACCTTGAGAAGTGTCCAAGGAGCAAGCTTCAACGCCAATGCATTCAATACCTTGGACCAGTAATGTCTCATCACTAATACTGTGTGCAATTCTATTCTAATTTTACCAATCCTAATGCAGTTTTTTGTCCATGTATTTAAATTCTCACGAAGTTGTTTTGTCCTCACAGAAAGAAAGGGAAGCATTTGAGGTGATTGTAGAAAGTGGCAAGCTCGTGTACCGCCAAACCGGATTGCTTGTTAACACCACGGATGATACGAAGTGGATTTTTGTGTTAAGCACTTCAAGATCCTTGTATGTAGGGCAGAAGAAGAAAGGTGTTTTCCAGCACTCAAGTTTCCTAGCTGGAGGAGCTACAACAGCTGCTGGAAGATTAGTATCAGAAGATGGGGTTCTACAGGCAATATGGCCTTACAGTGGTCATTATCTCCCTACTGAGGACAATTTCAAAGAATTCATTAGTTTTCTTGAGGAGCATAATGTAGACTTAACAAATGTTAAGGTAATAAAAAACTTTAAGCATAATAAAAGATTTCCTAGTTGCCTTGGTATGATAGCCTTGTTTATTTGTTCATTTATATGTAGCTTATTTTTTTACCATTTGTTTGCAGAGATGTTCAATAGATGATGATGATTCTTCGTTCAAAGTTACCGATGAAGGGTGTAAACAAGAGGAGATGAAGGAAATCACCACGATCACATCTACCAACACAACAGCTAATGAGGTTGATGGGCCTATTGATAATAATAATAAAAAGACAACCAATGATCAACAGGACAATATGGAAGCTAATGCAGCCATGTTGCAAGCTCCAGCATTTGACCTAAGCAAGCGTTTATCATGCAAGTGGGCAAGTGGATACGGTCCCCGTATTGGATGTGTGAGGGACTATCCAGCTGATTTACAATCTCGGGCACTAGAGCAAGTCAACTTATCGCCAAGGATCAATCCTGGCCTTGCAGGGAGTTGTGTTCCGATCCCTTCGCCGCGGCCGAGCCCAAAGGTTCGAGTCTCACCAAGGCTTGCATACATGGGACTTCCTAGTCCAAGGGTTGCGGTTTCTACTCGTCAAAGAGTTTGAATTTCACCAAATGGTGAATTACCATGGTCCATGGTCGTCATGTTTTTTTGGATTTTTTGATCAGCTAAGCTCTTGGCCTTAAAATGTTCAAGAGGGCTGGAGACCCTTCTGGTGCCCTTCCAATCAGTTTCTAGAGGGGGAATATTTAGGTGATAATTAACCCATCATTCTTTATTCTTTTATTTATTTCGTTTTTTCATGGAAATCGTAAATATAATAAGCCAAATAAAGTTTTTCTTCTTTGAAAAATCTCAAAGTTGTGATATGGTGTTGATAATTCATGCTCCTATATGTAATGAATATGGGGTGTTAAATTTGTGCTATAGAGAATTCAAGAGTTAATATTAATGATTCAAGAGATGAACATTTTTCTTCCCTTCGCGTGGGAACGGGGAAGATTGGTTGTTGTTAACAGCCTCTCTTTTTTTCCTAGAGCATTCAATAATTAAAAGAAAACAAATCAAATGTGCTCCTCAAACCATAGAAAAAGAAGAAGAAGAAGAAGAAGAAGAAGAAGAAAGCGCGCGCGTGAGGTGAGACTGTAGAAATGTTGCTGGTCTTATCCCATGCACTTTCGGTCAACCATGTAGCTTGACTGTTACCCAGGGTCATCCTCCTCCTCCCAAAAATAGAAGGGACGACCCTTTCTTTTTATTTTTTCTTTTTTCTTAGGGATGGGAATGTTGACCCGAATGTTAATTATTGTGCCTGTTTTATTCTATCTGTCCCGAAAACAAAAGGGTTATTGTATTATGCAGGGAGGGGGAGTTGGTAAGAATAATGACACCCTGGGTTCTAGCTTGTTGGTCTGTGCCATGCCCCTCGAACCTTAACTCGAGGCTCCTGTGATGGCCCATGTCTCGAGGATAGTAAAGGACCGTTAAGATCTCTTGGATCAAAAAGAAAAGAAATACAAGCCAATTACTTGGGATTCCTCAAACATTTCTGAGGAGAAAGAAAAGGAATAAAGAACAAAGATACAATCCTAAAAAATGCCTCCTTGAATTATTTGTGTGAAAATTACTCACTATTCGGATGGTGATACCACAATTTATTCCACACAAAACCCATTGAAAGATCACACGATGAGTAATTTTTGAACATGTTGGGTTTCCTTAAACATATACACGCAGCAGTGAAAACGATAAATTTTAAAAAAATTCAGGAGTTCCAAGACCCGTTAAACAGGTTTAGAGTTATTTAGGATTTATACGAAGATTACGTGAAGATCTGAACTTCTTTTTGGTTTTAAATATATGCTTCAAGGCTATGTTGTCACAAACCACAAGTCGTCCAATTGTCCGGCCTCTAACGGTAATCCACACAAACTACTAGTGAAAAATCTCCTAAATACTTTTAGGGGAGAAAGATTGTTATACTTTAGAGTACTAGCTCTCTGTTTTTTTGTATTTAGGTGTTTCTGTATTGTACTCTTAGCACCTTAAACTCTACATGAAATAAAAAAACATAACTTTTTTTTATAGAAAAATCTAAAAGCCCTATAAATGACAAAAAGTCAATTTGCCACTTAAATAATATATATATAAGGCTAATTTTAGAAATTTATTCAATCAAGTCCCTACTTGAGTTTTCTAAGTCTAAAATTGTAATTCATTGTATAAATTATACTCTAGTCCTCAATTTCTAAAACTTATTTATAATCATCTCATTTTAATTTCTGACAAATGATTCTTATGTGTATAACGCATTAAGTTCCCTAATAAGTTGACCCAAATATAAATTACAATCCTAAATAAATAGGATTAAATAAATTAAACAAATCAATTTATTATCAATTCAATAATTGATTGATTTATTTATTTTTTAAGATCAAGTACAATGTCTAGCAACCTGTCATGATCTCTCGAATATTAAAAAAATCATAAGTGGTTTGACTTAACCTTTTAATGATCAATTTCTCACTGTAATTATTATCTATTCATTAACAATTTTCTGATTTAGACATAATAGCTGGAGTGTATCTACTATGTCAAATCATGTTTTTTCTTAACATTATAATCATTGATTCTTTGAATAAGATTTGAAACTCTTAACAAATCTCATTCCACCGTGCACCAAAATTTACAATCAATACTATTTAAGAACATATGAAATGTTTTCCCTAATTCACCAAGATGATGAATCATTTCTTGATTATTTAAATATCTTTATATAGTTCATGTTATATTCAATAACTGCACATTTGTTACCCTTGATTAGGGAACCACATGCATAGTGCAGCAACAACAGTAGGGGAGCACGAGTAGAGCTTCTACTGCAGGTAGGTGATCCACACCTATGCTTTCTAGTTAAATTCCATGATTTAATATGTTATTGATGTGAAATGTGAATTAACAAATGTTGGATATTATATGAAAGAATGAAAGTTTGCGTAATGATGTTGTTATTTCGAATGGTATCCCGAATGTATATGTGTTGAAAGAGAATGGTCTTTTGTGTGAATTGCCAAGTGATGGAAGTACCGCTGATATAGAAAATATGAGAAGTTTGATATGTGGCATGGACTAACATACATTTAGTGTATGTTAGGGTCTCGGGTAAGGGGATCATCATGCATCGACGCCTACAAGGTGATGATGATACCAGTGAAATTGGTATCGACAGTGTGTTAGGCGGAAATAGTTGTGGTTGATTTTATGGAATCTTGAAAGGAAGTTGAAAATGGAAGATCAAACAGTTTTAGTAGTTGAATGAGAAAGAGTTCCAATGGAAACAAAAAGTAAGAATTGAATAGAATATGAATACATGTTTGCCTTTTTAAATTGTTGGATATTTGTGTTACTATACTTATTGTAATATTCATGTTCAATAATATGTATTTTGTTTTAAGACCATCGCATGCACGACAGGAGTAGATCCTAGCTTTTGTTCACTTTTTGTTATCTAGTTCTAGGGAGTATATCCTTGTATTTTGTAATATAAAAACATTTATATAACTTAATTTGTATAATTAATGTTTAAACTTGAATAAATGAACTTAACTCTGAAATTCATATAATCATGTTTCATGTATGTGTGCTTATCTCATTTATTCCTCTATAATGATATTTGTTGTTCAATGTATGTTATCAATATTATGGTTATGATGATGATGATGTTTGTGGGATTGAGATCCATGATAATTGAGTCGTGATTGAATTATGAGATATGAGATATTAGAAGTGTAAACAGGTTATATATCGATAACTTGAGACCTCCTGATATAGGGGAGACTGCCAAAATTTTGGTAGAAATTTTAGTAGATTTTTATATGAAAATTGTATAAAAAAAATTTACCTTGTTTACCATTTGATATGTAATTGGTGTTTTATCCCGAATAAGAGGATGTTATATTTTTTAGGGGATGTTTTACCCTTAACCATATACTTTTTGATTCATGTGTTGCATGTAATACTTAGTAGTAGAGATCAAATTGAACAACAAACATATGGTAGATCATAAAATGGAGTTATTTTCAGTGAAAACACATAAGGTATAAACACTTTAGTGTTAGAGAGTATACTAATGAGAGGACTTACTACTTTGATATGACAAGAATTTCATTTAAGTTCCAAAGGCTATGGAAGATTCAAAAGTTGCATTTTTAATAAAACCATGAAATCTTATGCTTTAATCTCTTTTAGCTTGTTTCTTGCCGATAACGCTTGTACGCTTTGATGTTATTGGGTGATTGAAGTAAAATTGAATGCTTAGGTGGTTTTGATTTGGTTTTCTTTTTAATTTCCTTGCTTTTATTTTGATTCATTTTTTCTTTCTTTCTTTTCAAGTTTTGAGTCTTATTTTTAGAGTCTATTGTCTTTACCTTTTCTTTTCCTTGCTCGAGATCATGTAAGATATAAGAGTGAGGGAATTTGATACACTCATATTACTCTATCTTTTAGTACCTTATTCTTAGTTTTTTATGCATGTTTTATGTCTTACAATAGCTTACTTAAATTGTTTTACGCTTAATAGTGTTATATCAACACAAGTATTCCTTCATGAACCGTTTGTGTAGAAGATGCATCGTTACAACATCTACATCGAGAAAACTTTTTTATTTTTACACCTCTTGTATGGACACCTAATACCGTCTCCACTAATATTTCTCTAAATATATGTTGTGTAATTAATAAAACCCTGAACCTCATTACAATAATTCATCCTCCACAATCCTTTGTGAATCTTAATACATCCATGACTTTTATCGAACCTATATCAAATAATGATAACAACATGTATTAATTAACTACGTTAAGTAAATAAATTTGCAAAAATATTGGTTTAGCTCAAGATTATCCAACCTTCTTTCATACTTCTCTTAATTCATTATCAATTATCTACGTAGATACAAATTTGTACACATTAATTTATGGAAATTAAAACTCGACAATAAAATTGATAAAATATAAAACAAACTCATTAAACAAACAATTATTTATTTCATCACAACACACCTAAGTCGGAAATTCGACATAAGTTTTAACAATTTACAAACAAATATAATTTTACAAAATCTAAAATAAACCATAACATGTACAAAATCATAAATCAATACAACAAGTTTGTTTGAGAAAAAAACAATAAAACAAATAAACACCCAAACAAAATACATATACTACAAAAATATGCAATAAAAAAATTGACATTTTAAAATTGTGTTAAAAAAATGATAGATTTAAAATTGTGTTAAAAATGATAGATTTACTCACTTAAAATGAAAAATCCGCAATAAAATTTCAATCAGAACACAGATGTTGTGACTGGAAAAGTTGAAGAAGGATGAGTTGTGTTGAGATGAGGAGGGATGTGGTGGGGTGTTTGTTTAGTTGCAGAGGGGAAGAAGGAGAAATAGGGGAGGGGAGGGTCGATGACCAGGTCATATATTAACTATTACTGATGGAGTGTTTTTTGTTTGTCAATCCATCGATAATTTTGTCGGTAAAAGTGACACATCACTATACGGGTTTCCCTATTTGAATCAAACTGTAATTCTATCAGTAACATTATTCATAAAAACTTACACGTCATCATATTATTTGGTTTTTTTTTTTAATTTCTTCTATTTTGATTGGGATTCCCTCGGTATATATCGACATAATATTTCTGTCGGTAAATACCGATGGAGTTAGCGATGGAAAAAATTTGGTCGGTAAATATCACCATAAAATAACAACATAAAAAATCTGTCAATGATTTCATTTGTATTCGTAGATTTTCTGGTAGTGAGACCAAGTTCATACAGTTGAACAACATAAATAAAATTCATTGCAAGTTTAGAAATCAGATGTATCTGCAGAAGTTGTAGTGTGAAAATGAAAGTATGCATGGGAGAACCACCAATAATTTCAAGAATGGGGCACCGAGGATTGTGGCCCAGCAGTCTTGACAGGGTTTCCCTGCCTCTGCATCTTGGGTTCAAGCCTCAGCGTGCACCATAGTTATTAAACCCGGCCCGGGGGTTGACCCGGCCAAGGGGCCGGGTCCCGGGTTTCAGGGGTCAACCCGG
>Ga0307508_10006529_pt1 | contig 10965 bp, 11 predicted proteins | sample 9_EM_MG_FD_203089 | JGI IMG/M metagenome (GOLD analysis project Ga0307508, IMG submission 203089) | Populus trichocarpa ectomycorrhiza microbial communities from riparian zone in the Pacific Northwest, United States - 9_EM | ecosystem: Host-associated > Plants > Roots > Unclassified | place...
AGCGGCGCGATGTACCGCTCCAGCAAAATATTCCGGCTTGTTTATCCGGCTGTGTAGGGGAGATGACTGATTAGATAAGGCGGGGGGCTGATTTTTACCTTTTGGTTTGCCGAGACCCTTTTTGGATCGGGTCAGTTGCTGGAAACGCACAAACGTTCCTGGTACGAGGCATAATAACACTACAACCCTGAAACGGAGCATTCTGGCTTTTTTGTAAATTGTAAATCGGGAGTTTGCCGAGCGAGGCCGTTGAAGTTGAAAGCATCCCGGTTTGTTAGGCCTAGACGCTACACTACAGCAGATGGCTCAACGTATGAACTATCGGCGAATTAAAATGAATAATATTATGAGGCCAACGTTTCACGTTGTGTTTCATTATTTTTACCCACCGTTTGATGAATGAATGAACGCGCGCGTTTTCGTTGACCGAAGTTGATCAGAACACTTGGCTTGCGAATTCGAACCTACAGTCGGGTTGGGCGACGTCATAAGCCTAGGTAGGGTGGTCAGTGTGTCCCAGTTTGGACATCATTAGGCGCTTGAGTCCTCTTGAGGCGAGGATTCCAAAAAAGGGTCTCAATAGAGTGATTTGAGCAAAGTAGCTCCGTTGAGCGTCCCCGTTCTAGGTGTGTACGACGTTGCTCCTCGCATCGTGCCCTTGGTCAGGCGACAAACTTCCCAATCCTCCTTATCGAACGTTGCAGGACAGATCCAAACGTAGCTGTGTTTATTACTTGCGTGGGCTGGCCGTGGAAAGTTCACAAGGATTATTCAAAGTGAGAAAACGCCTTTCAACCAGCTCCGTTTGCATCTGCCTTTAGAGTTCGCCCCTCGCGTTCCTATACGTGCTTTCCCTTTCCATCTCGTCTCGTTTGATGAAAGTCGCCTCATAAAAGAGTCCTTTGGGCTGAACACCTTTTCATTACAACCGAGCTCAAGTAACCGTTCCAATCCAACCCTTTCAGACTGGTTCACCGGTGATGGATCTCGCCCAATCCTCTCCTCCTCCACCAAACCAACAGCAGCCTGCGAAACCGCCAATCATAAGGGGCGCAAAGTACGCCAGTTTTTACTCCTTTTCGCTCTTTCCTTGCCGCCCTCCTACGCATGTACGTCGTCTCGCTCACAAACAGGGCCGTTCACTCTCCTAGAGCATGTACTGTCTGTCGCGCTGCAAAGGTATACCCCATCTCTTCTCGATGGATCGCGCCCATCTATCTCTTCATCGCTCCTTCACTCACATCTATCCCCTCCTCGATCTTATATCAGATGCGCTGCATCGGCGGCGAGAATGGCGAGCCGTGTAATAGATGCAAGAAACAAAACTCTCAGTACGCATACATCTTCCTATCGACTACCTAACGAATCAGCAACTGATCCCCCTCTTTCTTTCTTCCCCCCCCTTCAGATGTATATTCGAAAAGCATCGGCGAGGGCGCAAACCTGGATCCAAGTACGTGTTACATCCAGATTATTCCTTTCCTCAAATTAGTCATTCAACTTTCGCTCATGTGCTTCTACCCCCGACCTTTTGTTCTTACAACGATGCCGATCCTGATGGGGGATGTCATGTGTTCAGGTTGTCAGAAGCGTCTAAGATGCTGCGTCGTCTCGAGAAAGGCTTAACGACCGCCAAGTCAGCCGCCAACCCACCACAGGCTCATCATCCACAACAACAACAGCAGCAGCAGCAGCAACAGCAGCAGCAACAACAACAACAACAACATTCCCCTCAACTTTCAACCAATGGCACTGAACCCTCATCTTCCTCACGACCCTCTTACCCTTCGGTACCTACCGGAATGACACGCGAACGAAGTCATTCAACAGCTACAGCTGTCAATTTCGCTTCGCCGACAAACCCGACCTCCGGATGGAATGCTCACGGCCATGGCTCCCCGCCCTTGCCGAACCAACCTCCTCGTACGAATAATAGTGGTCCAGTGCAATACATACAGATACCAGAGTATCAACAGCAAGCTACCGTTATGCAAACATCTCCCGCTTCGTCGATACATATGCCGCTAGGTGGTGGAGGATCGATGACGCAGAGTCCTCCCATACAGCGCAAACGACGCTCCCGTTCGCCGAGTCTCATGCATGAAGACCGATATCGTCCACACCATCGAAGCAGTACACTTACGTCCAACGTCCGCGGCACGGATGAAGGCGACGACTCCGAAAATGATGATTTGGGTCAGCCCAGCTCTTCTGAAGAAGACAACAAGCCCGATACGACGACGAATGATTACAGCATGTTTCCTGCTAATTTACTTGCAGAAGAGAAACGCGCATCGTTCTTCAAGACTATTCTGAACCCACCACATTCAGACAATCGAGGTGGCCATGGCGGGAGTGGCACTGGCACCGGTTCAGAAAAGAGCTCAGGTGGAGGTAACGCCTCTGCTAGCGGCGGGAATGGGGCACGAAAACGCGACTTGACCAATTCTCCGCAAGTCTCTGGTAATGGCGCCGGTTGTGCAAATGGTGCCAATGGTTCCGAAGCACAACCCAAGCATGTCTTCGGCGTCAAGAAACCACCACCTACATTTGATGACCCAATTACGGTGGGCTTGATCACAGAGGAAGAAGCAAAAACCTTGTTCGAACTGTACGTTTTATCTCATTTTGGATATTTTCCTTGTCGGTTTCCCACCTATTCCACGATCCGCCCCTCTCATCGTGCCGGTGCCGCGATCCCACCGATGCGCGATGCGCCGTGCTTCTCTCTATTCCGTACTTTTCCTTGACGTGTGAACGCCGTCCCTGACTCTCACTCCCTAGGTTTTTCTTGCGGTTAAACCCGTTCATATGCTTGTTCGATCCTGTCTTGCACACGGTCGAATATGTTCGATCAACATGTCCCTTCCTTTTCACGTGTATCATCATGGCCGGTTGCAAGTTTTGGAAACCTCACCTATACCCAGCCTGCCAGCAGCTCGCACACGACACGTGCGTCAAGGTTTTCCAACACAGTGTGAAGAGTGTGGGTGTTGTGCAGGCGTTCGCATGCATGACTTATTGGAAAGAACCAGATGATAACGTGTGTCCCTATACTTCTTCGCACCTTCATCTGTGGCTTCATGGCTAGTCAGATCACACTTAACTGACGATTTGTTCTTGTTCAATTTTTTTTCTTCACTCGCTCGCCCGTTGCGCACCCACCATTGGATCTTCCCCAAACAATTGCAACTCGCCGAAAAACGCCGAAATGCATTCACAATCCATCATGCAAATACATGACATGAAAATTCTTCGAGAAACAGAACGTGTGGATGTATATTGGGTACGCATGTCGAATGGCCGTGGAACTCGGCATGAACCGTTATGTGCCCAAATCACCTGAGAGCGAGACGGACGACCAATTCCGAGAACGCAGGAACAAGGAACGGACCTATCTCGTTCTATGGGTGCATGATCGCAGTCTCGCGACGCAGACTGGACGACATTGGATGTTGCCGGAAGACGACCTTGTGAAGAACTCACATGTGTGGCACGAGAACAAGTTTATTAGGCCGGAAGATGTGATTGTTGCCGCTTTCGTGCAACTTCGGCGGATTGCGGTACGTGGACACCGCATCAGTTTTTTTTTCATTATATTGCTTGCGTTATTATTATTTGCGTTTCGTTTTTGTGATCTTTCGTGGTTATGGCGGCTCTGGGCCTGTATACGTGGAGATGTGGAGATATGTGGAGAGAGATCCACCAAATCCCCGCATCCGCAGCCCAGCTTGTGGTCTTCCCTTTTACTTGTTTCCCATTTTTGTTTTGCCGAGTCAAGTCTCGGTTCTCATTCACTTGACACCTTGTGACTCTTTTGTTTTCTTTTTTGGCGACTTACGAATGAGCCCTGGCAATTTCCGTTCACAGGCGGAAACGACGGACGTGTTCTACTTGCACAAGGGACAACCGGGCATGCTATATGCGGATGTCAACTATGAGATCCTCCTCCGCGGTTGCAATTCCAAACTCACTGCATGGTCGAATACCTGGCAGCAAGAGCTCGTCAAAGGTAACATCCTCGGCTATGTGGTTGATTCCATTCAACCTTGAAGTTTGACGATGATATTACACTTATAGCGGACGGTCAAAGTTTCCATCAGTCGACGCTCTCGTTCTTCAGATTACACGTGCGATTGTTCTTGAACAGTTTTGGTCTCCAATCATCGATGCAAACTGCGAGCCGAGAGGCACCGAGTTTGCAGGCCTTATCTAACTGCTACACAAGTGCATTGCAATCCTTAGAAATCGTGACAGCGGAGTTCGCCCCAATTGGCATGCTGGTAAACGAGGCAGTGTTGCTATTGTTGACAGGAACGTGCTGACCTTTGCGTTTAAAGCGATACGTTCAGGATTCAATTACTGTGATGACTGCATACTCGGCTGTTTTCCTGCTTCGAGTACGTTGAGACCTTTGAGTTACCGACCGTTATATTCCGCTCATTCAAGGTTATCAAAGCTGCTGCGCCACTCATCAACATTGTCGGATTTGCATGAAGAAGCTACAAGGAAGATCTACGATCTTATCTCGCAAACAGCCGACGTTTACCAAGAGGCGGCATTGATGGCCACCTCTTCGGGCTCCGCTGGCTATCACGCCCGGTTCCTTCGGAGCCTCGTGGCCAAGGATCTGTCGGATAAGGCCCGCGAGGCTAGGCGCCGTGCCCATAAGTCGCGTGATGGCGAATCCGTCAGCGGCTCCTCTAACAATGCACCATCCCCCTCCCTCCTTCCCTCGCCTACGAATATCATTCCCAGCTATCACCCTCCTGCTCATCCTCAAGCTTTGCATACCCAGTATAATATTGCCGATCCACACAACGGAGTGGCAACGTCTCCGACATCTGGTGACACACCGAACCCCTTCGTGACCCCAACTGGCCAGCAAGGCTCGTTCGCTGCATCAGGGCAGGGTGGAACTGCGATGATGACAGATGGCAATAACATGCCAGGGAGCGCTGGTGGTGCTGGCGGTTTAGCCGGACAACAAGACATGCACTCGTCATTCACGAATGCCCTCATGCAACCTATTCAAGCTGAGAATCAGTCCTTCCAGTTTTCGAATTATCCTCGGCCGCCGCCTCAGGGTGGCGATGCACTTGGCTTCCAGCAGTATAATCCAAGTTCGCCTTGGGATTCGCAAAATCCGTCACTCGCGGATGCGTTTGGTCAGCCAGAGTATCAACAACTAAACGGTGTCTCCGATGCCGATATCAATTATTGGCGGCACATGTTTGTGAATCTAGGCTTCAACAGCGGCTAGACCGCTTTTCTTTCCCTTTTGTTTCGAAGGACGGATGGGGAAATGCAAACAGAAGGTTCTACATTCTACTTTCCCCGTCTTCTCTCTTGTCAATTGTTTTTGTTCTTCTCTCTCTCTCTCTTTGCTATGCTTTCCTTTATGCCTGCTATTCTTTTTTTCTTCTCACCCTTGCATTCTACTACTTCGCTTTTTTCTCTTCCTTACTCCCCAACTTGCGCGCTTTCGATCGATCACCTCTTTAGAAAAGATATGGGCGTTCTCGTGTATCATCCATCCATCCATCCATCTTCCACCCCATTCTTTGTATCTTTTCATCATCCAACCTCCACAAGGCGCACGAAAATCCTCGCTAAACACATCCTCCAACTCTGTGTATGATTAGGTGTTCACATTTTTTAAAAGCTTTTCCGTTGTGATGAATTATGGTCGCCGCTGCTGTCGCTGCGCTGCTTGGCGCTCGGACCTCGCTTTTTTTTTCTCCTTGTGATGATGATGATTGTGTAACAAATGGAGAGGATGTTAGCTTGGCACTAATACTAGCTAGGACACACCGTTCAATGGCGGGGTATACATGAGTAATACAATAGTGCACGGTTACCCAAAAACAATGGCTGGCATGGCTGACTGAACCTGATCTAGTCCATAGTTCTGCTCCACTTCGCGGTCGCGATCGCGATATCGATTCTGTGATATCTCCGAGTCTTCGAGACAAATGAAAAAAAAAAAACACTTTGCAGGGTGTAATAAATGCCTCTTTTCTACTAGTACTGTTATTATATAGACACGCCGTGACGCGTGACCAACTTAGGCTCAGTTCTTCAGTTCTACAGGCGGCATGGCCCGGGACACCTGTGGCCGCGCAAGCTCCAGTCAACCAGCTCTAGGGCTTTCAGGGATACTTTAACGTCAGCACCACCTCGTGAGAGTGCGATCAGTCGGAGGGAGGTGCATACAGATGCGGCTCAAGGTGAACAGAGCACAACACCACTCGGAGGCGAAGAATCAATCAAACTGCTCGACCGGTACTCCAGGGCTGCAAGTCCGCATGAATGAAGTCTGGAGCAGTGAGGCTGTGCGATGGACGCCACGAATTTCGAGGATTCTGTTCCTGAAAGGTACATTTAATTCAGTCTTCGATGAACAGCCTTGGGTCAACATCCCAAAGCGGCGCTCTTCCAACGCCCTCAACGCCTTTGCTTTGCTTTGTCCACCACGTATCCAACGCTTGGCCCTCGGGCCCAGCGTTACTCTCCGTCGTCGGCATGAAGTACTCTCCCCAAACGGTTCAGGTCCCCGACGAGCCGTATCCTTGGTTCAATAACATCGGCATTAGCGTGATTATATGTTCTTTACGAGATTCTTCTCTCAACAAGTTCTTATTGATATTTTTTTTCTTTTTTTGTCGCCGTGCATTAGCTCATTTCTTGGGTAGCTCTCGTATCGTTCATCTCCGTAGCCGGACTTCTTACGGCCGCCACCGTAAGTGCACAATTCCTGGCGTCTATGCCCCATAGTTTAGCGCACGAGTTCGCATGATTTATTGCTAACCTGTGTATGTATATGTGTTGTAGGTGCGGACGTTCAAACGCTGGAGGCGGAGACAAGAGGGCCGAGTGTTGGTGGAAGATGCGCCCACACAATCTGTGACGCTTCTTTTCATTCTGGCAATGTGCATGGATGTGATGAGCGTATGGTGGTCATGGCAGGGCGCCACCACCGAGGGATCGTATTGCACTTCGCAAGGTGAGCGCTGTCGGGGGTCTTCTGGTTCCCTCATTCGGTCACATAAAAAAATACGACCACTGACTCCACCACACTTCATTAGCTGTGCTAAAACAGATCGGGAGCGATGGGGCTGCTCCATTCACCATGTTCTTAGCCATTATGACTGTCATCCCAGCAATCTGGCCAAATGCTCTCCCGCCCACAACAGGAAGAAATATCGTACTTGGAACGATCATGTTCACCGTAATATCCTGGCTGCGACGGCAGTGGCGGCGGTGGCAGCAACGGCGGTGACAGCAACGGCGGTGGCAGCAGCAGCAGCAGCGGCTATGGTGGGGGCGACGCCACGGGAGGCAGAGACAACATGACGCGCAGCATCGCGCGCGGCGCGGGTAGCATCACGAGCTGCGCGAGGGAGGTAGTGCCAGTGTCAACTCTGGCGTCGTGTAAAGCGGCATTAGTGGCGGCATGGAAAGAGGCGATGGCGGCAGCTCCAGCTGATTGGTCGAGGGCGCCAATAGAGTCTAATGGGATCTTGGGTTATGTTGCCTGAAGGCCGTGAATAATTTCACAAACGCAAAGCAGCAGGACTTCGCAGTTTATCATGCCAACCCCATACAGAAACTCTCCAGGTTGCGAGTCCGTACTGGTCAGGCCGTAAAGGTGATTGCACTTGTCGAGCAATGCACTCGTCGGGTTTGACTCTCATGAACCACCAAGAATAAGCAGTTGTCTTTGGGTAACATCTACTGTGACAGGTTCTCATCACGAAAACGCACCAAGGCCTGTCCCTTCAAAATATCAATGTAAGCAGGTTTTCGTCAACAACAGAGACCTTTTTCGGATTACATTGGCTAATCAGGCGGGAACAACAAAAAGGGGATGCCCCGATGTCACGAATTTAAAGAGCAGTGTATTATGTATAGCGTCCACCCGCGGAAGAAGACCATCCCACAGCCGTATCGTGTTAGAAGTAGAGGTATGTGTTGAAAGCCCCAGGGGTATCTCGTGTTCCGGTCAGGCTCGCCCCAAGATATCCCAGATTCCGAGTCCGAGTCGTCCCCAATAGGTCGAAGCCTCCGGAACGCCCTCTCCACCTCGTCTTCAGATAGACGAAACTTGAGATATAGTTGAATATCGCCTTCGACAACTCATTGTTCAATATCCTGTAAATGAAATTGCTGGTAATCGTAATATTGGCCAAGGGCAGTGTGGATATACAGTTCAGGGCGAGCAGTAACGAGGATTTTGAATGTTGTCTGCAAAGATTGCTGAGAATAGTTTCTGTACCCGCTTCATTGCACTCATCCAACGCATCCACCGCAACGAGTATCAACGTCTTCGCAGATCGTTGCAATGGAGCAGCAAACAAGCTTTTGAAGTGTGTGTGTATCACGGCGGCCCAGGTTACTAGAGTCCCGCTCTACCGCATCATTGATTGCGACGGCTAGATTGATACACGAGTGCTGCGAAGAACTATCTCGCGGTTTTTCTTTTCTCCTCGTCCCTTGAGGAGAAAAAACTGGCGCCAAGGGCATTGGATTGATTGGCGAGCGTTTTCGCAACGGTCGACTTTCCAACACCGGCGATACCGTAGAGCATACAGATGGATTGGTTCCGATTTTCACTCTCGTTATTCTCGTTATTTATCGTCCAGAAGCGTCTCCCGAGTGCCCTCAAAGCATGAAATGCGCTGAGAAGTCTCGTATGAATCGTATATAGCGGCAGGGACTAGATTAAGTCTAGCAAGGTTCGGGAACTGCTCTTGTCAACGAGGGAGCCACTAGATGACTAACTTGGACACCACCTCTGACTCGTGTCTCCGGTGCGAGATCCGTGGCAGGCGCCCCACGAGAAACTCCCGCGCCATCCCCCGATGAGGGATTAACACTAAATTGGGCTGGTGAGGCAGGACCTTTACCGATGCCGCGGGATGGTTGAGCTACGGGACGTTCTGCATGATCCGATGTCAACAATTATTGTGACTGACAAGAGTAATGACAACGTTAACTGACTCAAATACCCGCGTAATGGTGGGCAATCCATAAAGTACGCTTCGACCAGCCGACGTAATTGTCTCGGACTTGAATCTTTGTTCAGATAAACGAACAGGTCCTGAAATCCACGAATCTGCGCAATTGCGTCCGAGTGGATCATACACTTCTTAATATGGCTGGGGACGAGCGCCATGATATCATAGCGCCGCACGAAAGCAGAACGGTCCTCTGCGAGGGCAGCCTCGGCTTCATCGCTGTCGATGAACATTTCCTCAGTCCAACAACTACACAGCCAATGGTTCGGTTGATGAGGGCTGGGAGGACGCGAAGGCGGAGGGGAGGGCCAAGGTGTCAGAGATGGCGTTCGTTTAACGTCAGGAGGGCTATTCTCGTCTTCGGCATCATCTTCGATATCATGTGTTATACCTGTGATGCCTGCAAAACGAGTGCTCCCGACGTCAAACTCCCTGGATGCTACATAATAGGATGGTTGTTTGGCAAACCAACGCCTGGTAAAACAATGTACGAAAGTGCCCAGACGCGATCAACAGTTCCGCCCCCGCTACCCTGAAGGTGAAAGGAACTTACATTACCCAATCATTAGGGCTTCATCAGCGGGAAAACCCATGGCGAGAAGAATCGGTGTCAAGGTTCGGAAAAGCAGGAAATCGGGAATAAAACTTTTGAATTGTCGGTTTGACGCGGGGCGGCTGCCGATGCACTTACTAGTCCTCTTGACTAAAATGGGCCGTCTAAATTTCAAAATGACCCCAACCAAAAAATTGGTGAATGGGGAGGGACGAGTGCATGTTGACGTGTCAATTGCACGTACTAGAAAGAAAGCTAGTATAACTTATTAGCTAAATGTCCAGTGCTAAGTAGAAGTGAGAATAACTCACAGTCAACGAAAGAATGCCAGGTATTCGTGCGGATATGACGGGTGGCTGCGAGGAGTCGATGCCAACGCGTTAGTACTGAAATCAAATAACAGGCAAGCAACCAAGCAAGGCCCAGAAAAGACATACACCTTCTACGGTAGAGCCAAGCTTAGAAGTCCAACGGGTCAGGTTATGTGATTAACTACAACAAACGCCACACTTACTTTAGCAGTATCCTTGACAGCAGTCGTCGATAGAGAACTAGCGACGCCCTTAATGAAGTTCATGGGTCAACGTGTAAGCAGTAAGCAGTGATGTCGTCCCGTGTACGTGACGTGATGGAGGAGGTGCAAGGAGATAAAATGGAGGGAAGTTAGTCGATTGCATGTTGGTCTTTATGCCTTCCGATCCCAGAACACCTGTTTATGGGTGTTGTTCGCATCCCACCAAAACACCGCCACCTACGCACCTAACACGTGATGCATCGTATTCATAGGCGCTGTGAGCCTTGAGTTTAGGTAATCTTGTGATTGAATAGAATATTTTGAGATTATATCATTTACTATTTATGGTATCTATATACTTCCCTCAGACATCACACTGCCCACGTCCCGCGAGACTGAGCAACGGAGCAGTCGGGGGAAGGAGTCTGGCGTCCCCCCCTCATAAATTAAATCTATTATTTGTTTCCCGCACAAGCAAGCTTTCATTTATGTTTGTTGATTTCGGCGGTGTTTTTCATCGTACGAGCTTCTTTAAAAAAAATTTCTCTACGCAAGCAGAATGGTGAGCATCGTTTCTGGACGTTACTGCTGTCTAACGTTTTTGAAGAAAAATCATTATGACGTGATTATTGTCAGTGCGAGCCCAGCTGGGTCGGCACTGGCGTATTCATTGTCCCAATGCCGACCAATAGACGCGCCACCTCTCCGAATCGCGCTCGTAGAACGTTCCCTTGCTCAACCAGACCGTATAGTGGGGGAACTCATGCAACCCGGTGGCATGGCTGCCTTGAAAACGCTGGGTCTGACTTGGTGCACGGAAGACATTGACGCGATTCCGTGCCATGGGTACTGTGTTGTGAAAGGAAGCGACCAAGTCC
>Ga0307508_10006530_pt1 | contig 10965 bp, 12 predicted proteins | sample 9_EM_MG_FD_203089 | JGI IMG/M metagenome (GOLD analysis project Ga0307508, IMG submission 203089) | Populus trichocarpa ectomycorrhiza microbial communities from riparian zone in the Pacific Northwest, United States - 9_EM | ecosystem: Host-associated > Plants > Roots > Unclassified | place...
CGCGCCGCCCACGGTCTGCAAGCAGGGCCTCAACTGCGTCGGCGGCTTCTGCATCAAGCTGTGTCAGTTCAAGCAATGCGGTGACCCGGCTTGCGCGGCAGACGAGGGCAGCTGCGTCCACTTCCCACGCGACCCCGAGGGGGTCGGCGAGTGCACCCTCACCCTCAGCCGCTGAGCGCCCGCTTGCGCCGCGCGCCTGGTGCCGCCACGCCAAGCCCGCCGGCCAACCGCTAAAAATCGCGCAAAGCCCGCCCGCTCGGCAGCGTCACACGCCCGTCGAAACTCCGTTGACCGCCCCGGCTTTTCGTGGGAAGTAGCCGCTCCCTTCGACACCCCCGAAGGACCGGAAATCCCGGGCCAGTAGCTCAATTGGTAGAGCAGCGGACTCTTAATCCGTTGGCTCCCGGTTCAAGTCCGGGCTGGCCCACAGCAAAAGACGGCGCCCTGACGAGAGTTAGGGCGCCGTCACTGCTTTGTGCCGAGACAACCGAGACAGGTGCCGAGACAATTGTCTCGGTATCTGATCGTCGTCCGCTAGCCCCGTCGCGCCTGGCCAGCGGCGAAGCTCAAGGACACCGGCCGCACCGCCCCCAAGACTTCAAGGCGACGCAGGAGCTTCAGCTAGCTCTGGGATGGCCACGTCCAGCGGCGTGTAGGGGCCAAGGTTGAGCTCAGCGTGACCGCGTGCCTGCCTTCGGTACAGGTACAGCATCTGACTGCTGCGATGTCCTGTTCGGTCAGTGACCCAGCTTTCAGTCTTGCCCGTGGCCAGGCTCACGGTCACGAAGCCTGCGCGCAGGTCATGAGCCCGCAAGGCTATGCGATTTTCGCTGCTTTCAAACAGCTGCGGGCGAGTCACGCCAGCCAGCTGGAGGGATTCTCGCAGCAGACGGGCTGCAGTGTACGCATCGATGCTTCCACCTGATTTGTCCTCCATGACGCGCGCGCTTGCGCCCTTGCTACGTGCGAAGTGTTTCTTCCAGATGCGAAGGGCGCTGGCAGAGCCAGGGTCCAGAGGCCACGACCGTGGTTCGTCCGTCTTGTTTTGATCGAGCACGAGCACTCCCCGCTCCAAATCTACGTCAGCCCAAGTCAACTCCAAGGCTTCGGAGGTTCGCAGACCCTCACGCGCGAGAATGCCAAAGAACAATCGCGCGACAAGCGGGACGGTCCTGCATTGCAGCAAGGCCAAGTCTTCTGCCGGATACACGTAGGACTTCGCCCGATTGGAAGAAGCTCGAGGTAGAAATCCCTTCGGTAGTGGGTTGCTGCGAATAAGTCGCGCCGGGTAAGTGGCCAGGACGAGAAGGCGATGGATTGCCTGAAGCACATGCCGGCGGGAAGCGCGGCTGAACGTCTTGCCGACCGGTGGCAAGCCAGCCGTCACCTTTTCCACCAGGTCGAGCCCGCACTGTCCCTCAAAACGGGCTAGCCGTTCGGCGCCGACTCGCGGATACACGTACAAGCGAAGGACACGTTCATCGTCCTCGGCTGAGCGCTTCACCTTGATGTGGTCCTGAAAGCGCCGGGCCAGATCGCCCGAGGTCCACAAAGCCCCGAACTCTTCGAACGTCATCGATGGCGACAGCGTCGTTTGCGAAGTGTCGACAGCCTTGGAGCCGTCCCCGATGTGCTCGGCGTACCAAGCAGACGCATAGCGCTCAGCTCCCACGACATCGTTGATGTCCTCGGTCGGTGGGATGCGGTGAAGCCGGCGAACGCCACTACGGTCATAGAATTTGATCCCGAAGCCGGCGCGGTCGGGCAGCGGGTAGACGCGCCATGGTCGTTTCGATCCACTGGCATGGCCGGCCGCCAGTGAGCGCAGCGCGCGTTTGGCTTCCTCCTCGTTTGTCGTTCCGAGTGGCACCTCGCGCCCGTTGATCAGCGCGGTCCAAACCTTGGACCGCCCCCGCTGGCGATGCAGCTTGAGCTCATTGCTCCCCTTGTCCGTAATGTTCATGCACGCGTCTCCAGCGGGTTCAAGGCCCGCAAGCAGGCGCGTCACGACTTCAGCGTCGACGCGAACGTTTCTTAGCCCAAGTCGGAAGACGGCAATCTCGCCGCGCTTGATCATGCGGCGGACCGTCCGCGGATGGACGGCGAGCCTTTTCGCCACCTCCCGCATCGACAGGAGCGTCGGCACTTCCGCGGCGCTCATGGCGAGCCCTCCACCGTGGAGAGCCCGTCATGTGCAGCGGTCTTGCCTTGCTCAAGTTCCTTATCCCCGATCCCTTCCCGACCTTGTGCCAGGCCCCGGTGTTCGTCTGGGCCGTCGCCGTCGTCGGGATCGCCACGAGCGGATCGAGTCGTCGATGGACGACGTGACGCGCGCCGATGACGACGAGTACGGCCACGGCGCAAGCGTCGCAGTAGTGTAGTCGGTCCGCGACCGCGGCGACGGTGTTGGGGCTGCCGCAACGGCCTGGTCGGTACGCGCAGCCCGCGGCGGGAAACACGGCGTTCGCGGCGGAAGCGGCGCCGCAACTCGTTCTCGTCCGGCGGTTCAAAGTCCAGATCGGAGAGTTCCGAGGCAAGCTCGTCGTGGTACCGAGCCTCTTCCTCATCAAGAAAGGCGTCCCGAGCTGTGTCCATCGCCCTCAGGACCCGCGACGCCGCTTAGAGGCTTCTGAAGGGAACGAGGGAGCAGCACCGGGTCGCGCCTGTCGCGTTCCAGGGCCGTAGGAGACTTCCGGGAACTGCCGAATCCGAACATCAGGCGGCCATTCGTCCATGTCGCCGCCCTTACTGTCGTTGAGAGGCAGCGGCCCGCCGTTCTCGAGCGCATTCGCACCGAGCTGCTTCACGAATACTGGCTTTCCTGCTCCGGCGAAGTCCGAAAGCACTCGACGGGCCCAGGCGACGTCAAATTGCCTGGCACCGTGGCCGCTCTCCCCGCCCACAACAACCCAGTCGAGACTGGGGCCCAGGGCCGAGCCGCCCGGCAGCCATCGCCGGAAGTCAACCTCCCCCAACGCCGGCTCGTAGCTAACCCACCGGACGGCCGCCGGCACCTCGAGCAACTGTGGACAACGCTCGTCGGCCGTTTGCTGATTCTCGACGCTTACGCCGATCCAAACATTCGGCAAGGGCCACTGCACCGAGTTGGTCTTCAGCATCTGCTGAACCTTGGGCGATGCCTCGACGGCTGCAGCAACACAAGCTGCAACCTCGGGTGTCGTCTGTGGGAGCAACCCTTGCGGCGCCCGGCCGCTATGCTGCTGTCCCGTTGCCGTTGCCCATCGGAACCACTCGAGCAGCCGTCTGGGCCGCTTCGTCAGTATCTGAAACGTATGCTGGGGACAAAGAGCCATCACGCCGAAGATGGCTGCGATCTCTTCGTTTTTCAGAGACTCGTGAGCCACGTCGGACATCGAGTTGACGAAGATCTTGCTAGGAGCTCGATGGCGCATCGGCTCCACGAGCTTCTCTGGTACCAGTATCGCCCTCCCAGACCAATCGAGCCCTCGCTTGCCGATGCGGGTCAACCCTTCATAGGCGCCGCCGGGGCCATCATGCCGCCTCGCCTGGGGAATTGCCCAACAGTTGTCACAGCCCTCCGATACACGCGAGCAGCCGCGCGTAGCGTTCCATACCAACTTCGTCCACTCGATTCGACTATCACCCATTGGCCACCTCCATCAGAACAGCCGCGTGACAAACATCGACCGCGCCGGCGACGGGCAATGAGCACCAGCACGCCAGATTGCGACCGCAAAGCTCTTTCCGTACGTCGTCAACAGAGAAGGCGAGCTCGCCTCGCAGTAGCGCACGCCTGAACGACTCCACTGCCAGCGCGTGTGCCGTCTGGACCGAGTCACCAGGCTGCGAGGAAACGCGAAACGGATTTCCCCAAAGCGTGCCGCGCGTAACGCAGACCACCAGCAGTCCGTTCGGGGAGGTCAGGCGAGAGCCTCGGCGTCGACTTCGCTGTAGGCGCATGGGGGATCGAGAAACACCGGACGCTTCCACCACCGTGAGATCCCGGCCGCACGAGTCACTCATTTCGGCGCCCTCTCCTGCGACTCTTGAGCCGCCCAGATTCGACGGCGCCCGGCTTGCGACCGCGCTTTGGGGGCGTGCGCAAAGCCCACTCCATGGTACCCGCAAGAACGCCGTCTTGAACGACGCCGAGATGAACTAGGACAGCCAGCGCGTGGTCTCGGTCACACATGACCATCGGCAAGTCCTCGATCGACAGGCAATTGACCTCACCGGTCGCGTAGAGGACCAGGCAACTCCCATTGAGCTCGCTCTTGGGTCCGACACCCATGTCAGTGACTAGCGCCATCGCCGGCGTCACCATGGCGGTCGGGACGCCCAGGCGGCGGAGGTGCGCCACGAGCGCCAGCCGGAACACGTCCGCGAAGTTGAAGGCGCGATTTTCCCCGGATCCCGACGACTGAGCCTCGGACGCATCGACCAGGCCGAGCCGGATCCAATAGTTCAGCATCGCTGGAGATATCCCAGCAATTTCCAGTGCTTGCGATGTCGAATAGGAGGTCGTCATTGCACTTAGCGTATTTGAATACTATCTTTAGCACTCATTGCAAGGCGAGCGCAACCAGCACGACGTTGAGGTGAACGAGGAGGCGCCACTTGCGTTCCCGTTGGAGCGGTTTCCCCAACGCTTCGCGGAATGGGTCGAAGCGTGCTCGACAGCAACCCAGACGCCGACGGACCTGGCCGGCGTGCTGGCCCTCAGCGTGATGTCCGCGGCCGTCAACGGCAAGGTCGTGGCAATGGTCAAGCGCGGTTGGTGTCAGCCGCTAAATCTCTACGCAGTGGTCGGCCTTCCTTCTGGCGAGCGGAAGAGCGCGGTCCTCGCCGAGGCGACACGCCCCCTGTACCAACACGAGGACTCGCTCGCCGAGACAACCGCGCCGCTCATCGTTGGGGCCAGGGCGAAGCGGACCATCTTGCAGGCGGCGGCACGAGATGCCCAGAACGCTGCTGTACGCGCTGGCGGAAGCAACTTGGTGCTGAACAACGAAGTGGTCCGGCTCGAGCAGGAGCTGGCCGCCCACCACGTGCCAGTTCGACCTCAGCTTGTTGCCAACGATGTCACTCCGTCGGGACTGGCACGGCTGCTCCACGAGCAGGGCGAGCGTATCGCGCTCATGTCGGATGAGGCCGAGATCGTTAGCTTAATTCGGCGTGGTATTGACCTCCTACTCAAGGGCTACGACGCTCATCCATTTCGCTCGAATCGCGCCACATCGGAGCCAATCCTGTTGAATGCGCCGAGTATCGTCCTCGGTGCGGCAATCCAGCCCGACGTAGTCGGACAACTTGTCGCTTCATCGGAGCTTGAGACGCGCGGCCTGCTGGCTCGAATCTGCTTCGTCCTGCCTCACAGCCGCGTCGGGAAACGCAACGCTCACGCTCAGGAGATCCCCTCCAAGATCACGGCAGCCTACGGTGAGGCGGTGCGCGACCTGCTCCAAATACGCGCAGAGATGGAAACGCACCAGCGCCCTGTCCCCAACGTGGTGGTGTTTGACGACGAGGCCAGGAGCGCAATCGACGCCTACCAAGACAGCCTTGAGCGGCGGCTCGCTGACGGTGGGGATCTCGAGTCGATCCGGAGATTTGCGCTGAAGCACGCTGGTAGAGTCGCCCGCATTGCTGCGCTCCTCCACGTCGCGAAGCGGGGACTGACAGCTCCGGTTGACGCCGAAGCGGTAGCCAACGCCACGGTGCTGGGCCACTATTTTCTCCAGCACGCAAAGCGAACTTTGGCTTCACCGGAAACCAATTCGGTCTCGATGTTGGCCACTCGCATCCTTGGCTGGATTCAGCGAAGCGGCATGACATTCTTTTCGCGCAAGATGTGCATGGACGCCGTCCGCGCCGCGCACATGCGCGCCACGGACCTGGACGAACCCCTGCAGCGTCTCGAGCACGCTGGCTACATCGCTCCCGCAGCACCACCGCCGCGATCGGGGGCGGGGCGACCGGTTGGGCCCTACTTCCAGGTCCTCGAGCGGGCAATTCGCGAATTCGCGAATTCAGCGAATTGGCAGGGGTAGTCGCTCGGTGCGGATCTCTAGGTCCAGGGGCCCGACGCTCCCCGCCGGCCATTGGAGCTGGGCGACAGGCCGCAAGGAAGGTGTCGTTGCGCTCCGGGTTTCGAACCGGCTGGGCGTGAGCGAGCTGGCCAGGAAGGAGGCGGCAGGGTGGCCTCCCCTGGCGGGACGACGAGTACAAGTCAACGGAGGACATGTTCTGCTGCTGGCGCACCCCGGTGAACCGTTCCATGTCTTGACCTGCTCGCTTGGACCGGGACTGCGCGTCTACGGAGAAGGCGCTCAGGTTTCATTCGGGAGCTCGGCACAATTTGACGCGAGCGAGGGCCTGCCAGTTGAGCCTGACCTCGGGCGGATGCCGCTCTGGCTGCTGCGGGGCTCTCTCCGAGTCCCCTTAGACCGCCTGGCGCGGGAGATGTTCGACGCCGCCCTTGAGGCAGCCGAGGCGGAGGCACGCACCGCCGGCCTCCTGCCGTTCTACCTGTAGGCGCAGCAACGCCCGCTCAGCGGCGCCCGCGCGCCACCGCCGGTGGGCTCATGAGCACCAGCTCCTGCCGGCGCACCTCGACGATCCGCGACCAGCCCTTGAGGTTGGCGTTCACCGCATCGTGAGCGGCGCCAAGCTGGCGGCGCGCGTCGTGTAGCTCTCGCTCACGTTTGCACATTGCGTCGTACTTGGGATCGAGCAGCAGCTCGTCCTTGACCTGCTGCTTGCTCAGCGGAGGCACCGCCAGCCGGGCGTCGCGCCGGAGCTCCGCTTCAAAGACACGCTTCTCGTGCTCGGCCTGGGCTAGCTGGCCTTGAACCACCACCAGTAGGTCAGCGATCTGCGAGCGAAACACCACGGCCCGGTTGAAGATGTCGGTGTACTCTTCAGCAGGCATCATGAGGAGGTCTTCGGGGAGGCAAACTGGGACTTCATCGAGGTCTGGGATCTGCAGGGTCATGGGGTCAGCTCCATTATTTGCGCCGCCCCCGAGGGCCGCTGCACTCGCGTGAGCACAGCGGCCCTCGAGGACAACTCGGTTTCCGCGGCACCCAAGTCCAGCACCTGTTCTTGTTCTTTCAGTTACAGGTACTGGGCCGAACCCGGTTGCTCGACGCTCTGGGGTTGGGGCCGATCTCCCGTTGCCGGCAGCAACGGGGAAGTCTAGGTAGAGGCCGGCGGGGTCGAGGAGAACCTCATCCTCGGAACCAACCGAGCCATGCCGCAGGTAGTGGCGATGCACCACCCGGCGGGCGAAGCGGTCGTAGAGCCAGGCCAGTACAACGCCGTGGGCGACGTTGAAGCCGTCTTTCAGTACATCACGGTCGTACCGGTAGAATTCACCCCAGCCGCGAAGGACCTCGTTCACGCGCCGGATGAACTTCCCCGCATTGGTGCCGCGGGCCCGGTTCATCAAGCAGGTGAGCCGACGTTCCAGCGCCTGAACTGCCCCCGCTGAGGCCTTGGCCACGAGCGCGCCCTCCCTGAGCGCCAGGTGGTAACCGAGGAATGAAGCGCCCTGCGCCACCGGCACGAACAGCGTCTTGGCGACAGCAAACCCGAGACCCAGCTCATGGGCAGTACATGCCAGCCGGTTCATGAAAGCAGCTGCTTCATCAGCGTCCTTGCAGGCGACGAGGATGTCATCACCGAACATGAGCCCACGGCCGTAGCTGGCAAGGTCTTGGAGCAGAGGGGTCAGGTGGCAGTCGACCAAACACGGCGCCAGCGGCGAGCCCTGGGGCACGCCCTTCCCCGCGAGCAGGTCTTGGACGAACCGGAACAGCAGCGGGTCGATGAACCGCCGCTCGAGCGCGGGCAGCAGCTTGGCCCAGGTGATGCTGGGGAAGCAGTCCGCTACATCAAGGCGGAGAAGTACATCGCCCGGCTGACAGTCCGCGATGAGCTGCCCGGCAGCGGCCAGCGCCTGATGCGTTCCGAAACCTTGCCGGAAGCCGAAAGAGCAGGCGGGCAAGTCGGCGTTTATGACGGGCCTGGTAGTGAGCGCCACCGCCGTGTCCGCCACGCGGTCGACGGCGTCCTGCACCGCGATGCGCCGATGCCCCCCGTTGTGCTTAGGAACATCGACGTAGCGGGGCTCAGCATGGCAGTGCTCACCCGCGCGCAGCCGGGCACCAAGCTCTGCCAGTACGTTAGCGTTCAGCGTGCTCGGGTCGACGCCGTCTGGGCCCGGGGTGTCGCCGCCCCTGCGCGAAACAACCAGCTTGTGCGCAACCTCGAGCACGCTTTGGTCGGCTGCTTGATGAAGCATGCCGTCGAGACGCCAGAAAGGTTGGCTCTCAGCTTGCTTGCTCAGCAGGCGCTGGTACTCGGCAAGCTGGACGGGCAGGCGCAGGCGACTCACGCGGCGTGCGCCTCCAGGAGCTGCAGGGGAAGCACGACCGACAGGCACGAGGGCTCTTGCAGAAACCCGACCAGCCTCGCACTGTCCATCACCTGCGCACGGCCGCGGGCAATGACCAAGAACCGGCCCCGGGTGCTGCGGGTGATGGCTCCCGTTTGAAGGAACTTCATCGCCGCGGCGAACGTGACGCGGCCGACACCTGCCTTGCGGAGGAATGCGACCGCGCGCAGAAGCACCACGTCCCGCTCGCTGTACAGCCGCCTCGTCCCCTTGCCCGCAGCCGCCGCGATGCTGGGCCCAAGCAGGCCTTTTCGAGCCAAGTCGTCGATCTGCCTGTAAGTCAGCCCTGTTCGGATCCTTACCTCTCGCGCCGTGAAAACGTTGTTCATGGCATCCAGTGTACGGGCTGCGAATTAACTATGGGAAGAGGGGCACCACCTCGGAACTGGAGGGGCGTCCACGGCCGCGCGGAGTGGACTCTTCCCATACTGCGAACCCTCGCGACATCATTTGTATCCCATGACCACAAAGTCTCAGGTCTCAACGATGTGCGCAGCAGGCGCGCCGGTCTTCATCAGGACGTACTCGAGCGTGATGAACTTCCCCGGCACCTACGCCGGCCCTCTTGATGCTCTGCGGGCTGCCGGCTGGCGACCGTATGACTACGGTGACGGCGACTTCATCTCATCAGAGGGTGAAGCTATCGCTTGGTACGAGCGCCACGCTTGGCACGTAGCATGCCGGCATCGCAACGCTTGGTTCAACCCCAGAATGGATACGGGCATTGCCCATGGCGTGTTCGGCCAGCCTTCCACTTCCTTCGTTATCCCTACGACCATCGTCGTGCCCCTGGTGAACATGTCGACACCAACGGGCGACAATGCCCACTGCTTGCGCATCTATCCCGATCTATGTGCGTCGGCATTTCATCGCAGGATCTTCGGTAGCTTGATCGAGTTCCGCGTCTGCACATCGGAGCTCGACGGGCAACTGCACACCTACGCAGAAGCGAACTTCGGCGGAGCGCGCTTCACCGCCACCGGTGACCCTCGCCGCGCTGTGTACATCGGCGACCACAAGCTCTTGCCGAGCGTGCCGGCGGAGGCCTTGATGGCAGAGGTGTTGCTACACCTGCCGAAGTTCGTGCACGAGGGCGGCTTCTGCTTCGACCCCTTGGGCACGCGCACGGACATACCTCGCGTCGGGTCCTACGGCGTGCTGCCACGTCACGGCAGCTTCTACGCCGAACTGCGCTGGCCGGCACCGTCCGCAACCGTCCTCCTCGCGTTCGACGCAACGGGTCGCGGGCGAGTGGCACAGGCCCCTGTCACGTCTGCCGCCATCATTGACCACGAGGATGCGATCGCCTGCGCCATGTCGTCGCGCACGCAGACGAGGTCGCCGTCCAAGCAGGTGCCAATCATGGCCAGCATTGCTGACGCGGTGCGGGCGATGATGCAAGCCAAGAAGTTGCTTCCCCGGCAATCGCGCCGTACGTGGTGACGACCGCCAGGGAAGCGCTGCCCGAGGGCCTCTGGAGACGTCGTGCAACCGCCGCAACCACCTCTTCGCTTCCGTACCCCCTGCATGAGATCCTCATCGCATGGGTAGATCGGACGCTCACATTGAGGACGACGCTGGCGCGGTTTCGCAGAAGTCCGCGCAAGACCACACTGACCGACTCTCGGCACGCTGGCGGGACAACCATGCCAAACGCACCGTTGAGATCGAGGCGGAGCTGCTCAAAGACCGCCCAGGGGCAACGTGCGATGAACGCACGCTCCTTCACCTCGCCGCCCATGACGCGGCGCTTTGCGACCGGCTCGCCGAGGCTGAGCTGCAAGTCAGCGAGCGCCTCGTCGCGCTCGTCGACAACGCCACCGTGTCCGGGGCCTTGGCCAAGGGGCTTCAACGCACCATCGCGTGCCGGGAGGCTTGCGCTCGCCGGCTGCGCGACCTGCTTCAAGCAGCTGCCGTGCTTCGCGGGCAGCACAAACTGGCCACCGTGACACCAATCAAGCGAGTCGCGTAGTGGCTGGCACGGTGAGGTTTGGGGCGGTCGCCATCAGCTTCCGACCTGGGCAGGTCAGGCTCGCCGATGTGCTCGCGCAGGTCGGGGTTGTCGATGAGCTCACCGTGCGACTGGTGGACCTCAATGGCGAGTCGCGGGAAGTTCATCTCCGCATGACCGAGAAGTGGTCCGCCACTTCATGGAGACCGGCATTGGAATGTCCCCAATGCCAAGCTCCCGCCGCCGTGCTTCGCGTCCAGGGCGAGCAGGTGCTTTGCGCCCGATGCAGGCCCGCGCACACGGCACACCACTTGAACAAGAACTGCCGCACTTGGCGCGATGAAGGTGCCATAGCTGATAGGCTCGTACGCAGCGTTCTCTTAGGGAAGGGAATTTCATCGAACAGCAGGCTCGCTCGGCAGCTCGAGGTAAGGTCCTTGGCTCGCATCGAGCTCGTGGGCGAGCAGGCACTTCATCTCGTGCGCACAATCGACCGAGCAGGATTCATCAACCCATGAGCCCGCCAGCCGTCGTACAAGGCGGTCAGAAGCCGGCGAACACCAACGCCGGTCGA
>Ga0307508_10006531_pt1 | contig 10965 bp, 19 predicted proteins | sample 9_EM_MG_FD_203089 | JGI IMG/M metagenome (GOLD analysis project Ga0307508, IMG submission 203089) | Populus trichocarpa ectomycorrhiza microbial communities from riparian zone in the Pacific Northwest, United States - 9_EM | ecosystem: Host-associated > Plants > Roots > Unclassified | place...
TCATTAACACACGTCAAAGTACAAAGAACAATATTACTCAATGTATCCTAACCCGGCAGATGTACCACAACCTGACACGAGCCGTACTCGTTTCGTTACTAACCGCCACCCAAAATTACAAGCACTTTTCAACACGCTGGTGGACGAATCGGACGATGCAAGTGATGGCAATGACAACATGAATGACACAAGCCAGCAGTGGGATGACCCAGCGCGGCCATGCTGCGCGGTTTTCAGGAGTACCTCACCATGCAAGACAACCTTGGTGATCTCACCATCGTTCAGTGGTGGGGTATTAACTCAATGCAATATCCAGTTTGGGCATCGCTCACACGCGACTATCTATCGGTCATGTCCAGCTCTGTTTCAGCAGAGCGTGTCTTCTCCTCTGCCGGCATCACCATCTCCAAGAGACGCAACCGCCTCAAGCGCGATGTCGTGGAGGCGCTACAATTTCAAAAATGTGCCACCAAATCAAAGCTACTGTTTCGTGAAGACCCCTCGCTGCTTGCTGAGGCTGCTATGCAGGATGAGATGAATGGTAATGGGAGCAGTGAAGCAGGGGACGAATCCGATACATTGGACAATTAATAGTTACTCTAGTTACAAACTGTAGTTGCAATATATACAATGTTTGTGTTGCATGATATGGGCCCTGGCTTGGGCCCCAAGCCCCGGCTTTGGGCCGGGCCGTGTTTGATGGCTTACTGGGGCTTGGGGCTTGGCTCGTGGAGATGGCGAGGTGGGTGGACACACGTGTGCACACGCAAGGGCAGGTGAGGTGGAGGTGGCGATGGTGAACAGGTGATCCAGCTGTAGGTATGGCGGGTACTGGCGCGCGGGTATGGGTTTTGTCACGGGTCATGAAATTATGACCCATGCTATTCCTTAGAGGCAGGGTAGCGGGCAAACGCATGCCCGATGTGGGGGAGAGACAAGGGTGCAGAGGGCAAGCATGATGCATGACAGGCATGGTTGCTGCCAGGCCATGGCTGCCCAACGCATGATGTGGGTCATGGTGGGCACAATATGGGTCACACGGTCACATGCATTGGGTGAATGCAGGCAGGCAGGCTGTGCACATCGGGACGTCAGGAGGGGAGCCTGCACAGTGCAGAGAGGCCCACTATAGTATGAGATTAAAATGAGGTGCTGGTATTATTTTGAATGATGAGGCATCATCTAAGAGACAAATTATTACTTATAATGAAATGGGTCCATGACCCACAGACTGTGAGACCATTGGAGTTCACTGCCTAAGGTGGTTCGGCAATGGTAATGTGGAAACAGGAGCTGTTTGAGAAGCAACATGTTTGTAATAAGTGTTGCTCGTGGCCGGCCTTTGGGTTACAGATCTTCGGAGACTTGGAGGTTGATACTGACTCAGACAAGGGTTGAAGGTGGAATATTTCACTTTGCTGTTGTTCTTGATCATCATCAGGTCCATACTGACCCACATGTACTCTACATACAACTGAGCGTGCGCCCAGAATGTCATTGTCGATGAGTGCACTGCTGAAAGTTGATGAGACCAAGTTTTCATTTCTGAACTGTCATAGTTGGTGAGCGCACCGCCAAAATTCCGAAGTTCATTGTTGCACGTTACTTTTTTTTGGGGGGGTGATCGGTGTCCTACTGAAACCAACTTCCTAAAGTAGCAAATTCATATTCTGACTGAGTGCAGTTGTCCAGCTTTCCATAGTTGTTTGTTCTGGAATGTTTTTGTTTGGCATGAGCTTTTGATCCAAACAACTGCCTGCTGATAACCATTGCATATTCCGTACGCAAAGTTGAATGTCCTTCCAACAACCACACTCCCAGTGCTTCATGTCTTTGCTTTCCAGAGAACATTGGGCTCTATGCAAACGCGACTGTCAAGGCTGCAGCAAACGTGCTTGCTCGCGCTGCACAATTATTCCTCACTCTGGCTGTTCCTTATTCATGGACGTTTATTGACAAGCCCGTTGGCACGCAAGCAGTGACAAGATTCAAACAATATGCTGACTTGTGAATTTTAATCACAGAGGGCCAAGTCATTCTTACCTAGTTCCCTAACCCTGCACAATTCCCAAATGACGGTATCTGGTACCAAGACCAAGAAACGTGCTATGCACTCCAAGCACCTGGCAGTTGGGTACATGTCTCCTAGTACCCCAATACGTCTCCACCATCCCATGTCAGCCGACCTGGAGCGACTTGTTCATCCAAAAAATCAAAGTTATGGGAATCAAATATGGGTTCATCTGCAACATGCAAAAGACGACTGCTTGGCATGTGTGACGTCGGTACTGCCTCGTCCAGGGTGGCCACCCACAGGTCACGCTCGTGCATTATACACATGGGCCAGTAACTCAATCCATGAGTCTAGGTACATACTATCAGTTCTTCTATCAATCTCGTGTTTCAGATACCCTTTCATCTTGCACGTCCCCATGTGCATGTAGGCTGTAGCACATTTCAGGCCCTATTCCTGGGATCTTTTATCATCTTCCACTCCTGAGACTGGTATGCTTGCAGAGACCATCCCTTTGCTGCCGAATTCACTCGCACAACAATATCTGCTCCGTTGGGTAACAGGGCCTTCCGTGTTCATCATGGATGACGGAGCTGCCAGTGGACAACAATCTTATCCACCTTCCACTGGTCCACCCTAAGGTTTGATAGGCATGAACCCTCAAGTGATGGGGGTGAATCAACAAGGGATGAGTATGGTATGAATCCCCAAGCCATGGGTATGAACCCACAGGGGATAGGTATGGTACCACAAGACATGGCGCAGTGGAACACGCTGGAAAGGCGGCGAGAATGGGAACATGTGTGGGAGTGGAGTGGGAGCATGGGCACAGTGCGTTTGCACTCTCTACTGACTGTGCATAAATCAACAAGGTATCTTTAACTTGTCATAGCAGTGGCCTGGTCTGCCTTGATCAGATGATGATGACTCTGCAGGTGGGATAAGTCATTGTTTTGGGTATGAGGCATACTCATGGCGATTGCTTGATGACTTGCGTGCAGATGAGTTCGAGATGATATCAACACAGATGCTTGCAATCACATGGTAAAAACAGAACCACGAGCTCATGGAGGGAGTCTTCAGAAAGGCAGCCTTTGGTGACTATCTTGATTGCCACACCCGCCCTCATGACTCCTCGAGTCCTCCCCCACCCACACCCACATACTCGACCTTTGACAAGGCTGAGCTTGAATCCAAGGTGGTGAGTAGATTCGAGCAATGTCGTGTTGTGCCAGCATGGCTGATCCTTTTAATAGACAAAGTTGCAGCAGGCAGTCAAGTTCTAGTACAGGTGCAAGTGGCAGAATGCATGACACGACAGTCTACAGCAGAAGACATCATTGTTGCTAGTGGCCATACGCTGATGGAGGTATTGTCCTAGTTGCTGTGTGCATGAGAGTTAGTGGGATGATAGTATTGGGATGGTTTTTTCATTCCATTCTTTTGGTCTCATAGTTATTGTCAACAAATGTGTTGCTATACACTGGCATGAACAACTTTCCTGCTTACTGGGATCTATGTGTGGGAAATTTGAGCTGGAGCATGTTGGGATTTGATCCTTTTGTTTTTATCACCTAGTTCCTGCACCAAACCTTGGTCTGATGGTCATCCAATGATTGTGCCAGTGCCACATCAGTTATCATGTAACAATAAAGCTGGAGGTAACACTAGTATCTCAATGCAGAGGACTCAAATTCAACATTTTGGAAATACAATCCATGCAATTATTCAGGATTGGAGAGCACACAAGACATTGTACAGACTGACACAGGACCACCCTTACCTACACCAGCTCAAACCAATCATCATCTCCAAGTTCCACAAAGCCATTTTGAATCTAGCACCCTAATTAGTCAACAATTCAATCACACAGATTAGAATCAAAGTTCACCCAATGTGACAAAATACCAGCAATTAAGTCAGGCCAATCCCCAAGGATCAGCTGACCATCATGAGTGCTCCCAGGTGTGAACTTAACTACATTAGATTGCCAGTAGGATGCACCATCATGATTGTTGTTGAGCTTGAGGAGAAGGAAAATCCACTCATGTCCATTGGTCAAAGCACCACGAAGGATCTGCTTCCTAAAATAACATAGCCATTGGAAGCATAAACCAGAAGTGGGTAGAATTTGCTTACTGAATTTGCTTTCCACATGCATACATTTCACCTATTGCTTGAGGAACATAGGATAAGGGATCATAAAGCCCAGCTTCTATAATGAAAAAGCCAGAAGGCTGATACATCTTGATGAGTTGAAAGCGTGGGTTTTTCAGAAAGATAGCTGGACAAAACACTGAGCTAGATAGTTAAGGTGGGTGAAAAGACTTACAAGCAATGCGTTGACTTAATACAACAGCAGTATAGTCAACAACCTTGGAAAGGGTTGAAAAACTTGATGGACTAATAGTTGTGGATGGAACATTGTGTTCCATGTTGAGAACCATGCGCTTATCTAATGGTAACATCACTGATGCACGGAAGAGGAATGCATCAATCCATGCATGAGCACTTGATTCAGCCTGACAGGATATGAGAAACACAAAAGTTAAGAGATTATTAGTTAGCATACTGTCCTAGGAACAAGACTTTCCAACAACTGTAGATGGCAATGCAGATTTGCAGAAGACCACAGCTCGTTCTCTCCAAGGGAAGTAGAAGTTGCCAAGATACGTTCCTCAAGATTAGGTTTCAAGTCAATAGTGCCAGCATACATGACCTTCATCTTGGTCAAATTCTCCTCAGTCATTCTGAAGAAGGTAAGAGACTGCAGGAGATTGAGTTAATGAAAAGCCATTCCATAATTCAAGTCATACATCAGGATCTGCCAGCTTTGACTCCAACAGAGAGAGCATCCTGTCAACTTTGTACTCAAAGCTTTCAGGGGGAGGCTCATTGGGGCCTGCCTCCTCCTCAGCCTGTGCAATTATATTCTTCAATGCAACCATAGAGTTGTAGACAACTTGTAGTTCTGGCCCACTGAGACCCAGTGAGAGTTTATGTTTCTTCAAGTTGGAAGGCATGAGGACAATAGAACAGGAGGTGCCAGAGCGGAGTTTGAAAATGTGCTGTGTGACCAACCTTTGACCTACATATGTAGGTGACTTGCGAATTCGACAAATATCATGTCCCTCTGTGAAGCTTTACTCTCCAGACATAGCACTGGGCGCCGATCAACGAAGGATAACAGCCCGTGGGGCAATTAAGCGACTTTTGCACACCGTTCTCCTACGCTTTCTCTCCTGGCCCGTGTATATTCGACTGGCGGGCTTCTTCTCTATGTATCTACTCGTATTCTTTCTCCTGCCTTCCGTGCTGGACCAGGAAGAGCTTCCACCAATCTCCTACTTCTCTCCACTTGTTTGCTACTCGCTCTCTTTACGTCTTTTCAACTGGCCCAACACGACGCGAGCAGCTTGCGGTCCGTGTGCACGTACTCGTGGACGGGACCGAATCCCAGGTGGATGGCCGCCACTGGAGCAAGCCCAGACGTTGAGAAGGAAGAGGGTTACCGTTACAGACTCTGTCGCGTATGAGGACTGTATGCCACCGATAGTAGATTCAACTAGTCGACTCGGTCGCAGTGGCAATACTTCGAAAGAGATGTCAATTCGTGTCCGAGATGATGCCCAAGTCTATAGAATATCGAGCGAGCGTACATTGTCCAGGATATCCGAGTCAGCCAGCGGGACGTTCTCCTAAAATCATACCCTGATCGAGCTATCAGCCGCAACCCGCCTGTAATCCATCGTACGTCGATTCGTCGCTGCCAGCGTGACCAACAGTGCACCGAATGGCTGTCTAAAACGCGCAACGAGTCGTCGTACCCGCGTCTCTCAGTCCATCGGTACCGTACGCACGGGAGTGGTGACTGAGGGTAATTCGGGTACAGGAAGTGAAGAATCGTCGATTTCCTCCCAGACCTCTTCATCATCTGTGTTCGGCGAGGGTGGTGATACAACGTCGTCGTCTATGGATGGGTTACTGTGCGTAACGCTCACCGTGCGGGTTTGCCTCGCCTCCCAATTCACCCATCATTTGGTGGAAACACTCGACCGCATCCTTGGTGCGACTCGCTGCATACAGGGCTCTCAGCTGCTCATGTCCCATAGGCAATCACTTTGTTTATGCAATATCGCGCGTTGACGACCTCATCGCTGCGTACGCCAAGGCCAAAGATACAGACCTTGATCAGAATGAGAAAGGTAATATGAGAGTGGAAGCGCGCGAACGCGATGTCACAGGCCCGATAGGACTTGTGCCTCTCCCCCTTGCCGACGAGGGCTATACTCTTTGCAATGTAACCAATGATAGACGGATGAAGATCGATGGCCGTGGTGCATATGAGCGTCAGTGTCTGTACGTGAGGGTAGAGCAACAAATACTATTTCAGCACCTGCGAGCGCTATATCCCATTCCCTCAAACGAGCACGCGGCCAGCGAGTGCATGGGGGCTTGCATTAGTAGCGATTGTCGTGGTCAGAACGTCTCCGCATTTGTGAGCTGGCCCTGCTTCCATAAATCGAGAGCAACGTCGTCGGTTTGAAAGTCTGGTTCCTGGGAAGTGGGGTGTTGGCGGGACAAGGGGGTTGAACCCTATGGGGATAGATATTCAGAGAAAAAACCAGTTCAGATACTACATGATCCAACGAGACAATGCTTACAATGATGCAAGATAGACTTTAGGGTCTATCAGGTACTTCCTGCAGTACGTACAAATGGAGTCATTGGGACGCATACGGTGACAGGGTGGCTGGGGGAGAGTCAGATGGATTGTCGTCGTGAGTCGAAGGCTGTAATCATTCAAATAAGCAGTGACCCAACAATACGGGCTACTTACAGCGATGGGAAATAGACTTTGGATGGTGATTTTCCCTGCCCCTCCACCAATTGCGAAAAACCGGTACCGGTCATCGGAAGAGAGTGCGATGGTGTCCCAAAACGTGACGGTACATAATATGCGATGAATTCCCCGTGCTTCGGTTTGGTAATGCACGAGAATTCATCGGTATGGGTTCCGAGACAACCAACCCTGTGGATGCTTCGAGTTGCTGGATTTTACCGTCCGATATGACAAGAAGGTAGTTGTTGGACCAGAGGAGGCCAGTGTTGTACCAGGGGCTTACTGTTGCTTTGATGTCCACGAGCGAGGGGCCGTCGTTGCTGTCATAGACGAGGAGTGGCTGTCGCGATTCGATCACCCTGCGGCGAGTATCTCGCTGCCAATCCTCGTGGTGGAGTTCTCGCGCGTTGCAATGTCCCAAACGGTAGCCGTGCAGCTATACGACGCAGACACGAGTCGAGTCGAATCGGGCGAGAAATCGACTGCTGATCAGTGATTCAGTGTAAAGCAGCAGTTGTTGCTTAGATCACGTGATGGAAAGCGTTTGTTTGGCATGAGCTTTTGATCCAAACAACCGCCCGATAACCATCGCATACCCCGTGCGCAAATGTCCTTCCAACAACCACATTCCGATGCTCCATGCCTTCGCTTTCCAGAAAACATCGGGCTTCATTCAAACGTGACGGTCGAGGCTGCGGCAAATATGCTTGCTCGCGCTGCACAACTCTCCCTCACTGTTCCTTATTCATGGACGTTTATTGACAAGCCCGTCGGTATGCCAGCACGTGACAAGACTCCAACAATGCATGCTGACGTGCGAATTTTTATCGCAGAGGGCCAAGTCGTTCTGATCTTCCTCCCCAACCCCGCACAATTCCCAAATGACGGTATCCGGTACCAAGACCAAGAAACGCGCTACGCACTCCCAGCACCGGGCGGCCGGGTACGTGTCCTACCTCAATACACCTCCATCAAGTCATGTACGCTGACTTTCGGCAATTTGTTTGTCCAGGAAATTGAAGTTATGGAAATAAAATATGGGTTCGTCCCCAACACGCAAGAGACGACCGCTTGGCGTGTGCGACGTCGGTACCGCCTCGTCAAGGGTGGCCATCCACAGATCACACTCGTGCATTACACACGTGGGCCAGTGATCCGTGAGTCCGTTCTTCTATCAGTCTCGTTTTTCAGATACCCTTGAAGTTCTCCCTCCTTATCCCCCGTACCCGAGGTTACATACACCACGACATTTCCTATTCCCAAGGTCTTTTAGTCGTCTTCCACTCCCGATACTGATACACTTGCAGAGACTGTCCCCTCGCTTCTGAATTCGCCTGTACGACAATACCCGCTCCGTCAGATAACGGAGCCTCCCGTGTTCGTCATGGGCGACAAAACTGGACAAAAATCGTATCCGCCTTCCGCTGGCCCACCTCCGCCCCAAGGTCCGCCGATGGGCATGAGCCCGCAAGCAATGGGGATGAACCAACCAGGGATGGGTATGGCGCCGCAGGGTATGAACCCTCAAACCATGCTGGCGCAGCAGAACAGCAACATGGAGTCCCTGGAAAGACGGCGGGAGCGAGAACGTGCGCGGGAGCGGAGTGGGAGCATGGGCGCGGTGCGTTTGCGCTCTCTATTGACTGTCCATGAATTGACGATATTTTTCGTAGCAGCGGCCAGGTCCGCCTCGATTGGACGACGACGACTCTGCAGGTGGGATCAGAGCCACTGTTTGGATGTGAGGCATGCTCATAACGATTGCTTGACGACTCAGACGAATTCGAGATGATATCGACGCGGACGCTCGCAATTACGCGGTATAAACGCAACCACGAGCTCATGGAGGAAGTCTTCAGAAGGGCCGCCTTTGGTAACCATCCTGACCGCCACACCCGCCCTCGTACACCACTCACGAAGTTGCCAGGTGCTCTCGTGACCTCTCCGCCGCCCACATCCGCATACTCGATTTTTGACAAGACTGAGCTCGAGTCCAAGGTGGTCAGTAGGTTTCAGCGACGTCGTGCTGTCTCAGTGTGACTGATCGTTTGACAGACAAAGTTGCAGCAGGAAGTCGAGTTGTTACAAGCGCAGGCGGCGGAACGCACGGCACGACGGTCTGCGGTGGAAGACGTGATCGTTGCTAGTGGCCATACGCCGATGGAGGTATCGTCCTAGTTGCTGTGTGCGCTAGGGCTGGTGGGACGATAGTATCGAGATGGATATATGGTGTTCTCATTCCGTTCTTTCGGTCTTATAGTTATCCTCGACGAACCATATGAAAGTCTGAGCACGTGACGGAAACCTGAGTTCGAGCGTGTCGGCTTAAAGTACCCAACCTTGCTCCCTGAGGTACCATGGCCATGGTGAGTTCGACGACGCGAAATGATCTAATGTACGCGCTAGAATACTCTATAAGTACCTGAAGACGTTACAAAACGTTTCCCTGGACACAGAGACCTTTCTGACAGTCACACGACGACTCGTTCTTTACGGGACGCCGCCGGGAAAAGACACGCCCCGAAACGAGAACGCGTGCGAGCCGCAAAGCATGAAACAAATTAACATGAGCGTGAGTAAGAAGATCAAGTTTAGAAGTCTCTCCTTTCCGAGGGGTTTTCTGCGGTGGGTGAACAGCTCTCCTGCGTCATATCTGTCCGAGACGGCGGGGACGGGTTCGCAGCGCGGTGGGAAGATTATCGATCATCGCTCAGTCGGTGAACCTACCTTGCTGACACTACATACACATGACCTTGCGTCATTTACACAAAACCTGAGTGCCGTTTGTCCAAACTTCGATCGAAATGAGGCCGTGGCAATGGGGCACGAGACAAAAGGAGCAAATCTGGCAACAATATGATAGACGGTCCTTGCATTCATGAAGCCAAGTAGCAAGAACAAATGATCGGTGTAAATGGGTACCGTATCAGCTAATGTACTACGAAAAGACGTACCCACGTATCATACACCAGAAAGTCGAGAACTCCCCCCTGTGCTCGTCATACAAAGCCAAGGCATTAGTAAGCACCAAAGCAGCGGGGCTCCCTGAACGTTACTTCCCCCTCTTCCTCAACCATCTTCACCGAACACGTTTCGAGCACCCTGCTCAAAGGCGCGTAGTGTACACATCGCTGTGCGTCCGCTTCTTTGATGTTGTGACTGCGTTTGTATTTGCCACGATGAGTACCGCCCTGTACATACGAGAGAAACGATGTAAGAACTCACTCGCCCTCGAGGTGACGGCGTGTGTCAAACGGAGACCTGGCGTCCCCTACACGAGGCAGACATAGCAAACACCGCGAAATATCCAGATCGGAAATATCGAGAGACTGCTCGACGACCTGAATGCTAGCCAAGTACTTGTCATCGACGACCTGCCAGCGTGGCGACTCAGGCCTATGCCCATCTCGATGATAGAAATGGGCATGCACCACCTATCGTTCAGCATTCAACATCAACACCCCCTCACGGAACATTACGCAGCGAAGAGGAACACTCACCGCATCTCTCCAACGCCTGACACGCGAGCTCCGACAAGACAGACACTTCAGTCGAGCATCCTGGCGATCCATATCATCCGCCGTGGCTACATTTGGATCCAGCCCACATGCGTGAATTACGTACGGAGCTTCTGCCATGTATGTGATGCTGTATCGGTCCCCGAGAGACCCAGTGCGTTCCATGTCACCCTTTCCCGTCGGATATGGGTGTGTGGAATTACACATGGAGGTGGAGAACATATCGGGATGAGTAAAGGCGCCCCTGAAACCTCCCTGGAACAGTGCACAGGCCAGGCGGAGTCTGTCCGTGGGGGCCTGGGGCGATTCCGAACCCCTTGGACTGCCCGATGCCACAATCTGACCATCCGAGGTGCCTTTGAAAGACAAGTGAGAAGGAATCTCGACCAGCCCAGCGACTTCGACGTCAAGCTTCTTCTTCCACTCGTCAACCAAACCAGGTAGCTGGGAAAATGCAGATTCAAATGGTTTATCACCCATATTGGTTCCTTCAGGAGCCCTGATGATGTCCCTAAAGGGAGGGAAACAGGCAACATCGGCTGCGTGTGGAAGAAGGTCGAAGGCTGGTGTATTTGGGGGTGGACACGTCA
>Ga0307508_10006533_pt1 | contig 10964 bp, 11 predicted proteins | sample 9_EM_MG_FD_203089 | JGI IMG/M metagenome (GOLD analysis project Ga0307508, IMG submission 203089) | Populus trichocarpa ectomycorrhiza microbial communities from riparian zone in the Pacific Northwest, United States - 9_EM | ecosystem: Host-associated > Plants > Roots > Unclassified | place...
CCGCTGTGGCTGCGGAAGCGTTCACTTCAGCCCGCCCGGCGTTTGAGGACACGCCCGCAGGGCGTCCGGGGCCCGGGGGCTTGCCCCCGGCGGGTCCGGGCAGAGCCCGGTTTCGGGAAGGGGCGGGGTGGGGGAACACCCCTCACCCCACCGGGGCGCGGGCGGTGCCCACGGACCGGCAGTCGGAGACCGCGCAAAAAGATAGGTCAGTCGGGGCTGCTGCTGCGGCGGATCGTGAGCTGCGGCGGGAGGACGACGCGCTCGTGGACATGGCCGGGGTCGGCCTCCGACAGGAGGAGGCGGACGGCGCGGCGGCCCATCAGGAAGGCGGGTTGACGGACCGACGTCAGGGGAACGGCTGCCGCGGCGGCGAACTCGATGTCGTCGTAGCCGACGAGGGCGAGGTCGTCGGGGACGCGGAGGCCGGCGGTGTGGAGGGTCTGGAGGACGCCGAGGGCGATGAGGTCGTTGGCGCAGAAGACGGCGGTGGGGCGGGGCGTGAGCCCGAGGAGGCGGGCGCCGGCGTCGCGGCCGGCGGCGACGTCGAGACGGGGGACGTCGAGGACGTGGAGGTGCGGGGCGACGGACAGGGCGCCGGTGAGGCGGTCGCGGCACTGGGTCAGGTGCAGGGGGCCGTTGACGTAGGCGACGCGGCGGTGGCCCCGGGCCACGAGGTGGCCGACGGCGAGCGCCGCGCCGGCGTGGTCGTCGACGGAGACGGAGCAGGCGGCCTCGCCGGGGCCGGCGAGGCGGTCGACGCAGATGTAGGGAATGCCCTGGCGCCGCAGCGGGGCGAGGCTGTGCCCGGTCGCGTCGACCGGGGTCACCAGGACGCCCCGGACGCGGTGTTCGGCGAACATGCCCACGTACTCGGCCTCCTCCGCCGCGCTCTGCGCGCTGTGGCAGACCATGACGCCGAGCCCCGCCTCCCTCGCCGCCGCCGAGGCGCCCTTGGCGACGGCGACGAAGAAGGGGTTGGCCAGGTCGAGCACGAGCAGCGCGAGCATGCGGCTGCGCCCGGCCCGCAGTTGCCGGGCCGATTCGCTCCGTACGTAGCCGAGCCGCTCGATCGCGGCCAGGACCCGGGAGCGCGTGGCGGGGGCCACGCGCTCGGGCCGGTTGAGCACGTTGGACACGGTTCCCACGGACACGCCCGCGAGGTGGGCGACGTCCTTCATGCCCGGAGGACCCGAAGGGCTCACATCTTGTCGCCGACGAGCGCGAGGTTCTGGATCGCCGCCAGGCCGTACTGGGCGGTGCTGTTGGTGGAGACCCAGGCCGCCTCGCCGCCGGGGACGAGCACGTCCGGGCCCGTCAGAGCGGTGGTCTTCCAACTGGTGGCGGTCTCGACGTAGCCGTCGCTGTTGTAGAACTTGCTCCAGGCGCGGGCCGCCAGCGTGTCGTCCCCGGTCTGCACGGCGGCGTACGCGTCGAGCCGCGCGTGGCCCTGGAAGAGCAGCAGGGTGCCGAAGTTGGAGCCGTAGCGGGCGGCCTGCTGGGTCTTGGTGGCGTTGAAGTAGCGGCAGTAGTCGAGCCAGGCGGCCTTGAAGCCGTCGACCTCGACCAGGTCGATGACCTCGGCGCAGATCTCGACGAGGCCGAAGACCGCGGAGAGGTGGGAGACGCCGACCACGGGCGTGGTCGCGATCGCGAAGCGGCCGGTGTCGAGGTCGTAGAGGCCGCTGCCCTGGACGAAGCCGTTGGGCTGGGCGGCGATGGTCTCCATGGTGCCCAGCAGGCGGGCTTTGGCCTTCTCGGCCTTGGGCCCGTGGCGCTCCCATTCGGTGAGCCAGGCGGAGGCGAGGCCGGACCAGTCGGTGCCGAAGCCGATGGAGAGGGCGTGGCGGTCGGGGGTGTAGGGCTCGGTGCGGATCTTGCGGATGGGGTCGAGGACGAGGAAGGTCTCGTCGGAGTCGACGTTGGCGTGCATCAGGTCACCGACCCGCTCGTCCGCCGTCAGGAAGTAGTAGTAGCGGCGGTAGGTGGTGTTGCTGATGCGCTGCTGCTTGGCGCTGTCCGCGTAGTGCTGGACGCCGTGCCGGGTGCCCAGGCCCGCCCACTGGCCGAGGTGGTAGACGTCGACCTCGCCCGTGTGGCGGGTCATGGCCTCGGCGAAGCGGAAGATGTCGGCGCGGCCGGAGCGCAGGTAGGCGTACCAGAGCCAGAGGTCGGGCGAGAGCTCGGAGTTGTCCCAGGCGTAGCCGCCGACGTCGTAGCACCACTGGTGCCGGGACGGGTCGTAGGTGTGCATGATGTCGCCGTAGTCCCAGAAGCCGTACCAGCGGCGCTGTTCGACCTGGTCCTTGTAGTACGTGAAGAGGAAGTCGAGGTGGTCCTCGATGGCCGCCTTCGCGGCGGTGGAGCGGTCGACGGGGGCGAAGAGGCCGCCGAAGACCCCGGCGCGGTGCAGGACGGCGGGGGCGGCGGCCAGTTGGGCCGGGGTGCGGACTGCGGCGGCCTGTTCGGCGAGCACGGCGGCGGTGGGGGTGGCGGCGTTGGCCCAGAAGTACAGCTCGCTGGTGCGGGCGATGCCGTAGGGGGTGCCGAATTCGGGCTCGTAGTCCTCGTAGGTGATGTTGAGGCCTTCGAGCTGTTCGGCGTACGTGTCCTGGCCCATGCCGTCGTGGTAGAAGCGCAGGTCCATGGGCTGGGCCTCGGGCGACCAGAGCCAGAGGGTGACCTCGGCCTCGTCGGTGTGGGCGTCGCGGATGTCGAGCTGGGCCGGGTGCTTCTGCCAGAAGTCGCGCAGGCCGAAGGACAGGCCGCCGCTCGCCCCGCCGACGTAGCCGAAGCCGGTGGCGCGGCCGCCGCCCCCGGCACCGATCCAGCCGTGGCCGGGGGTGGTGCGCTTGCGCAGGGTGAAGCCGTCGGCGGAGAGCTGGCTGAGGGTGTAGTCGCCCCACTGGGGGATGTACTGGAGCCGGGTGGTGACCCGTTGGTCCCAGGTGGCGGGGTCGGCCAGCTTCTCGCCCGCTACCTGGGCGGCGCGGACGGTGGCGCCGGGGTCGCGGCGCAGCCCCGTGATGCCCTGCACGGCCTCGGTGAGGAAGCCGGTCTTCCCGCCGATCGTCTCGCCCGCGAGGCGGACGTGGCGGTCGTACGCGGCGTCGCGCATGGGGACGGTGAAGCGGACGCCGAGGCCACGGATGAAGTCCCCGGAGTTCCGGCCGGGTTCCTGGGTGCCGTCGTAGGTGATGGTGTGCACCATGCGGAAGGAGTCCGCGCCCGCGTAGAAGTACAGCCGGATGGAGAAGGGGAGCCACTGGCGGCTGCCCTTGCGGTGCTTGCCGTCGATGCGGACGACGGCTCTGACCGGGCCGTCCTGCTCGACCGCCACCTCGCCGATGACGCTCTCGAAGCGCTCCCACTTGTCGCTGCCCTGGTCGCCCTCGCTGATCTCGGGCTGCCGGATGAGGACGAGCCTGCCGTCCTTGGCGATCTCGGTGCCGTCGCGGACCACGGACTTGATGAGGGTGCTGCCGCTCTTGCCGATCCTGGTGACCACCACTCCGGTGTCCACGTCGATGGTCCCGCCCGCGCCGTCCACGGTCACCGGCTCGGCCGGCGCCGCCGCCGCTGTCCCGGGCGTGAGGGTGTACTTCGCCGCCGGCCCGGCGTCCGGACCGACCGCGTGCGCGGTCCACTTCAGCGTCCCGTCGGGCCAGTAGGCGGTGGGCCAGGTCTGTACGGGGATGTCCGTGCCGTCCTGCGCGGCGAGCGCGAACGCGGTACCGGCGGCGTACCGGCCCTTGGGCCACGGGACGCCGAAGGTGCTGCCGGGTGCCTGGCCGAGGCCGCCGTCCTCCAGCCAGACCACTTCGGCGGGGGTGTCGGCGGCGGCCGCCGCGGTGGGCGCGTTCGCGCCGAGCGCCCAGCTGAACTGGGCGGCGGCTCCGGCGATCGCGGCCGCCTTGATCACGGTGCGCCTGGGAATCGGGGACATGGTTCTTCCCTTCCTTGACTGCATGAGAGATAGGTCAGGTGCATGACATGCACAGAGCGGCTCCTCAGCCGCCGATACGCCGTTCCACCGCCACCGCGGCCCCCGCCAGACAGCCGACAGCCGGCACCGCGAGCGGCAGAAGCATCCAGCCCGCCACCGCGACCACGGCCAGCCCGCCCAACAGCAGCATCGAGCCCCCCGGGTCCGAGGCCACCGCCCGCCGGGCGACCGCCGCCGGGCCCTGCGGCCAGCAGGCCGCCGTACGGAGCCCCACGACGACCAGCGCCAGAGCGCCCACCACACTGAGACCGGCCATCACCCGCCCGCCCGGGAGCAGTCCGGACCCCGCCACCGCCCAGTCGAAGGCCAGCAGCCCGAGCCCGGCCCACCAGGCCAGCGACCAGCGCCACCCGGTCCGGGTCGCGGCCACCACCCCGGCGGCGAACTCCCGCCATCCGGCCCGCTCGCCGTCCAGGTACCGCCGCAGATGGCCGCACGCGGCGGCGAACGCGGGCAGCAGCGTCACCAGCGGCAGCGCGGCGACCACCAGCCACGCCCCGGTGAGCATGCACTCGGCGAAGAGCGCGAACCGCGCGTACCGCTGCCCCACAACCCGCTGCCTCACCGCCACCGGCTCAGCCCTTCAGCCCGGACGTCGCCGCGCCCTCGACCAGATAGCGCTGGAAGGCGAGGAAGAACAGCAGCACCGGCACCAGCGCGGCCAGCGACATGGCCACCATGCCGCCGTAGTCGGCGATGCTGTCCTGGTCGATGAACATCTTCAGGCCCAGCGAGACGGTGTATTTCTCCGGCTCGTTGAGATAGAGCAGCGGCCCGAGGAAGTCGTTCCACGACCAGATGAAGGTGAAGATCGCGCTGGTGATCAGCGCCGGCCGGCACAGCGGCAGCACGATGCTCCAGTAGATCCGCAGATGCCCGCAGCCGTCGAGGCGCGCCGCCTCGTCCAGCTCCCTCGGCAGATTCCGCATGAACTGCACCATCAGGAAGACGAAGAAGGCGTCCACCGCCAGGTACTTGCCGAGCAGCAGGGGCACATAGGTGTTGATCAGCCCCAGCTTCTGGAACAGCACGTACTGCGGAATGATCAGTACGTGGTACGGCAGCAGCAGCGTGCCGATCATCAGCGTGAACAGCAGATTCCGCCCCGCGAACCGGATCCGCGCGAACGCGTACGCCGCCAGGGAGCAGGAGAAGAGCACCCCGATCACCGAACCCAGCGCCACGAAGAGCGAGTTCACGAAGAACGAGTAGATCGGGATGTCGGCGATGCCCTCGGTGAGCCGCCGGTAGTTCGCGGCGATCGGGTGGCCGGGCAGCAGTTGCAGGCTGCCGATGATCTGGTCGCCGGGCTTGAGCGAGGCACCGATGACCCAGACCACCGGGTAGAGGACCACGGCCAGCAGGGCCAGCGCCCCGAGGTGCCAGGCGACGGAGCGCGCGTTGCGGCGGCCGGAAGCGGTGAGCGTGGTGGTCATCGGACCCCCGTCCCCTCTTCCTCGTAATGCACCCAGAGTTTCTGGGTGCGGAACAGTACGGCCGTCACCAGGGCGATGCCGAGCAGCAGCATCCAAGCCATGGCGGAGGCGTAGCCCATCCGGAGCTGCTGGAAGCCCTGGTCGTAGAGGTACCAGGTGTAGACGAGCAGCGAGCCGCCCGGACCGCCCGCCTGGCCGCCGCCGGGGCCGGCGATGACCAGGGCGGAGGTGAAGACCTGGAAGGAGTGGATGATCTCCAGGAGGAGATTGAAGAAGAGCACCGGCGAGATCATCGGCAGCGTGATGGAACGGAACCGCCGCCAGGCGCTCGCGCCGTCCACCTCCGCCGCCTCGTACAGCTCGCGCGGCACCTGTTTCAGCCCGGCCAGGAAGATCACCATCGGCGCGCCGAACTGCCATACGGACAGGGCGACCAGGGTCGGCATCGACCAGTCCGGGTCGCCGATCCAGCCGTCGGTGTGCAGGCCGAACAGCCTGCCCGCCTGGTCCACCACCGCGTCCTGGCTGAACAGCGCCCGCCAGACGATGCCTACGCTGACGCTGGCCCCGATCAGTGAGGGGGCGTAGAACGCCGAGCGGTAGAAGGCCTGCCCCTTGCGGGGTCTGACCAGCAGCAGGGCGACGCCGAGCGCCACGGCCAGCTTGATCGGGGTGGCGACCAGGACGAAGACCGAGGTCACCCGCACCGACTTCCACCAGCGTTCGTCGGCGAACATGTCCTGGAAGTTCCGCAGCCCGACCCACTTCGGGGAGTCGAAGAGGTTGTACGAGGTGAAGGACAGGTAGAGCGAGACCAGCATCGGACCCAGCGTCAGCAGCAGGATCCCGATGCACCACGGGGTCAGGAACAGGTAGCCGGCCAGGGTTTCCCGGCCGCTGCCCCGCCGCCGCGCGGTGGCGGCGGGGCGGCCGGGCGCGGCATCGCGCGGGGCGACGGCGCGAGCGGGCGTCTGGGTGTGTGACACGGGGATCCCCCTCAGGATGGACCGTCAGTCAGGACCCGAGCGCGGTCTTCGCCTCGCTGAAGAAGGTGCTCACGCCCTTGTCCACCGAGGTGGTGCCCTGCGCGATCTCGCCGTAGATCCGCAGCAGCGACGCCTCGCAGACATCCGCGCCCGCCGGGTGCGGGGTGATCGGCTCGATGACCCCGGCGGCGGCGACCTCCTTCTCGTACGCGGCGACCTGGGCGTCCACGCCGGTGGGGGTGTACGCGTCGAACTGCGCGTTGGTCGGCAGGACGCCGCGGTTGTAGCCCATGATCTTGCCGACCCCGGGGTCGTGGGTCATGAAGTCGATGAACTGGGCGACCTCCTTGGGGTGCTTGGTGCGGGCCGAGCCGCTCAGCATCAGCGAGGAGATGTACTGCCCGGTCTTCTTCCCGTCGGTGGTCGGGATGGGCGCCAGCGCCAGCGCGGTCTTGGTCTCCGCTCCGTAGCGGACCAGGAAGTTGTCCCAGGTGAACTCCGACGCCGACAGATCGGCGCTGACCGAGGACTTGGGCTTGACCTGCTCGCTCTTCTTCGCCGGGACCAGGTCGCCGGCCTTGTTGGCGGCGAGGTGGTCGCCCCACCACTGCTTCAGGTCGTCCTCGGTGAAGCCGAGCGTCTTGTCGGCGGTGAAGAAGGCCTTGCCGTGCTGGCGCAGATAGAGGTCGTACAGATACATCACGCCGCCGTTGTCGCTGGCGCCGTAGAGGCCGTCCTTGGCCTCGCTGATCTTCTTGACAGCGGTGTTGTACTCGTCCCAGGTCCAGCCGAGCCTGGGCGTGACGCCCACCTTCTTGAACTCGGCGGGGTTGTAGACCAGGGCGAAGGTGTTGCCGCCGACGGGCACGCCGAGCAGCTTGCCGTCGATGTCACCGGCCTTCTCCAGACCCGCCCGGAAGTCCTCAAGGCTCAGATTCCCGGCCTTGACCTGCGAGTTGAGATCCAGCAGAAGATTCTTTTCACCGTACTTACGCAAGAATGCGACGGAGTTCTGGAAGACGTCCGGCGCATTTCCGCCGGCCGCCTGCGTGTTGAACTTCGTCCAGAAATCACCGTATTCCTGGAAGTCCGTCTTGACCGTGATGTTCGGATGCTTCTTCTCGAAGAGGGTGATCGTCTTCTTGATCAGCTCGGCCCGGTCCGCGGCACCCCACCATGAGTAACGGATCGTCACCTTCCCGTCTGCCGAACCCCCGCTGCCGCCGCCGCAGCCGACCGCCAGCAACCCGAGAGCGACGACTGCGGCCCCCACCGTTCTCAGTGCGCGCACACTCCGTCGAACGTTCACGACACGCCCCCTTCGGGCAGTTGAAACGTTTAAGGCAAGCGCTTGCCGTGAAACGTTAAAGAGCGGCTCACAGGACGTCAATGGTTCTCACACAGGAATTTGCAGGCACATGACAACGGCACAGGACGGGTCGCAGGCCGGACATGCCGAGGGCCCGGAAGCCTTCTCGGCTTCCGGGCCCTCGGACCGGGGTGGGCGATACTGGGATCGAACCAGTGACCCCTTCGGTGTGAACGAAGTGCTCTCCCGCTGAGCTAATCGCCCCGGTGCGCGCACAACATTACCGCACCTCAGCGGCCGCCCCGACCACCCCGGTCACCTGCGGAGTCAGTTCGCGTTCCACGGCATGACGAAGCCGTAGCGCTCCAGGTAGACCGCCGCCAGCACCCCGATGATCACCAGGCCGACCGTGGTCAGGATGATGTTCCGGCGCCGCACCGCCGGGTCCAGCGCCCGCTGCGCGGCCTCGGTGACCTTGCGCCGGGTCCAGCGCAGCACGAGCTGCGCCCACACGAACTCGGTCGCCCAGATCGCCATGCCGGCGAAGATCACCACCCAGCCCGGCCCCGGCAGCGGCAGCAGCACCACCCCGAGGGCCACCACCGCCAGGCCGACCAGGAACACCACCACCTGCCAGCTCAGATGCAGCGTCCGCGACCGCCTGATGAAGTGCGGCGCCCTCGAACCCAGGGGCCGTCCGGAGCCCTCACCCTCGGGTTCGCCCTCATCGTTACCCACAGCCACCTCACGCTCGTCACTCTCCGCAGTCATACGGTCAAACGTACCCGACTCACAACGATCACCGGAATGGCCTTCCGGGCGATATCGGAACTCCGCCGGATGAGGTACCAGAAGCCTCACAAACCAGTCAGAGGGGTTTACAACGTCCCCGCTGGTGGCATGTCGATTTCGCCGACGTGCGAATCCCCGAGCGCACACTGAGCGAAAGGCCCTGGCGCTTATGAACACCACGGTCAGCTGCGAGCTGCACCTGCGCCTCGTTGTGTCGAGCGAATCGTCACTGCCCGTCCCGGCGGGCCTGCGGTACGACACGGCCGATCCGTATGCCGTGCACGCCACCTTCCACACCGGTGCCGAGGAAACGGTCGAATGGGTATTCGCCCGCGACCTGCTCGCCGAGGGGCTGCACAGGCCCACCGGCACCGGAGACGTCCGAGTCTGGCCGTCCCGCAGTCACGGCCAGGGCGTCGTGTGCATCGCCCTGAGCTCCCCCGAGGGGGAGGCCCTGCTCGAAGCCCCCGCGCGGGCCCTGGAGTCGTTCCTGAAGCGGACCGACGCCGCCGTGCCACCCGGCACCGAGCACCGTCACTTCGACCTGGACACGGAGCTCTCCCACATCCTCGCGGAGAGCTGAGGTTCCACCCGCCCGTCCGTGGCCGTACTGATCTCGGGGGTACGGCGCGGACACGAGCCCGAGCACGAGCACAAGCGCGAGAGCCGCTGTTCCGGAGCACACCTCCGAGGCAGCGGCTCTCGCGCTAAAGTCACCGGAACGCCCGCCATTTCCGGCCAGGGAGCGATTCCGTGCTGATCAACCATGACACCAAGTGCGCCCTCGACTCCGTCGTGGATCTGATCAACACCGGCCCCGAGTACGACGGCCACGAGGGCCTGCCGGACGTCCTCGCGCTCCAGGACTTCGTCGAGCGCAACGACGTCAGCGAGGTCGGCCCGCTCTGCGAGCCGGACCTGAAGGCGGTACGGGAGGTGCGCGACCGCTTCGCCCAGGTCTTCGCGGCCACCACCACCCCCGAGGCCGCCGCGCTGATCAACACCCTGGTCGCCGAGGCGGGCACCACCCCCCAGCTCACCGACCACGACGGCTACGACTGGCACGTCCACTACTTCGCCCCCGGCGCCTCCCTCGCCGACCACCTCGCGGCCGACGGCGGCATGGCGCTCGCCTTCCTCCTCGTCGGCGACGAGCGCGAGCGCCTGCGGCGCTGCGACGCACCGGACTGCCGGCGCGCCTTCGTCGACCTGTCCCGCAACCGCTCCCGCCGCTACTGCGACAGCCGCACCTGCGGCAACCGGCTCCACGTGGCGGCGTACCGGGCCCGGCGGCGCGAGGCGGAAACGGCGAGCTGAGGCCGCCCGGAGCTCAGAAGAACGGCCGGATGTCGCACAGCGCCCCGATCCCGATGAGCCCGCCGATCACGGTCAGGAACAGCATCAGGGGCGGCTGCGACAGGGCGAACAGGCAACCCCGGGGCTCGTTGTTCTCTGCTTCTGCTTCCATGGCCCCAGGGATGATCGTGAGTCGCTCGGCGGGGGAGGCGGACTCGCACAGCAGTACGCCCCTGGGCATGCCAAATACCGCTCAGGGGGCGGCAGTTGAGGTCGCCACGGCGATGATCGCGCAGCGCGGTGCGGGCGCGCGACCAACACGCGCACCCTCAGGGATGATCTCAGTATGTGGACCGGTGAGTCTCAGAACCGTTCAGATTCCGCGCCGTTTGAGGATTTCTTCGACATCGCTGAAGTCGGACAGATCGGACGTGGCCTGCGCCCGCTTCGACTTCGGCAGCGCGGGGGCGGCCGATGCCGGAGCCACCGCCGCCCGGCCCTGTCCCCCGCCCTTGCCCTTCTCCTTACGGCGGCCGGCCGCGAACCGGCTCCCCGCGTAGAGCACCGCCGACACCGCCAGCACCGCGAAGCCCGCCCACACGGACGGCTTGAACACCAGGTCGGACGCCCAGCTGCCGACCGCCTTCCCCACCTTGCTGCCCAGAGTGACCAGCCCGGTCATGTACAGGCCGACCGGCAGCAGCGCGAACGCGGCGGTCCGCACCGCGGCCAGATAGCGCTTGCGGTAAGCGGTGAGCAGGGCGATGGCCAGCCCCGCCGCCGACAGCGCGACACACACGGTCGAAGTGAGCATGCCTCCATCGTGCACCCGGCCCCGCCGTCCCGGCCACGGCCCCGGAGCGGGATCAGGGTCATCTCCGGGGCGCCTCCTCCCCGAGTGGGAGACTGTCCGTCATGAACGACGCTTCGGCCCCCGTGCTCGAATACTGGTGCGAACTGCAGTGCCCCGACTGCGCCGCAGCCCTGGACGACCTGCGCACCCTGCGGGCCAAATACGGCGACGCGCTGGTCATCCAGCTCCGCCACTTCCCCCTGGAGAAGCACAAGCACGCCTACGCCGCCGCCCAGGCCGCCGAGGAGGCCTTCGTCCAGGGCAACGGCTGGGCCTACACCGAGGCCGT
>Ga0307508_10006535_pt1 | contig 10962 bp, 14 predicted proteins | sample 9_EM_MG_FD_203089 | JGI IMG/M metagenome (GOLD analysis project Ga0307508, IMG submission 203089) | Populus trichocarpa ectomycorrhiza microbial communities from riparian zone in the Pacific Northwest, United States - 9_EM | ecosystem: Host-associated > Plants > Roots > Unclassified | place...
CCGACGTGGGCGGGGGGAAGGGCCGCGACACGTCACTGTGCGACACCGACGAGCTGCGATGGCGCCTGTTTGCTCCCGCGGACGCAGTCGTCTTGCTGCTAGCTGGATCCTTCTCTTCTTCGGGCACATCAAACCGCGCGTGGTAATGATGGTTATGGTGGGCGATATGGTAGGGGGCAAAATGACGGGCATGATGATGCTGCGGTAGGGGGTGATGTGAAACGCTCGCATTCGAATGGGGGTGACCTCCTGCAGCGGCGCCATGAAGAGATGTGGACCGTTGCAGGGAACTGCCACCCTTGTTCACTTGGTGGTTACTCAGGCTAGCTTCATGGTTCATCGATAAGGGGTTGGGTGAGGCAGCGTGGTACGTATTACTGCGAGCGAGTCCTTGAGGCTTGCCGCCGCCATGGACGTCAAGGGCAGCAGTGGCAGCAGATTGCCTCGGAAGATGTTTTGGGGTACAGCAATCGCACGAGCCTGCAGTCGACTTGCAGTCGCATGATGGTTTCCCTGATGAGTTGGTCAAAGTCGAGTTGGAGCGTGTGTTGTTTGCGGCGGTCTTCGTCGCCGAAGCACCAACGAGGACTGCAGCGGGTAGCACTGTATAAAGTCAAACAATTAGAACGAGTGCAGTAACTGCATCACCTATCGCAGCAAAAACGGCCAACCTGTGCGGGGGGCAGCGGACAACTCGGGACGTCCTTCGCACAAACACTTGACGTGGACCTGCTTGGTCTTGCGAAGCTCACGGCAGTGTACACACTGCGTAACTGGACGTCCTTTCTTCTTGATCTCTATAAGAGGACGAGAATCGTGGTTGCAAGTGGAGGACCGATGACCTATGGAGGGTCAAGCACAACAGGGGTCAGACTGTGCAAGGGCGATCGCCACGCAGGATTTGCGTACCTTTAATACAGGTCGCGCACGCATACTTCACAGAATCGATGAGTACCTAATCGCGGGGAACTTAAATCAGAGGGGCTTTCGCGGTGGGGGAAATGAGTTGTCGCGGACCATTTTGTACCGAGCTAGTGAGGGGGGGGCGGGTTGCGGGGGAGGAGAGGGACAGCCCAAACAGCACGCGAAAGCGTGTGTTATAAGGCAGAAAACAGCAGTAAGGGATCAATACTTGGGGGGAGGGGTAGGGGGAAAGGATACGACACAGAGCCCCGCGCTTAAAACCATGTTCTAAGCGCCGAAGATCTTTTTTGAATTGCTTTCATAATCATTGAATCAAGCAAATTTCGCCAGTTATTTATACAAGGACTGCATCTGGAAACACGTAGGAACGTTATATTTGGCGACCCGTTATTGGCTGCACCCTGCATTTCTTGTTACACGATGCACGGAAGTCATGTCAACGCTGGGAAAGAAAATGAGCGGCGATTGGTGTCCAAATCGGGAATGGGATAGAAAATCAGCGCAGGTCGAAGACGTACAGTATTTAGGACCTCCCCCACCCTCGGGGACCGTCCAAGTGATGTCCTGCGTCGGCACCTTGATATCGCAAAGCTTGCAATGAATGCAGTTCTTCAGACAAGAGCGCGCGGCCCCCCAAGATCGTTGCGGATTGAAAGGAAAAACGTCAGTGCAATAAAGTAAGAGTGGGAACGTGAAAGAGAAGCAGCCAATGGCGAAACGACGCACTTGAGAATTGATAACGAATCTCTTGCCGCTAGCAGTCACCTCATCTACTTTGGAGTCACCCCCCTCCTCCGCCTCAACATACTCATAAACCTGTGCGGGACACGCTCGGCCCAATAAACCAGCGAATTCACCAACGTTCGTTTGGATGTGAGCTCGGCGCGCCTCCGGCCCGGGCGGCAGCCGGAGATGGACCTCCTGGTTTTCAGTGTGATTGGTGGCCGTCAATGACACAGAGGTCAGAATATCCGTTGTAAGTGGCGGCTGAGGCGGTGGATACTTGATCGGCTTGCACTCGCTGTCCGTACGGGGGATTCATAAACATCAGACGCCGTCCCGGCGAACACTCCGCTGCGGCAATCTTACTCACCTCGCGCGCTTTGTATGACTAGCATCACTTGTTCGATTGTGGAACGTCCATGGTGTACGACCGCGAAGAATCAGAGTATCCAGACCAGAGTATACCATTCCACCCCAAACGCCAAGACGCGTGTTGAAGCTCGGCCGGACATTCCGTACTTCGTTCAGGTCTTTCCACACCCAACTGTTCTTGAGCGCTTGTTCGTAGCCCCCCATATTCAGGGGCTCATCCCTCTCCTCCGGCGCCGTATGAATGGCATCAAACGCAGCTTCGGCGGCAAGCATTCCGCTCTTCATGGCATTATGAGTGCCTTTAATTTTGGCGACGTTCACAAAGCCAGCGGAGCACCCAATGAGAGCGCCTCCCGGGAAGTGCAATTTAGGGATAGATTGTAAGCCGCCTTCATTAAGGGTTCGTCCACCATACGCTAGTCGTTCTCCGCCCTCGAGTAATGATGAGATATATGGGTGTAATTTCATTTTCTAAATGAAATAATTCGGGTGATTGACATATTGGGGCAAAAGACCAGGAATACTTGCCTGAAACTCTCCGTATGGGCTGAGATACGGGTTTGCGTAATCCAAACCGATGACTAGTCCAAGGCTGACGAGACCATCGGCCATATGATAGACCCATCCACCTCCATAAGTCCTGTAGTCTAGCGGATACCCCATAGTGTGCACGACCTTCCCTGGCTGATATTTTGAGGGATCAACACGCCACACTTCCTTGATGCCCATCCCGTATGTCTGTGGGTCGCTATCCTTCCGTAAATCGAATTGCTTTACAGCTGTCTTGGTTAAGCTCCCGTGTGCACCTTCAGCAAGCAACGTTACTTTGGCGCGAAAATCCATGCCAGGTTCGAAAGATTCTTTCAAACGGCCAGATTTATCTACACCAACGTCGTTCGTCGTAATTCCTCGTACAGCAGACCCATCTTCAGATAAAATGAGCCGAGCTCCTGCGAATCCGGGGTAGATTTCCACGCCGTATTCTTCCTCAGCGACGGAGCCAAGCCAAGCGACGACCTGGGAGAGTGAGACGATATAATTTCCTTTGTTAGACATTAGTGGCGGGTGCGGCATTGGGAACGATCGGTTTGGTGTAAGCCAACGCATTGTCGAGTTCGTTGCAGGTTGCGTCAAAGGATGACCCTCACGCGATGACCAGTCAGGAAGGAGCTCATTGAGAGCTCGAGGCTCGATCACAGCACCAGAAAGTATATGTGACCCTTGATCGTCAGAAAAACGCATTGCACAAACCCAGAAAATGAGCTCTAGCAAGAACCACGCATAGAACGAAAGACATGCCGACTTCAGGTCCTTTCTCGAGAACAACAACGCGTAGATCTCTCCCATTACCTCTCTCCTGTTCTAGCTGCTTTAATCGAATCGCAGCGGAAAGCCCGGCGGGTCCTGCACCAACTATGCACACGTCGACGTCGTCCGCTTCCCGCTCAATAGCATTAGGGTCGTACAGCGGTCTCTCCGCATTCCTCCGCAGTGACTGCGTTCCAAATGTGCGCCGCGCAAGCACCAGACGTCGCGCGCCACCGACGGCTAGTCGACGCATCATAACTAGATGGAACAAGATTCAATCAATATCAAATTCGGCAAACGTGGGAAATCAACCCCAGCCAATCATCGAAGCAAGAAAACGGCTTGCGAGCAAAACCAGTGGACATAAGACTCCGTTGATGGTATTGTATAGTTTCGGCCATTTCTTGCATGTTGTGTCGTCGGCCTTACGGTTGGACGGTTCTGAGACTGCATGTATTGGCCAATTATGATTGGTTCTTTCTTGTTCCTCATGCCTTCAGATCTGATCTTTTTCACCATAAAAAGCGCATATCTATCTCTTTCTTTCTACGCTGGGGCGCCGTAAAGCCATACCGATTCGTGTTGTCTAACGTGGCGCCCGCCCCCGCAACCCGACGCGGTTTGCTTTGAGGCAACGTTTCAGACAGACCAAAATTTACCCTCCGTTAGACGCTTGACAGCTGTCAAATGAATAATCTTCACTGAAGTACTGGAAACTATCCTCCACAGCCAAGGAAGACCTACTTGTAACCAGACTGTGGTAACATAACAATGGACATCGAGTGCACCTGGAACACACACCAAGATGTTGAGATTGGCGGATTCCTCTTCCGCGCCTCATGATCTGAAACGGGTATAACCGATTTGGTGGTCGCAAAGATTGTCCGAAGACGGTTTCCATGCGGATACAACGATTTCTCCGTCCCAAACTACAGGTGAGTACCGCATAACTGCGAAGTCACAAGGGAAATCAGAAGCTGCAAGTAAACCTTTCAGCGATAATGACGACGACGACCTTGTGTTTCTTTCTTCCACCATCGTGTATGTTGTCGCTTAGACGTTGTGGACGCCTCATGATTAGGATCAAGAATATTCCTTTCGTCAGGGACAAGCGTGTCCCCGGGTATGACCAATAAGCGAACCTCCATCATATTTGGGTCCTTTGTGCACATTTCGTTCTTCCCCAGGTCACCACCCAGCTGGGTAGCTCTCGTCAAGGGCTCCAAATATGCACACACCCACGTCCATGGATCCCAGTAGTGCGGATTGAAGCATTGTGCTTTGGATTGAAATGCACCAGCAGGGACCTTCGTCGCTGTATCGACAGTAACGAGCCGCTCGAGACCCAAAGTAGCCGCCAATATCTTCTCAGTTTTTTCCAGATGCATCGCGTGTGCGTGGACCGAGCAAGGCGTGAGGTGACACCTGTTGCTACTTTGTCGATGGTCTGCAGATTCTTTCGAGTCATCACAACCCATTCTGCATACGCCTTGAGAGCATCGACCCGTCTGGCAGATGTACCGAGATCGAGTGCATAAGCGTCATAGCGAACCTGACTGCGCTTAACGCGCGGCCCCCTTAATATTTGACGTCGACTGACTTCCTTGTCACTGAGGTCTTGTCGTTCTCGAACGGTTCAGCAATGGATCTCGCTTCTCTCCACCTTGAGTTCGCAGAGAACGGCGAAGCGGACTAGTTCTTGTGGAAGCACATGGCCATCGGGCCGGGTTGTGAGTGTATTGAAAGACGATAAACGTCCTGACGAAGCGATGCCGCACTCGAGGGACGCGCCGGGCTCACACACGCCCACAGAATCTATCCTGCCAACGGTGGCTAGCTGGACAAGTCACTTGTAGTCTTCGAGATTCATTGAAAGCCCTTGATGCTAGGACCATTGATGAGATTGTCGCACTCTTCAAGAACTCCTTGGGATGAAGTCGGAAGGAGCCGAGGCCTCCATGGAAAAGATCCGGCGGCAGATCATACTGTCTTCGTTAATGACTTCTTCCATTGGACAAAGGATTGCAACCTCTTGCTCGGATACTTAGACTGCAGCTGCTGGTCATCTCCCAAGAAGTTTCTCTGAGTCGACGAGCTCGCGTATTCCATGGCCTCCAAGCGCTGGCATCTCAGGCTGATTCCGATCAATCGACTCCCCCAGTGATTTTCCTCTTTTTGTCCACAACGTAAGGGAGTTACCGTTTTGTCACCGGCAGCTGACGCCTGCGGCGCATTTGAAAATTGAAAAGTTGACGTTATGCACGAGGCGGGCAAAGCTATTCGAGGAAGCCAGAAATGTGCCTACATATGAGTCGAAAGCGGTTCTCCGGAAAGTGCCTTCTTCATCACCGAAGAATTCATCCACGGTTTCGATGCGTCTTCATAATGACTGGGGCTCTGCCCATCTAGCCCAAGCATGTCAACGATGGATACAATCGCGTCAACGTTTAGATCCTTCGACATGACGTGGCTTCATGCTTGTGTAGAGTCACTCTGCAGCTGCGGAGCACCACCTTTCACGCCCCCGTATTCGACGCAGCTCCTTCATACAAGAAACATCCAATATTTTTGCCAGATTGCGTAAGATAACGAAGAAGACGTGATGCGAAATGGGATGATTCCGGATGAGTTGACCGGAAATCCCTTAGTTCACAACGGTGTATTGCGGCCGGGGGTGTGGGACATTGATGCGACTCTCCATCCTAAAGCGTGAGGGCCTCTTAACGAGCAACTGCGCTGATAGCACCATCCTTATTAAATGTGAATGGGCTTGGAGGCGAGAGCATTGATCCCAACAGCAGTGGACCTGGAGAGCGACAGTATCTCCTGGAGGGCGGACAAAAGTGGATCGGACGGGGCTGGTGTCCGTGAGATCAACCAACTAAGGATTCTAGCGTCGATCTTTCGCTTTGTGGACTGGTCTGCATGAACAATCGCGATACCAAGCGTGATGCAACGACGCTCCTCGCAAGGGACTGCGCGGCTGCAACTCGTGAAGCGTACACATAATCATGATGTCATTGTACCCTTATCGTCGAAGCACATTGTGGCGAAAGAAATCAAGAAGAAGAAGATTTTCGCTCGGCGAGGGTGGCACAGCATCTGGATTGGACGGCGGCAGTCCCCGGCACAGAATGAATGCATGTATCTTGTCCTTCTCGCTTCCTCTGTTCGTTCGCTATCATCAGTCGAATCCTGCATTGGCTACCAAACGAATCAACGGTGATAGAACTGATGTACCATAATAGAGTCTATCACTCGAGTGTGAATGTTGAACCTTGGAGAGTTTTTCTAGACGCATCTGCGGTACATGTACGACGCCACTGGGCAAACATCAGCCCTTATACTAATTATAGGGCAGCTTTAATGAGATTCAAATATATCCCTGCCTAGTTGGGAGCAGAATTTAGTCGGCTGCAGCTGACCCGCCGGGTCACGCCCTCATATTCGAGATAAGAAAATAATTTATAAGGTATATGCTCGTCCCTGGCATGGCTCCCCATCCTGGCTCCTCAATTGCTTATGGCTAAGGATAGTTCCAAGGTGATCGGTGTGCTTGTGCTCACCAGGCGAGTCCGCCTTTTCAACATCATATCTGAGGATCACTTCTAATACAAACATTCTAGGCATGGTGATCGGGAGGCGTTCTATCAGGTAAAGCTACGAACTCGAAGCACTTCGATTGCTTAAACAAACGAATTGTCCGCATCAGAGCCCAAACACTTATGCCGCTTCCGACACTGCCATTACCCCACTCGGAGAAGTAAGCACGCTGTCAATATGTCACTTTAATTTGCTACTAATCCGAGCCATCACTGATGGCTATATGTAGCTGCAAGAATTTCAGCTTGGTGGACTGCTGCGCTCGAAATACTTGGATCCCACATCGCCGTCGTATATTCAAGGCATTGCCGGAGGGAACTCCACCTCGCTCGTCAACGGCTCTCAAGTCCTTTTAGAAGCAGATGCATCTGATGAGGGCGGTGTCATTTATGACTCGGCAGTCGCCCTCACCCAAGGACTATGGCCTGCAGGCGGCAAACTAAGCAATACAACTCTTGCCAATGGTACGACAGTGGTCAGTCCGCTCAATGGTTATCAATATATTCCCAGTAAGCCTTTCCCGTGTCGTGGTGCTTATTAGGGTAAAGAATCTAAATATGCTTACAGTACAGTCAGTGATATCGAGCCTAGATGTTTCTCTCGAAGGGTGGACATCATGCCCTGTAAACTTCCTTCCTATCTCGTTCGTTATATCTACTCAGCGTAACATTCCACACTCTGCAGAATATCGACAGTGCAACCGTAGATTTCTATAATTCGCCTGGTTTCCAGGCTGTCAATAGCGCCAATGCTGCATTCCTTGCCAATCTGACTGATATTGTCGATGGAAGGCCAGTGAACCTTCAAAACATGGTGCGTCGCCAACTGTGCGACTTGTCTCGCTCTTGCGCCGTCTAACTGATTGCGTCAACTTCCGCAGTGGAATGTAAGTCCTCCGTCCCTTTTACAGCCCCGCGAGGGTGTGCGCGATACAGGAACCCCGTACTGAAGCCTGTTGATTTCAGATATTCGACTACATGAATGTTCAATATATTCATAATAAAACTTTCTTTGCTGCGTGCCCTCCTGAAGTCCTCGCTCGTGCCCGTGCGCTCGCGAACTACCACGAAGCCGGTATCTTCAGCTCGTCCAACCTTACCAGTATCCACAACAGTTAGTATCACGCTTTTCCACGACCAGAATCTCACTATACCAAAATCCCCACCAGTTCCGGCACAAGCTATGCTGCCTAAATTGTTCAACAGCTTCGGTCGTTTGTCCAACACCAGCGACACGCTCCTATTCCACTCTATTAGCATCAGTTACAAACCATTCATTGCGCTCTTCGAGATGATGGGCATAACGTATCCGGCTACGAATCTCACGGGGATCAGTGCGTTTGTGGTTTTTTTATGACTTACGTGATCGTGAACGTTCATCCTTCATGCGTTCCGAACTCAGTCAATTACGCTGGCTCCATGTCCTTCGAACTGCGCACAAACGAGACAAACACTCCATTCCTTCGGGTAAGCGTGAAGAACGGGACAGATGATGCGGGTTATATCACTCGCCCACTGTTCAATGGGTCATCCACCGATGTCGACTTGCAAACATTTATACGCAAGCTCAAGGTGCGGTTGCACACAACTGCCTTGCCGCTCATGGTCTCACATAGATTCCTTTTACACTGGTTTCTCTCCCATCAGCCGTACGCTCTTACAACACGTTCAGCTTGGTGTTCCGCCTGCGTAAACAACTCAACGCGACAATGTGATATCATCTTAGCCTTGAACAGAACCACTGCAGCGCTGAACGCGTCTATTGCGTCGGCACACAGTCATCATTGGGGCGGGAACGTGAGTCCCATTAGTGCTGGATTCATCGGGATGGGAGTCACACTTGGCATGGCTCTTGCTTTGCTTGGTGTTGCGGCAATGTTAGGATTGGTCGGTTTCGGACGTGCGGCGGCTGGGCAAAGGAAAGCCAATGGCGCGAGCAAGAATGTTCGAGGGGCGGACGAGAAGTTGTGATGGCGTCGCGGCCCTCATGTCATGTCGTCCAGTTTTCCAGGTCAATACGGAGTGCTTTGCAAAGAACTTGAATCTCGAATTTGAGATTTAGACGCAAGTCGGCGAATTGGTAAAGTTCCACGAGTAAACCTAGGGCACCCAGCCAGGGTTTAGGCTGCACAAATACCACCGACTTCGCAGACTGTTCGAGAATTTTACACACGAATGGTATCACTTTAGTAAGGCGATTTCTATCATAACCTCCCATCAGGGGCTCCTCGAATGCCAAGTGATTGCTGGGTTGCGTGCGAGTGTACCTTCAACCATCAAAATCAGAGGAAAAAGTCAGCCGGATTCATCGCATCGCGATATCGGTAGCGGCGGCAAGCGCCTAGCTCACGTAACCAAGCCCCCTCGCACTGCTAGTACTACTCCTTCGTGTCCCAACTGACCTCATGCCACGCAAAAAGCAGAAAATCGACAACTGGCCATCCGAAGGGGAGCAGGGACTCGACATCCCGGTTATCAACGGACTGGACGTGCTGGCCCTTCGGGATGCCCTTCTGGCCTCCAACGAGGGAGAGAAGCTATTGCAGTACCTGATAAAATCCTGTGGAATCCCACTGAGCAAACTAGCTCCTGAGTCCCTGCCCAGTTTCTCAACTGCGACTTGGGAGGCTTGCCGACCCCCACTTCAAGCAAGCGTGGACAGTGTGCTGACGTGGTACATAAAAATAGCTGATTGAGATTGTTAACTGCTATGGCGGTTGTACACGTCAAAAGCACATCCTATGTGAAATGCCAGTACCAAACAACACCATGTCAAACAAGAATGATACATCACAAGATCTGGAACATGTTTCTCGAGTCGGATTCTTACCCTACCACCCTTCAGGTGCATCAGCGATCGTTTACTTGGGAAGTGGGGCAGACCAAAGGCATAGGTGACCATCATTTGTGCCAGTGGCGAGCATCAGACAGGCAGTCGAAGCATGATTCCAGACAGCATGGACCAAACCAGGAGCTTCATGTTCGGTGTTCATTTGGTGCAATAACGTGGCGGTCTTCCTATCCCAGAAATACACCGTGCCGTCTACGAAGTGAGCCGTCCTTTGGTGAATAGCGCGCCGTGGCGCACGAGATCGGGCATCGTACCTTTATCAGCACCAACCACAATCTGATTTGAGGCGCCATGAGAACATAGACTGCCCATATTGGTGCGCCCGGCTGTATCAACTTTCGAGGGAGTCAAGAACGGATGAACTGATTTGAGGCTCGAACCAGCTTTCTTCTCGATCAACATCGAATACGCCTACCCTATTTGTTAATGTTTCTTGATCACCGCGCCGCCCACGACGCATCACATACTTTATTGGAAAATGTGACCACTCCATAGACGTTGTCACCATCCGACGAGGCGACAATATCTTTGACTGGGTGAATGAAGGGAAGCTGGCTGAAATAGGTTGGTGATGAGAAGTAGCTTTATTGCGTCATGACAGATCACGCGTACTCTTTCACCTTACCACTGAAGAGTTCGATTTCTGGGAAACATCAATCAGATGGGCTTTCAAGGCTTGAGTTAGACGTGCACAACCAAGTAATCGACGCTCGGGAGCAGCAAGGGGAACATAGCCTTCGGCACTCTTTTTGATGTCGACGATTGTCCAAGCACTAGGGAATTCAAGGAACACGTCGCCCGACATTAGCCATCATATCAAGGACAAGGCAAAAGCGTGCTAACACTTTCTGGTTAGGTAATATTGCTATATCAAGGATAGAAACTTCGTTATTAGACTGGATACTAATGGGGCGCTCGGAAGAGAATTTCAGCGATTGATCGGTCACATCCTAGGAGCCATATTAAACTAGGAGGCACCGGCAGCCTTCAAATAACGGCGCACAATCATGTATATTTTAGTTTCGTTCACCGCAACAAGGCGGTGCCCCTCGGTCATCCAGGCAATACGATGTATCGGGTTTGCAAGTGTGATCGAGTTTACCCTTTTTAATTTTAACCCCTGATTCATGGATCAGAAGGATAAATATGTCAGGAATATCGTGTTATCGCACCTCGACCTGC
>Ga0307508_10006536_pt1 | contig 10961 bp, 6 predicted proteins | sample 9_EM_MG_FD_203089 | JGI IMG/M metagenome (GOLD analysis project Ga0307508, IMG submission 203089) | Populus trichocarpa ectomycorrhiza microbial communities from riparian zone in the Pacific Northwest, United States - 9_EM | ecosystem: Host-associated > Plants > Roots > Unclassified | place...
TTCTTTTCTTCTTTTTTATCTGCAGTGAAACATGATTGTGTATTTGGTAATAACTTGGACGTAGATGAAATAACGTTTGTGTTAGAGAGGTATACAGCACTCTCTGTTGCATAAATTTTACGCCTTCAATCTTTTCTGGATAGAGACGATGATACATGGAATGCGCTTGTTCAGGTTCTGCAAAAGCTCAATCGTCCCATTCCGTATTCTGTGTCTCTCGGAGCTATCCCGACACCAGCCATGGCGAAAAATATAAGTGGGCCAGTCAACATGCACAGGGTAACAGGAGATGTTGCTGCTCATTTCGATGTTTCAAGGTGGATTAAAGTTTTCATGTAAAACAAGAGCTTAAAGTTCAAATTATATACAGATCGTCGCTCCGAAGTGGTGCTTTTCTTGTATTCTTTCATTTTTTATGCGATATCTTGATCTTCTACTCCTGGGACTTTGCTGCTGCTAACAAGCTAGATTGGTGCCAGGGGCTTGCTGGGGAGGTCATGGCCTGACGTTGGACACCAGGTCTTGACTCATGACAGATGCTTTGCCTATCCCATAATATAAAAATAAAGGGAAATTAATAGCTTAGGACAACAGGATGACTGACATATTTGTAACCTTTTAAGGTATTCACATCACATGCACCAGCTTGTTCTATGTTTCCCCCTCTCCTCTACCTATCCTTTCTTCCTTTGGGAATGATTCAAAGCTTAAACACCAGTATAAAGTGTATATTTTTGTTCTAATAATGTGCATATCAAGTGATTTTTCAAAAATAAAATGTGTATATATATCAAGCAGAAAAAACGTATTATAATTTATGCTAGAAAAACCGATATTTCTTGTCAAGATGTAAAGTTAATTTAAGATTAGACTCTATTAAAACCAAAGTAATTAAACTTCACCGTCACTTTGAATTGACTCAAGAATTAGCCATGGTTTAATCCGGTTGACCCGTAAATCAACATGCTATTTAATTTATTTGATCAAAATTTAAATTGATTTTTTTTTCAAAACAAATCATTTCAACTTAAAAATATTAAAACAATATTATTTTTATCGAGGTTAATTTAAATTAACTCAACCGAGTCATGAGCCAAGTTAAATTTAATAATTTTGATTAAGTGTGTGTTCGATAATGTGGTATATGATGTTCTTCAATCGAAAATACATTAAAATAATATTTTTTTTTAGATTTTTTTTATTTTTTTACATTAACATCATAAAAAAACATTAAAAATATTAATTTAATATTTTATTATGCAAAACAATAACTTGAAAAAGCATACAGAACCAAAAAAAATCAAACACTTCCTTAACCTAGAAAAAATCTAAAAAAAAAACTCGAAAAAAAGAAATTAACCAAACAAGTGGGTCCCAAGATCACACTTTCACAGGGAGGCACCTTGGAAAATTGATCGGCAACTAGCTGCTTTCACGAAGCAAAGCAAAAGCAAGGGCCCACTCTGAAGCAAACCTCTCATCATTCTAACCAGCAAGGTTCCAAAGGCTAAAGAATAGAATACCAAAAGCTAAGTATTTGCTAATCAAACAAAGTATAAATAATTACCAATAAATTTCCCATCTTTTATACCATATTCACTTTTATAAGGTCCAATAAAAAAGATTTAATTCTTTTTTAGCTTTAGATTATCTTTTTAGTATTTTTAAATTGTTTTAATATATTAATATTAATAATAAAATTTAAAAAATAAAAAACAATATTATTTTAAAATAAAATTTTAAAAATAAAAACAGTTAAAAATCAATCTCTACCCTACGGTAACTGTATCTTACTTGTGAAAATCTAAATATTTTATGTCTTTTATTAAACTCTAGCCTGCTGTGGCTCACCTCTAGTAACCACACTTCCTCTGCCACTTTCATGGCTACCTTACACATATAAAGAGAAACCCTTAGATCTTGAACTTGTGTTTGCTTCCAAAAAGATGATTTATTTGCAGAACTGGCAAATGGGGCTGTGCTTGCTGGTCTGTATCATTAGCTGTTGCTTCATTTCTGTGAGTTCACAAAGTGCTGTTGCTGGAAATGATAATAACAGTGTTGTTGAAGGAACTGTTTTCATAGATGGAAAATCTTCCATTGGAAAGATTGATGAAAATTCCATTTGTGCCACCTTAGATTGGTGGCCACCTGAGAAATGTGATTATGGGACATGCAGCTGGGATCATGCTTCTCTCATTAATCTGGTAATGATTCATTTTAGCATGCTTCTGAGGTTGTTTTTTAGGATTAGATATCTAAATATGTTGTTTGATAGTTGCAACTGAACTTGAAATGCTCGTCCTGTCCTGCACTTATCAAAACTTAACTGGCATTTTACTATTAGATACAGAGTTGTTCTTTAAAATTTCAAGAAGTTATTCTCTAAATATTTAATCTTTTAGAATTTTTTTTATGTTCTCTCATGCAGGATCTTAACAACAGCATCTTGTTAAATGCCATAAAGGGTGAGAGACTGAGAGCCCTTTGAACCAAAGCAACCTTTTCTTCTTCTTGTTGGCCAGAACTCTTTTTAATGCTTTTCAGAGTCCTAATTGCCTCTCTTTTTTTGGCACTATGGTCCAGCTTTTTCGCCATTGAAAATCAGAATAGGGGGCACTTTGCAAGATAAGGTCATTTATGACACCGAAGATAATAAGCAACCTTGTGTCCAATTTGTCAAAAACACCAGGGAGATGTTTGGTTTCACTCAGGGTTGCTTACCAATGTATAGATGGGATGAACTTAATGCCTTTTTCAAGAAATCTGGGTAACAACGATGTTCTCTTCTGTTTCCTGTTAACCTTACTTTACAATTTCTAGCAGCTGAACGTCCTCTTAATTTTGCAAATTCAGGGCTGAAATTATATTTGGGTTAAATGCTCTCACTGGCCGATCCATGAAATCTGATGGTTCTGCAGTAGGAGCTTGGAACTACTCTAATGCAGAATCATTTATAAGCTATACTGTCAAGAAGAACTACTCTATTTATGGCTGGGAGCTCGGTAAGAACACCCTCCAATGCTTTCTCGTCGTTGATGCTAATGATTGATGTTTCATGAAATCCATGAAAGTATCATTGCTTTATTGACTATAAGGAAATGTGAACTAACTACGATCAGTTTATATTTTGCTGAGATTAATTTATCCAAACCTACAACAAGTCCTTTTCTGCTGATCAGGAAATGAATTATGTGGGAGTGGTGTTGGAACAAGAGTTGCAGCAGCTCAGTATGCTTCTGATACAATTTCCCTGTATAACATAGTGAAAAAGATTTACAGCAGCATTGAACCGAAACCGCTAGTTATAGCACCTGGAGGATTCTATGATGCAAATTGGTTCAAAGAGTTTGTAGATAAAACAGGCAATTCTGTAGATGCTATCACCCACCACATATACAATCTTGGTCCAGGTATCTCTTTGAAGAAAACGACCTGACTTCTGTGGTCTCACACCTTGGACAATAGGTCTAACTTGACATGATTATATCCTCTTTTGGTGCAGGAGTTGATACACATCTCATTGAAAAGATCCTTAACCCATCCTATCTTGATGGTGAGGCTAGGACCTTCAATAGCCTCCAAAGCACTCTCAAGAGTTCTGCAACTTCAGCAGTTGCATGGGTTGGTGAATCAGGAGGGGCTTACAACAGTGGCCGTAACCTTGTTACCAATGCATTCGTGTTTAGTTTCTGGTAAGGGAGGTCAAAATTTATGTTAAAAAAACTCCAGCTTTTCTGTTGTGGATTCTAAGTCCAGGGATGTCAAAACAGGTATTTGGATCAGCTTGGGATGGCATCATCTTATGATACAAAAACGTACTGCAGACAGTCATTGATTGGTGGCAATTATGGTTTACTCAACACTACTACTTTTGTTCCAAATCCGGATTACTACAGGTATTCGAAAATTACTGATACTGGCAGGTTGCTCTGAAAAATTAGATAGCAGGATAGAAATGAAGAGGTGCAGTGAATTATCTTTCCAATATCATGGCAATTCTTAAGAAATTCATTTGTCTGCAAGAAGAAAGAGGATTAAGTTTTGAAATAGGTAGAGGATTAAATTAGTGATAATTTTTCAAAAGAGAGGTATCTATGCTTATTATGAATTGAATTTTTTCAACCAAGTTGGCTTCATACCAAGATGAAACCTCTTGTTTCCCACTCTGGAATCTCATATTCAGTAATAAGGTCTCTCAGAAATTCTAATGTTTTGCTTTCTTCAATGCAGTGCTCTTCTTTGGCACCGCTTAATGGGAAGAAATGTTCTATCAACCAGCTTTTCTGGAACGAAAAAAATTCGTGCATATACTCATTGCGCAAAACAATCTGTAAGTTCCACAACACAATCATCACACAAGCAGAGAGCTTTATGATCTAATTAGATTCATGATCTTGCAGAAGGGGATCACATTACTACTAATCAACCTTGACAGTAGCACGACTGTTGATGTCAATGTAAAATTCAACAGCACTTTGGGATTGCACCGTAAACACAAGACTCACAGGTCTCATGAAACAAAGGTCATTCGACTGCTTGAAGGATCCACAAGTGAGATAACAAGAGAAGAATACCATCTAACAGCAAAAGATGGAGATTTACACAGCCGAATAATGCTACTCAATGGGAACATTTTAACAGTAAATTCATCCGGGGACATACCTTCCTTCGAGCCACTACTTGTAAATTCATCAAAGCCGATAATGGTTGCTCCTTTCTCTATTGTATTCGTTCAAATGTCATATGTTCTCCCTGCTTGCAGTTAGGTGGTAGCACTTAATGGAACTGAAATTAGTTCCATATAGTGTATAGTGATTGATCAAATAAGACAGAATACAAGCAGTAAATGCTACATTCTTTCTTGGTGAATAATACAATGAAAATTGTTTTGGTAAATTGGGAAGCCATAGTTTTCATTCTTCTTTAAAAGAAAACCAGTGTCCCTTGTAATTGCAAGCACATAGCATAAATTTCTTTTCTGCAGTGTGCGCTGCTCGTCCTACAGGAATGAACTGCCCCAGGACACTTTTTTTTAATTTATTTATCACGCGGTAGATAAGAGAGATTGGTATCACAAAGTTTTTGAGCATTCCAAGGCATACCATAAAACGCGAGCCTTAAAACACAGTAGGACAACAAGCATGTCAATTACATGTTGGTGGCCACCCAAGACCACAAGGTCAACCATACATTATGTTTAGTAGATTACACTTGGTATCAATATACAAATGAAGAAGCTAACTATAGGAGATGAGGTAATTTCCACCAAATGCTATGAAAAGAAGTTTAATGAACAACATATTCAATGGTGTGTTCTCTAATTTGGATGCTTCATCCAAGAATATCCATCCAAAGTCAATCCGTGTTGGAAAAGTTTGTAGGCTTGCTGCTGGCAAATGCCAACCATACAATGGTACCGGTCAAGTAAAAGAAAATTGATGGAACGAACAATGCAATCTGCATGGTAAAAATACAAGGAATAAAAAATTACTTGGGAGAAGTTAATATAGAAACCTGTCCAAAGAAGTACATATATTAAAACTTAAAAGTGGTCAAGAGGTAACTTACACTCCATGAATGAGTTGTATCTAGTAGATAACCAGTCAAGGGAATCCCTACAATTCCAGGTATTGCTCCGACAGTGTTGGTAATGCCCTGCATAATAAAATTGAAAAGAAAAAAAAAAGATCAACATGGTTAAAAGGAAGTTATTTTTGCTTTACAAATTCAAGCAAAGGCCTTAAAACGGTGGCAAGCTTACAGTAGTCAAGATGGATCCAAATGAATGAATTATGTACTTGACCTGGAGCTAAAATTAGAAACATTGACACAAGAATGTTTCACGAAAGTTTAATCTAGAACTGCCAGTTCATTACAACTTTGCATAATTTCCTGAATAATCTGAAGGCAGACATGGACAAATACTCATTGATGATAGGACCAAAATCCATGTAAAAAAGGGATTTATGACAAAATTAGAATTCCTGTCCTGGGATCAACCTTAATTGGAGAAGTGGCTATCTGGAAAAAAAGGATGACAGATCCATGAACAAAACCATTAATTGCAGTGAATCAGCATAGTTTTTTTTCTCTCTTTTCTGCTTTGCACTTTCACACTAAAACCAACTCCGCCTTGCAAAAGATATTATTGAGTGACTGGGTATCATTTCTCCATGTCATAAATAATGATGCACATAATTCAGGAACCATGTGCTGAATTGATTTTAAGTCAAGTGAGAGTGAGGCACGTGCTAATGAAACCTACTATCAATCTATACAGGAGGCCGATTAGAAAATGCATAGCATATGCAACAAAATCTAGGATTTGTAGGCTTACATACCAAAAGTATACTTGCATATTCAGGAGACATATCTTGATGCGTACAGTAAAGTCCTGCAAAAATGATAAAACTTTGAATTAGAAATTAACCTAGCACAAGTCAATACGTTCCTACACATAAAATGAATTAAAAGAGTTCTCAAGTACTCCACTACCAGACAAGGCAAAGCTTGAGAGGGCTAAGCCAGCAGTGAGAATCCCCACAATCTCCCAGGGAGGCAATCCTAGATCCACAGAGGAGAGAGTCATGCAAAGAGCAGGAGACAAAAAGGCAATTGTTTGGCAAATCTTTCTCACCTGCAAGGTCAAAAAGGTCAAGCTTGTTGACACAGTGAAGAGTTTCTGACAAGATGATGATTATAGAAGTGTAGAACTATAACAATAGACGTTTGGTTTTGCAGACCGTAGTGATTTCAACTCCATTGGAAATTAACTTGTCAGCAAGCTGTGCGGCAATGCTAGTCACGAAAACTGAAGCCAAGGGAGGAAGGATAGAAACCTGAAATTGTTGATAGTTACTTCATAGGAAAATAAAGTGTCAAATGTTCTAATTGCAGTTAAAAAATCAAAAGATTGATGGCTATCCAATGTTCAGACTCGTTGGACTGACATGGTAGTCCCAAGTTCAAGTGTTATCACCAGTGCTTCAATAGTATTGCATGTAAAGTTCAAGTCCTCAGGGACCTGACCAGTCAAATTACCATAAAAATTTAGGATAAAACATTCATACTGTACTCAATTTCAGATTACAACATGTTATCTAAATTACTGCAAGGAAGATCAATCCCTCACAGGTAAAAATGAACACCTTCGTGGTATGGTACCATAATATACCCTAGTTTCTGGCGCGTTATAGCACCAGCATGTCTCTATAACAATTTTTCGCATCAAAAGATGCTTGTAGATGGATGATTTCAAACTAGTTCTATGTACATGGTAAATAGGATACCGATAACAATAAATGAGATGTTGAAATGTGTGATTTCTTGTACAACAGAGTTCTTTATTTTTAGCAAGTATGACTTCCCACATTCATTTCAAAGATGCAAAAATTTAATGTACATCAAACTTGAAGGTAATCATTCTTCCTTGTTCATGCAATTTGAGTGCTATACTCGACTAAAGTGAGAGAAAGACAATCATAGATCTTCAAACTTACCCATGCAGCTTCTGTCAAATTCAGGCTCAGCTCCTCACTGCACGGCATTTCCATTGAAAGTTAGGTTTCTTTGCATTACAGCCATAATGGCAGGCACATTGAAGACATTGATATAGCAGTTGCTAAATTCTCTTTTTCCAGAATGAGCAAAGAAATTCAGAGAGTAGAACTGAAAAGATACCTAAAATAAGAAGGAAGCCAAGATAAACAAGTATAATGACCCCAACTTCCACAAAAGTGAGCATATATCATTGCCCATACAGCTGGGGTTTGGAAAAATGCCTTCCATGGAACATCCTGTCACAATAGAGACACTAAGAAAAGTAAGCGCAAATGGTTAAAACATTTTTTAAGGGAAGGTCCTTAATTTCAAAATCAGGTATTATACACAGTTCACAATAATTTTGAAAACAATAAACTTCCTAAATTTCCTCACAATTTCATACTTTAGTGAGGATTGGTACTTTCCCTCAGGAGACTTCACTTGTATGCTATACATATTTAAACTCATGAGAGAACAATCAAGAATATCTGAGAGAATAGCACTTCCTGGAGAACTATGGTTCTAACCATTTAGTTATGAATATCAGTAAACATATGATGCTGGAACTCAGGCAGATCTATTCACTTTTGCCATCGAGTATTAGAGTATTGAATGACCCTTAAGCCTAGTTACTTGGGTTTAACTTGACAAATCAGTGAAACATGCCACTCTTCAAGAAATGTTGCATTTAAGATACATTCAATTTCTCAATCAGCACCTTCTCCATCCTTACAGTTTCTAATATTATATAGGAGAACAAAGAAAAAGAAGAAAGCGTTGTACCTTCAGTGAGCCACCCAACTCTGCAAGAGCATTACTTGATGATTTTTCCGAATAGATAGTTTGGGACCCTGTCAAACATATCAAGGAAAAGTGCACTTATGAATAAGAGGAAGGGAACACAAAGACAAACAGCAATTTTACAACAAATTATTTTTATTTAGTTCATATCAGCACATCACCTAAGAATTGAGCCTTACCTAGGATAACCTCCAATGAAAGGTCAATACTGCAGTTGGGCATAGAAAGTCAGCTGAACACTTGGGGAAACATGCTACTGGTTTAAAAATAATACACTAAGTCCAATTAGAAGTTTTCTCTCCAGCCTCTAGAACAAGACTTTTTCTTCAGGTATCATCCTTCTAGTGGAAAAGATGAGATGAATTTTCAAGATGGTCTCCAAGGCAACGATATTGAGCAGTAAAAGTATACGCAGCTGAAATGAGATACTAAGCATGTTTTGAACAATATGGAGGACATATTTTTATGATCAAAATGATATTTGGAATATAAAGTGGGTTATTCTCTTGCAACTCAATATATGAACAGTTATACAAGGCTCCCTAAACATTAGGGTGTTTCAGAAATGTGACTCCTTTAGCTTAAATTTTTTTTATATCTTCCGCTGTGAATTGCTAAATATGTATAAATTAGGCAAAATATTTTTCATATGTGCAATGTCAGGTAGACTAACCATATAATTTTATCAGAAAGGCAGAGCAGAATAAGGCATTATCAGCATGCAAAAAGAGATGCAAAAGAAGACACCATATGATTTGGAAAATCACACACAAGTGGTCAACTAATCATCATCTACATACCAATAAACTCAGAAGCTTTATTCATCAAATCTAGAATAATAAAAATCAATACAAGTAAAGTGCTCACGTGAAGTAGGTTTGGCAGCGAATGAAGCCTGTCCCTCTTCAAGATATTGAAACCCCAAAAACCTTCATAATTTTTGGTGTTGCCAAAATTATAAAATCAACTCTTAGTCAGTTGTTAATACTAGCAACTTAAAAAGCTGAATATAATCAAATAAACAATTGATCAGTCAGTTCAGAACCAAAGTGGACCAAAAAGCCATGAAATATTATCTTGTATTTAACATGAAAACAAAAGCCTTTATGGGTATCATAAAAGTGTAATTTCCTTTAGTTCAAGGCAGAAGCAGGTAAGCATTGAAATCCATGAGATTAGGGACAGATACTTACCAGGCCACCCCAAGAAAGCCAAATATATAAAATACAGATGCCCAACCAAAATTTTGAATAAGCGGAGGAGCTAAAAGAAGCCTGCAAGAACTTTAAAAATGTTAGAAAATACCAGCAAATGAAACCAGGAACGCACTTTAACTTAAACAAAACAGACACAGAAAGAAGAAAATAGTCATAATAGCATAAATTTGTCGATTAAATATGTTTAGGACCTCACACACTGATTCCTTTTAGGTGCAATTTCACAGGAAGATGTAAAGTTGTAAATAGTTTCTCTACTTATCGATAATCACACAAGTCAATAAGCTGAATATGACATTTCTACAGTTAACATTCTGGGTGACTCAAATTAAGAGGCAAGCAGTTTCCTCAATAGAAAAAATTGTTGCTATCACACGCCAAATTAAACAAAACATACCCTGTAACACTTCCTACACTTAGTCCCCCAAAGACAAATGCTACAGCTCGTGATCGCTCTTCCAAAGGTATCGACCTGCATGCAGTGTTGGTCAATGCAAATCAAAAGGAGAAAAGAACTCTACACTAGCTCTTCATCAGAAATTGGCTTTATCCCAATGACATGCTGGCAGTATAAAAGAATGTACAATGTAAGAAAGTAAGCCATAGGGCACTGCAGTCAACGAGTTTGCAGTTTTAACAAGCCAAAAAGCATAATTTCAATAGCGGAGAACAAGAAAACAGGACACAGCCTACCACAAAATAGGCAGGACAAGTCTGAGACAGATAATAAGTTAATATGAAACAGAAGAAAGCCAAGAAAAAACTTAAAATACAGAGATAGGAAACATAAGTCTCTATGTTGAAACATGAATTGATATACACATTTAACTGATTATTATTGTACATAAATAAATTGTTCAAGGTGAGCAGGACACTCCATAAACCACAGAAATAGTCCTAAAGCTCCACACAGAAAAGTTAGCTTCCAAATATTTCCATAATGAAATCTTTAAGAAGTTTTCCATGAGACTACCAATTTATATAATAATGAAAAAGAATGCAACCTGTTCATGAACATGACTATAGGAAAAACTAAGAAAAAGCACGAAGGAATACTAGTCCAATTGAAACACATGAAAACCAAATACCCAACACAAACATAGAAATGGATGATTATGTTTAGCCAGATACTATCTAAAAGGTCCACTAAAACATGCTCCTATAGAGCTTTGGATGTCATACATGCCTGGCAATGAGGTCAGTTGCTGCAGAGGGGGAAACTCCTTCTCCTATTCCAACCTAGATTTGGAACACATAAGAGAAATACTCAATGAGATACACGAAACAACTTATGCAATTCAACATTAACTGAAGGAACGTCAAAGAAAAATGCATAAGAGTAATATGAAAAGATAGAGAGAGACAGAGACTAATTCAGTAAGGGAGAATCTCTAAACT
>Ga0307508_10006537_pt1 | contig 10960 bp, 13 predicted proteins | sample 9_EM_MG_FD_203089 | JGI IMG/M metagenome (GOLD analysis project Ga0307508, IMG submission 203089) | Populus trichocarpa ectomycorrhiza microbial communities from riparian zone in the Pacific Northwest, United States - 9_EM | ecosystem: Host-associated > Plants > Roots > Unclassified | place...
GGGTTTTTACATGGCTACGAGTTTTAATGAGGCATCCGGGGATGTCATGGGACTTCTGTTTTTCTGTCCTTCTTTCTTCCTTTCTTTATTGCCTCATTGTTCGAGGGGAAGTGTTAGATATATCGATTGCCCAACGAGGCCCGCTGAGGCCTACCTGGACCGCTGCGGGCAGATGCCCGTACGGAAGGTATCAGGTGGCGCAGGTGGCAAATGGCCACCAGCAACATCTAGGCCCGGCGACATCTAGGCCGCTGCGAGCAGATGCGCGGAAAGCATTGCGTGGCGTGGGTGGCCAATGGCCACCAGTGACATCTAGACCCGGCAGTGGCAAGTTGCCACCAAAGGATCTAGAGGCCGGTGATTGGTAATGGGTTGGATGTGCCTGTATATATAGAGAGTGGTCCTTCGGTCTCGGTGAAAAGATTAAGCAACGGAATTCCTACCTATCAATAGACGAATATATTTGACAAAGATACACTGTCGTAGTCAGTCCATTCTGTCTATATACAACGAGCCTCAGTCTACGTGGACAGCAAAGGGGAGCTTAGGCCATATCTCCTCGGTGCTTTTACGTTCGTGTAAGATTTCTCTGTCTGCTATTGTGGTGGTGGTGGCCGAAAGCCCCTCGTAATCGCCTGGTTGTAGGCCTATAGCTGAAAACCCAATTCTTTGAGACCCCTGCCGGTGGTCGTCGTTGATCTCAATATTCTCCAGTGTACCGCACGCAGCAACGTTTGATGCATATGGGGTCACGAAGAACGATTGCTCAAGCCTACTGGTAACCGTCCTCGCAAGGTACCAATCGCCAGCCCGATATGAAAGTCGATCAGTGAAATGCGGCAAGTATGCTCCGCAACGGCTCCACGCGTGAATGTATCGATGCAGATGACGTCAACGCTCGTTCTCGCGAAGTTGCTGTATTCTCGGCTACCGAACTTAGTCACTCATTAGTATAACTAATAGTTAGTGTTATGGAGAACGGGGATGCTCGAACCCGTGCTCTCTTGTCTGAAAAAGATTTCAGCGCTCTCTTCTGATAGCAAATCAACCACAACTGCGCAACAAAGCAGCGCGAACCATCCGGTGTTGTCCACGTGAGACCACGATGCCAGATCCGAAATGTCCATGGCTGGGCGAACGACTCGCCGTCTGCGGTCGTCAATGATGGTTTGGAATTGCATCCAAGAGGAGTGATGTGAACGGCCGACGGAGGCGGACTACATCCCCGTTGTTTTAGTACAGTCGCAGTGAGCGCCAAGAGCTGGATACTCACGGACCCTCCGTACTTCTTCCGTTTCAATGATATCTCTATCGTAACCGCATGTATTGTATACTTAGGTCAATACCTAGATCACCTACTGCGCATGGATCATGGCAGTCCACTATGGTGTCTTTCCCTGTACAGATCCACATTTCAGCGTTTCACATGACCTAGCAGCCACTAACAGCTTTAGAGGGAACAAGCACATAGAATCCAAGTACCGCCATGGATTAGCGAACGCCTTGCACGGCAGTGATATAACGTGAATCAGCTGCCCGCCTAGCACGGGTGTTTGTGGTGCCCACCTAAGGCGTGCCAATCGAGGATCCGGCCGGGTGAAGGCATGGGTACCAAAGCCTTCGGGTGGTGGTGCCACTGAAGGGGGATTACGGCACACTACAAGCGAGGGTGAAATCAATTTCGCGGTGGCAACGATCTCCTGATCGACGGGAGTCGGAGGAGACCCGGGACATCGCCAAGGAACACCGGGGCGAGACGGAATGAACGCGGATGAGGTTACCGAATTCAGGACAAGACTATGTATACCCAAGAAACGCCAAGCAAATACGGGAACAAGCTGACTGTATAGCCGACGATGGGGTAAATCTTCCAGTCTTTCTAGCATATCGTGGAGAAAACGGTAGTGATATTGTATGTATCAATGCGGTAAAAATAGGTATGTACTATTCAGGACCTCATACGATAGCAACATGCGACAAGCAGGAAAAGCGGTTGATTTTACCGCCTCTTGAAATGTATAGGAAGTAGCAATTATAGCAGATGCAATGTGGTGGACACTGGCCCACAAACAGAGAGCAAAAACCCGGAACCACAAACAGAAAAATGTGCAGCAACCACCCGACCAACAAACAGAAAAATGCCACGAGGTAGGCCGCCGACAGAGATGAAAGAAGGAAAGGCCCCCGAAAGCCGCGAAAAGAAATAGACACTCCACCAGGGCACCCAACCCACAAAAGACAAACGAAATGAACAGACCCCGTAGCTGGGCACACCGCTGCCTCCCTTCAGACGCCGCTCCGCTCCGCATTCCGAGCCTAGGACCAAAGAACTCACACCGACTGTTGGCAGCGCCCGTCCGAGGCCGCAATCTTGATGACCCCCACCGGTCCTCCAGGGAGACCCGACCATACAAAGACGTGTCAGAATTGGCAGGCTCAAGCAACAACAGAGATCGGGGATAAGTATACCGACTGTGAAGCAGCAAAGACATGTATCAGGCGATCTGGACTGGTGCCCAAGCCGGTGACAGTTCCACTCGGGGACTTCTGCGCGTCATCAGTTGGGACTGAGTAGCGCATGAAAGAGTGGTAAGGGGGGATCGGCATACCGACAGACGGGAAGCTAGGTCATCTTGCGGACCTTCTGGCCAGGCACTCATGATGGGGCCTGTCTCGGTACGTGGTTCCTATCCGTAGAGGAGAGGAAGTCCAGCACCGCCTGCCCACACCTCTTATCGGCCAGCAGGTCCCGGACCGTCCACCTGCTCTTCCACCTCCCAGTTTCCTTCCGCACCTCCGCTCACAGAATCTTCTGTTGCGCTTTCTACTCCGGACACACCTTGAGGAGGTGGTCTCTCGTCTGTGAGGGGCACCGGCACCAGAAGACTTTGCGCTAATGGGAGCTAGTGACAATTACAGGCGCTACTTACACAAGCACAGGGTGCGTTTTCCAATTTTTTGATGATGAGATGGAATTGGTCTAGCGCGATTCAGCGGCGGATTGAAATGGCGTCCCATCATCGATTTTTCTCCTTCTTCCTCCCTACATACTTTGCCCCCTTCCCTATCCTCCATCTAATTCCCCTCTTCCCGCTACCCCCACTTTCCCCTTCCCCTCCTCTTCCCTATCCTGCACCACACGAGCCTCATTGCCCAGCAAAAGAGATACGCCGCTCTTCCGATCGTATCGCCCCGTCTCGCTCAGCGTATCTAAAGAACCCGAAGACCGGCATTACACTTTCTCCCTCGTTCTCGCTCATTTGCTCACTACTGATCGGTATGCGGTATCCAATTCACACTCTAACATGTTGTGTAGGAATCTCCCGTCAACGGCAATCGGACCACGGACGAGAGGCCGGAGCTCCGATCAGGCAGTCGTTCTGCCGCGCAGTCGGGATATTGATACCCTTTCCACACCTGCTGTAGCTTCGGAGTCCTGAGAGTTACCGTCCATGGGAAGGCTGGTGCCGCCCCCGGGGGGAGAAGGGGACGCGGGAAGCGAAACGTGTGAGTGGGAGCTCCGGGAGCGCCGGGAGCGGGAAGAGGAGCGGGAGGTGGAGGCGGAGGAGCTGGGTGCCGGAGGGGATTTGGGTGCCGGGAAGGAGCTGCCGCTATTCCTGCCAACACCACCGTTCATGGCATCGGCAGGCGAGGAGTAGGGGACTGTTCACGCCTGTCTTTTGTTTTTCCTTTTGTCGCTTTCCTTGGTGCGCATTCATTTCTGGGACGGGGCCGGGCGGAGGGCAGTAGGGGAACTTGCAACGAGCCGCCTCGTGCGGACTGCGGACAGGAAAAACCGGACAAAATGTACGCTGCCATGATCTAGCTAGGCCGAATGCGAGTAGGTATGATTAAACAAAAAATAAAATTAGCGCAAAGTTTGTATTTCACTCCCATAAGGATATAGAAAAATAAAAAAACCTTTAGATTTAGAAAATATCGAGAATTGAAGTTTAAAATTTGTGTCTCAGATGCAAAAAAAGCATTATAGTTCAAACTACCATTTTTTTGCAGATGCTCCCACCCAAGTTCTCTTTTCCTTCTCGTCACTACCCTTTCAAGGTTTCCGAGCCGACTACTTGCCTCCCCCATCGGTTCGCATAGCCAGAATGTTAATTTTTAACTGCAGTCCCAACTGCCCTCTATCTCGTACAACTCTCAACACTCAGTAAGGATAATAGCTTTCATCTCATCCTAGTCTACAATATGATATGTCGTCCATGTGGCCCTAACACTAGGGAAGGTATCTCACTTAACCACATTCCTCCCACTTACTCGGTATTCCGATCATTATTTCTGCGCTTCTCTTTAGCTGGCAAACTCTTGGAAATACCTCTCGCTGGTCCATTTGTCGAGTGAAGATGTGTGGCTTACCTGTTCTTTCACGCTGCTAGTTGGGGTTCGCTACCTACAAAAGTGTTGGCGGTGTTAAAAAATAATAGTTTTCCCGCTGGACAGGTATCAGGAGCTGAAAAATTCTTATTTTTGAGCACTTTCATACGCGTTTCGCGGGAAAACCACTTTTTTTTTTGCCCCCCGCTTCACTAGTAAGTTGAGTTGATGTGGCGCAGGGACGGCCAAAGTTTACCGGACGCAGTGGAGCGTCGGCGAAATTGTCCGACAGTGGGAGTTAGGTAGGGCGGCCGATTCCGCAAGAGCTAGTCTGGTATAACGCAAAGTAACAGCGAGTTTAAATAGCGTTCAATCTTCGCTTTTCTGCTTCTTTTTCCCACGCACTGCCCAACCTCTGTTCCTGCTCAGCACACCCAACGGAAAGGACTGTTCTCTGATCGCCTCGCCGTCATACTCAACGTGAGTAAAGAACCTGAAGACTGCAAATACATTTCGCCCTCCACCTAACTCGTTCGCACCACCCTACTCGATACGCAGGTTTGAACTAGTACATCTTTCAATACAATTATAACTTATCTGATGTCAGTATCCCCGATCTCATCATGAACTCGATGTCGGAACTCCCAGCGGACACCTATTCGTCCGGACTATCGGTACGTTGATCCTTCTTTCGCAGCTTCTTTCGCTGCTATGTCCTAACTGATATTGTACAGGAATCGCATAGCGCAACCGACTCTGCCATGAATGTTAGGCCCGAACGTTCACCAGAAGGCTTGCCTGCCAGGCAGTCGGTATGTTGATCCACCTTTGCCATTCTTGCTTGACCTACTAAGTCCCAAACTGATATTGCGCAGAAACTTCCGAGCGAAAGAGACACTGCTATGAGCACCATGCCGGAACGTCGACAACAAGTCTTTCCTGCCGGCCAGTCGGTATACTCATCCCTCTGTTCAGCTGTTGCTTGAGGAACCAAATTTTGACTCTTCTTTTTCAGGGCAATAATGAGCACTCCTCGCTGCTGCCACTCGTACCTGTAACATCCCTGCATGATACACCCCTAAGTCGCTTCTAATCCATTGGTCTAGGATGTCTCAGTTCGTTTTGCGGGCCCTGACGCACTTCCTGCTGCGTCCGCATCGCCTGCAGAAACGCGAGAGTTTGTCCTTCACGTCTTATGTATGGAGGATTACGGCCTGCTACCAATCCATCGTGACGAGATCACCCGAATCTATAATGAATGGAATCATGGCGGCCATTTTCTCAGAACTGCATCTCGACACGAACTTATGTCGATTGATGTTTTGAATCTCATCGTTCACATGGAGGTCGAAAACCTCCAGAGCTCGTACGTATGCACAACTTCAGGGAAGGACGCTCGCGAACTAACTATTGCTAAGGTGGGGCCAGCTATTGGATACGTGGCCACTCGGCTCATTGCGGCACATCTTTGACGCCACGCGCTAATTTCGAACGCGGCAATACATGCCAACTGCCTTGTCCCCTCAATGCAGTTGCCCAGCTCTCATCTGTATTCTTTATTTATGAAGTATATGGAAAAATATGTATGTATATACTGGAGCAAAAACGGGGTTAACTACCGTAGCACTATAGAGAGTAATGAACACAGTGTTTCCACCGCAGATTTCCGGCTGCCAGCAATAGCGTGAGGGGTTGTTGCCCCGAATACCCATTCAAAAAGTATGATAGCAGTGTGATTACTAGTTGGTTTTAAAAGGCGCAGTGGCAACACGCTACACACTTTACAAGAATGCCGCCTTGAAAGGAGTACAGAGTCAAACAGAGAGGTATTCTAGCTACAGAAGGCAGTCTGCACGCGCCAAAACCACCTCTCCTCTCCATGACCTCTTGTCTCTCGCCGTGCGCGCTAGCTGCTCGGCATTGTCGGTTTCCCCGTCTCGCGCGCTGTCCGCTCGCTGCTATCTCTCCGCTCGCCGCCGTATTTCCTCCCGCCTTGCATACTGTCCTCTTACCGCTGTCTCCACGCCCCTCTCCCCAGTCCACTACCTGGAGACCGGCCCGGCGAGTCTCGTTACAGAAAGTTGGATTATTCAGGATCGTGAATGTAAGTACCACCAACCTTGAATACTACGAGATCATTGCTAACCTTCTTATATAAGTATTTAACTCTCTCCGACAACCCACAGTCCCTTGTTTTACGTGCAGCTGCAAAGTAAGTTACAAAATCGACAGCAGCCAATGTTTTATGTTAGTAACATAGGTGAAACTGGGTGGGTCCAGCGAGGCTTCAGGTAGCAGCACATGAACGGGCGGCAAGGGCAAACAGACGAGCGGATGAGCGAGTACGCCGGCGAGTCGCGCAAGTAGGAGAGTGGCGCACAGTCAAGGGGCCGGGCGTGGACACGACGAGGATGGAGCAAATACAACTACATAGGACAGGGAACGATACGCGGACAAGATACAGACGAGGTATAGAGGGGCAATATCGTGGAGGGTATGGATTCTGAGTGGAAATTCAGGGATTGGGATTGAAAGTGAGCCTACATAGCAGTAGCATGCAATCAGACTTAATTCAGTGGCGTGCGGGGTGCCACGATGAACCCCATTCAGTCCCCGAACGGTGCCCACACAGCCACCGTACGATAGCCGGACTTGTCCTCATTGCTGCAGCATGACTACATTTGCCAAAACTTCCGTGTACATGTGTCGTCGAAATGTAAAATCGACGGCATGCCGACAGCATGGAGATAATTATATCAGTCTTCAGCCACACCCATTCCTTCCGCCTCCTTGCGTCCCACCATTCGCGCCCCTTCCTCCAAAGTCTCGGCAGAACCGAGGGTCTGCGCCGCTCCTACTTGCTGCGAGCTGCATGCCACCCCCGAGAGGGAGCGTGCGCGCTCCTCTCATAACCAGGTTTCCGTTTTTTGTTTATCCCTACTCGCATACAGCCTTTCTCTACTATGGCGGCGTACATTTTACCCAGGTTTTCCGCCCGCAGTCCGCGCGAGGCGGGTCGTTGCAAGCTTCCCTTTGCCTTCCGCCTTGCTCTGTCCCGAGGCAGAGTAGATACGCACCAAGGAAGATCACAAAGGAAAGAACAAAAAAAAAAAAAGATGTCAGAATAATGGGCGTCCGGAGATGACGGACCGGAGGTGGCGTCCGGACATGACTGAGTCCCCGAACACCGGCTCGGGGGGGTCGTCTTCCGTCCTTTGTCCCGACGGCCTTCCTGTATATAGAGAGATCTTGCGCCCGTATAATGCTGTAATACAATCAGTTCACAATCTTCACCTTTTATCGATCCATATATTTCAACAAAAGAAAACGTGGCTCGTTCCCTACTCCTCGCCTGCCGATGCCATGAACGAGGGGGTGGGAAGGAACAGCGGGGTTCCCCCCCGGCGCCCAGCACGTCATCAGCACCCAGCGCCTCTGCCTCCTCCCTTCTTTCTTCCTCCGGCTCCCTCCTCTCCCGAAGCTCCCATTCCGACACTTCGCTCCTCACTTCTTCTTCGACCGGCACTAGCCTTCCCACACGATAGAAGAAAGGAAACCTAGAACTGCCCGACTGCACCGCCCATCGGCAAGCAGATCCCGGATTTTCCAACGGCTCTTCCACCTGCCGGTCTCCTCCTGCACCTCGGCCCACAGGATATTCCTCTGGGCCCTCCATTCCGGACACACCTTTAAGAGGTGGTCTCTCGTTTGCGTGGGGCACTGGCGCCACCAGCAGTGGGCGGTGTGGGGCGCACCTTCGTCCAGTGCAGGTACTGTCCGATCCGGCAGTGCCCCGTCTTCATCTGTTAGTACCTTGAGGCGAGCCTCTTGGTGCTCCCAGCAACAGTGCCATCTAGCTTGAGGCTTTCCGGCATTTTATATTTCTTCTTGGAGGTCCAGCCTCCAGCCCATGGTCGCTCTTCCACCCACCCCCCCTCCGAAATCTCCCGCTTGAGGTTTGTGAGGGATCGTGCGAGCGGTATTGGCCGGACCTCCACCCTGTCCGAGTAGAACAGCCATTCCACCCCGTGGGAGTCCGGCTCCTCCACCGCGAATTTCGCCGACTCATCCGCCTTCTCGTTGCCCTCGATGTCTTTGTGTGCTGGGCACTCTCTGCTCTCGGTGGAGATGCACGGCCTGGCCCTTCCTAGCGCTGCGATGTGTTTCCTCGCCTGGAGTGCATAGGAACGAGGTTTCCGTGTGTCGCGAAGACTTCGTCGTCGTCACAGTCGCCGCTGTGCATGCTATGGTTACCGCTGCCACGTCGGAAAAACCCCTGGGTGCTTTGCTGCTTCCGTCCTGCCACTGCTGTGGTGAGCTTGAAGTCCAGTCTGCCCCTTCCATCCTCTTCCTTCCCGCCCACTCCGCTCTCGAGATCGCTGAGCGCACTCTCTTACTCCTCCTCTATTCTCTAAGCCGCCTCTGTAGGACTCACGTACAGTAGGGGTAGGATCGTGACATACAAGAGTCTTAGTCTCTATTCGCCGCGAGCTCTCGCCTCTAATACTACACGTCGGCACTTAACCCTATTGGTTGTTGCCCAGCCTTACTCTTACACGTGCCTCTAGCTATTTACATAGTATCTTACATAGACTCCTACATCACCCTCTCTTCTTACTCTAACTCTCTCTTCTGTAGTCGCGCCTTCTCGGTTGGTCAGGTACGTCGGCCTGATCTCCAAATAGGTGCAGTGAGGTTGTCCGGTGGTGCGGTTGTGTCCGCTGGACTCGGCGCCGACAATCATGTTGTTCGTGGTGTTGGCCAACTTGGTGCCGGTAATCCTTGAGCTTGGTGGTATGCTTCGACAACGTCTTTTGCGTGATTCAGTCGTTCCAAAGGCATCCATTCGTCTTCATCTTCGGGTAGTCCCATAAACCGTATACGATACTGGCGTCTGCTTCGGTTCGTACCTGACTCGGCATGATCGACAATCTGCTCCACTTCCATTACTGCTTCAGTGGTTCCTTTAACTTGTCTGAGCGGTGGGGGAGATGCCTGTATCCGGTCGTCAGGATCGTATTCCTTCAGAACGCTGACGTTCTGTACTGCTTCGATACCCATCGAATGAGGTATATCGAGTTCGACAGCGTTTGTTCCCACCATACGAACTATCACCCAGGGTCCAGACTGTCAAATATATTCGTCTATCGATAGGTAGGAATTCCGTTGCTTAATCTTTTCACCGAGACCGGAGGACCACTCTCTATATATACAGGCACATCCAACCCATTACCAATCACCGGCCTCTAGATCCTTTGGTGGCAACTTGCCACCGCCGGGCCTAGATGTCACCGGTGGCCATTGGCCACCGGCACCACTCAATGCCTTCCGCACATCTGCTCGCAGCGGCCTAGATGTCGCCAGGCCTAGATGTCGCCGGTGGCCATTTGCCACCTGCGCCACCCGATACCTTCCGTACGGGCATCTGACCGCAGTGGTCCAGGCAGGCCTCGGCGTGCCTCATTGGGCGTTTGATATATCTAACACTTCCCCTCGAACAATGAGGCAATAAAGAAAGGAAGAAAGAAGGACAGAAAAACAGAAGTCCCATGACATCCCCGGATGCCTCATTAAAACTCGTAGCCATGTAAAAACACGTAGGAAAAGCATGGCCATAGGAGAAAGAGCACATCCACCAAAGAAAACTTAATTCATCGGATCAAGTGCCATCCACTTGCCATATGCTTCCCCTGCAGCCCGTCGTAACATTTCCATGCCATTCACATGTTTCCAGCGGGTCTCCCGTTGGAGGCTTCTTGTCATGATATTTGCCATCATCTCGGATGTTGGGAGGTAGGTGGTACGGATAGCGTTGCGCTTGCAAACGTCTCGGATTCAGGGGTATGGTACCCGAATTCCGGTTTCGTTCAGGCGACTCAAAGAGTTCGTTACCGTTGAGGAGTATGCTGAGCGGTATCAGCCTGACAGCCGAGCTGTAGACGTTCGGATCGTAGTATTCGGATCTTCTGGGTTTAGGAATGCAGCGACGAATTCCGCCCGCAGGAAGCTCTTTGATCATGAAGATCCATCTTGAACTCTATGGGCCTGACACCAGTCGGAACGTCTTCCAACATGATGAAAACCAATCGTGGTTCGAGTGCAGCAAATGCAACTCCTCCCGCACAGCTTCCGACCACTTCGGGCCAAGCTTCCGATGCCTGACAGCATTTTGATAGGATACCGGATCTGCAGAATCCGATTCCCCTTCCACCCAGATCCGGTGGGCATCAGCTCACGTCCTTTTCCGACGATTATAAGTCGCGGAACGGCGTAGCGCATCAGCTATCAACGAGCTGGTATAGACGTCATCATCGACCAGTCTGCTTCTTCGGCATCGACCTGCCTGCTCACAACGGCATCAAACAGCCTGCTCGCAATGGCATCGACCTGCCTACTTCTTCGGCATCGACCTGCCTGCTCACAACGGCATCAAACAGCCTGCTCGCAATGGCATCGACCTGCCTGCTTCTTCGGCATCGACCTGCCTGCTCACAACGGCACCTAACAGCCTGCTCGCAATGGCATCGACCTGCCTACTTTCGGTATCGACCGGCATTCTCATCGCATTCGTCCGGCTAGCATCGTCTTGCCCGCTAGCATCGGTATTGACCTGCGTTCTCATCGGCAT